>ERZ791744.1805-NODE-1805-length-13037-cov-3.844092_pt1 | contig 13037 bp, 13 predicted proteins | sample MGYA00510039_ERZ791744 | MGnify/ENA primary metagenome ERZ791744 (study PRJEB30046, sample SAMN00791969) | human gut metagenome | study: EMG produced TPA metagenomics assembly of the A metagenome-wide association study of gut microbiota in type 2... | reverse complement strand
TTTCAGGCGAGTATGGAACTATTTCGGTGCCGAAAAGATGCAGCAGGTCATTGGGTTTATGAGGGAGCAGGAGCAGACAGCAAAGCAAGACCAGCAAGAGAATCGTAAGAATAGTATAGAACTGTAAGTGCAAAGCAGCAGAACCCCCGCCAGCGTTGGGCTGACGGGGGTTACATAGAAGGCTGGGAAGAGCTTTAAGACGAATTACTACCTCACGAAGATGATGAAGAAATTTGCGTGGGCTTGACGTATGAAATAAAAAATAATATAATCAATACTGAGAAAGAGTATGTTGCTATGGAAATCAATGGTAAATAATAACAGGAGGAAAATGGATGAATCAGAACTCCTGCCTTAAAAACGGTTATATAAACCTGTCAAATGCTCCATGGACAATGCATGAGTTTTTTGCAGGGAGTGGGTTGGTAGCGTATGGTTTGAAAGGAATGTTTAATCCGGTTTGGGCGAACGACATTAGTGAACAAAAGGCAGCAGTGTATACTGCGAATTTTGGAAAAGAACATTTTGTGCTTGACGATATTAAGAACATAAAGGGAACAGAGATTCCCTATGCAAATATGTCTTGGGCAAGTTTCCCGTGCCAGGATTTGTCGTTAGCTGGTTCCTTAGGTGGAATTCACGCTTCACGAAGTGGTCTTGTGTGGGAGTGGCTTCGCATTTTGGATGAAATGGTGGAGCAACCTAAAATTCTTGCGGTAGAAAATGTTACAGGGTTATTGTCTACAAATGATGGAGAAAACTATAGCGTGCTTCATCATGCTTTTATAAAACGCAATTATAGATGCGGTGTAATTGTAATCAATGCTTCGTGCTTTGTTCCGCAATCTCGCCCTAGAGTTTTTATTATAGCTGTAAAAAAGGGCTATAAAATACCGGATAGTTTGATTGGAACGGGGCCTTGCTGGCTTCACAATAAAGCAGCTACCGAGTTGGGAACGCGGTTGCCCGATTGGATTTGGTGGAATACAGATAAGCCGCCTCATCGCAATCAAACAGTAAAGGATATTGTTGAGAGAGATGTTCCTTTTGACAAGGATGACGTTTTGAGACTTGTGCCGGAGCGTCATAAAGAAAAGCTCAATGAGCACGAAACGGTCTATGCTACAGGATACCGTCGTACCAGACATGGAAAACAACAACTGGAACTGCGTTGTGACGGCATTGCTGGCTGTTTAAGAACGCCGGAAGGCGGTAGTAGCAAACAGTATTTAGTTGTTAAAGAGGGAAAGTCAACTCACGCAAGACTTCTAACGGTTCGGGAAGCAGCTCGATTGATGGGGGCACCGGATACTTTCAAGTTACCTGGAAGTTACAATGATGGCTACAAAGCAATGGGTGACGCTGTAGCTGTGCCGGTAGCGCAGTTTATTGGAGAACATTTTTTGACAAAAATTGCGGAGGCAGTTTACAATGACTGATTCAGAGGCTAAATTGAAAACTTTTCAAGCTGAAAATAATGTTTATACAAAGGGCCCGCTCTCACTCGTCATTCAATTTACCCGGTTAGTCCGAGAACGAACGTTTCCTCTTAACCCAGATGATTTTCAAACCAGTGGAAAGGGGCAGGTCGCAGGACTGGGTGGAGCGAATCTAAAAAAGATTTTGAAAGAGTACGGCATTACCCAGCAGCTTTCAGCAGAAGGTGGACGCACAAGCCGTGGCAGCATGGGTTTGATGATTAAGTATGTTGATTTTTTGAATGCATGGAATGAAGAAAAAGCTGTTGACTTTACAGAAATTGAAGACTTTTGGGCGGAGCAAGTTCGAGAGTATTTTAGAAATCAGCCATTTGTTCTTACTGCAGATACATCCAAAACAATTGGCGCAAATTTAGATGAGCTATTCGAGCAAGCGAGAAAACGCCAAAAACAAAATCCAGGAACGCAGTATTTGGGAACAGTTCTGCAGCACCTTGTTGCTGCCAAGTTGTGCTTGATTATGCCAGAAAATTCATTTGAAATCCATGGAGCTTCCGTTGCTGATGGCCCTACGGATCGCAATGGCGATTTTGTTATCAATAATACAATCATTCATTGTACAACTATGCCCGGTGCACTGTTGATTGAGAAATGCAAAACCAATCTGCGTAATGGAACGCATCCAGTAATTATTACAATCTTTGATCGAGTACATACTGCGCTTAACCTTGCTGAAGACGCTGGACTTGCTGGACGTGTTGAAGTTTGGGACGTTCAACAATTCCTTTCTGCAAATGTGTATGAGCACAGTTTGTTTGATGAATCAAAACGTAATTCCACATTGTCAGATATTATCAGTCGGTATAATAATATTGTATTGGATACTGAGACAGATCCGAGCTTGCGTATAGAGTTTGATGCAAAATAATCGGCTGTGACAATTATTTTCAAAGATGAGAATCGTCCTGCAATCGTGAATTGTGTGCCAACTTGAGTCGATGAAAAAAGAAAAAGTCTTTAATTAGAAAATAGATAAGCTACGAAATAGTTGATTTTTAGGACAGAGCAAGGAGAGAAAATCAGTGCCAATAGTGCCAATACAGATATATTCTTTCTTCGCTGGCGTTGGATTTCTTGACCTTGGATTCCAAAATGCCAACTTTGATATAGCCTTTGTAAATGAATATAACGAACGATTTTTGTATGCATATCAATATGCTCGAAAAAACGATTCTCATGTCCCGCATTATGGATATAGTCATCTGGATATACGCTCCTTTTTATCTGACGATACGTGGAATGCAACATTCCCAGATTATAGGCAGAAAAAAAACATTTTAATAGGATTTATTGGTGGTCCACCATGTCCGGATTTTTCTGTTGCGGGAAGAAATGAAGGAAAAGAAGGGAAAAATGGACAGTTAACATCTATCTATGTCGAGCTCATAATAAAAAGAAAGCCAGATTTCTTCTTGCTTGAGAACGTAAAAGGACTGTATAGAACTAAAAAACACAGGGAATTTTATGATTCAATAAAAAGAAAACTGCGAAGAGCTGGATACCAATTATTTGATTCGATAGAAAATTCATTGGAATATGGAGTTCCACAGTTTCGAGAAAGATTATTTTTGGTGGGCTTTTCGACAAAAACATTTGGAAAAAAGATGAAATGCGACCTTGGTGCACATAAAACGGCTTGTTTGCAAACCATTATGCAAGCTCCGTGGCCAACAATATCTCCGTTTGGAATTGACAGTATATTAGATTGTCCAACGGGCATTCCAGTTAATCTAACAGTAGAATACTGGTTTGCGAAGAACAATGTCTCTACCCATCCAAATGGACAGGACGTTTTTGGAACAAAAGCACATAATAAGTTTATGACTGTTTGCGAAGGAGCAACTAGGGGTAAATCGTTTAAGAGATTACATCGATGGAGATATGCACCGACATCTGCATATGGAAATAATGAAGTTCATCTTCATCCGTATAAGGCTCGAAGAATAAGTGTTGCTGAGGCGATGGCAATTCAATCAGCTCCTGCATACTTTTCACTACCTGAAAATATTCCACTTTCTGCAAAATTTAAAATGGTTGGAAATGCTGTGCCAGTTCTTCTTGCACAAGGCATAGCTGAAAGCATTCGTGATACTATATTTAGGCGTTTGGAGGATAATCAGAATGGCTGAATACTTTGAAATGCAAAATGAAGAAACCTCAATAATATCATATGACATTAGCGTTATTCCTAATGATTTTAATGTTATGACTATAAATAGCTTGATAGAGTCAGGTGTCATTTCAATGCCGGCTTTTCAAAGAAACTATGTTTGGGACAGAAAACGCGCGTCTCGATTCATAGAGTCTTTGATACTCGGTCTCCCGGTTCCGCAAATCTTCCTTTATCAAATGGATCGGAATAAATATAGCGTTATTGATGGTCAACAGAGACTTCTTACGATTTACTTTTTTGTAAAGCAACGTTTTCCCAGAAGCGGAAAAAGAACATTTTTGCGTAAGGTATTTGATCAGAATGGAAATATTCCGGATGACATTTTAGCCAATAACGAATACTTTCAGGATTTTAAGCTTCAGTTTGCAAAGCAGGAAAATGGGAAACAACACCCTCTTAACAATAAGAAGTACTATATGTTGGATGTCTCTCAAAAAAGTGCATTTGACCTGATGCCGATTCGCTGTATGTCTATTCCAGAGGATACGGGTTCAATATATGAAATATTTAGCCGTTTGAATACTGGTGGATTGAATCTATCTCCTCAAGAGATCAGAGGATGTCTATATACATCTCCATTTTATGATATGCTTTATTCTTTGAATTCAAATGAAAAATGGAGAAAGCTTGTTGGCAAAAAAGAGGAAGATGACAAATTCCGCGATGTAGAGGTACTGCTTCGTTCTTTTGCGTTGCTCTATGGTGAAAAAAACTATGCAGGTTCGATGGTTCAGTTTCTTAATCGTTTCTCAAAAGATACTCAAAAATTTGATGCACAAGAAGTTGAAAAATGTAAACAGCTTTTTGAAGATTTTCTGACCGTGTGCGAAGCTATCAATCCTAAAGAGTTTCTCACAAAGACGGGAAGTTTTAATGTATCGTTATTTGACTCTGTATTTGTTGCAATCGCAGAAAGGATTCTCTCGGTAGGGGTTGAATCCGCGGAGATTGATTCTGAATCGTTTGATTTGTTAAAAAATGACACGGACTTTAGAACGGCAATTACACATAGCACATCGCATGTCGACAGTGTGAAAAACAGATTGAGTCTTGCACGCAAATATTTATATGGAATTGTTGATAATGAACTGAGTGGTGTGAGAGAAGATGGAAAATGATCGTATTGAGCGACAGTATCAGGATTCCAAAGATTTGGTTGCATATTTGATGGAAAAAAGTGAGGTGTCCTTTGCTACATACATAGATAGTGTATATAAAAAAGTGCTGGTTTTATCGGCTGCAAGTTATTTTGAGAGTGTCATTTCAAAAGATATATCAGCTTATGCGACAAAAGTTAGCGGCCCTGATAAGCGAATAGTAACCTTGATTGAAAATAAGGCGATTAAACGGCAATATCATACCCTTTTCGACTGGGATAAAAATAACACAAATAAATTCTGGAGCCTTTTTGGCGAAAACACAAAAAACAAAGTGAGGGAGCAACTCGATGAGAATGAGCATCTAAAGGCCGCTGAACGAGCTTTTGTTGAACTTGGGCGTCAAAGGAATTTACTTGTACATGAAAATTTTGCGGAATATGACGTAAATACAACTGTGGAAGAAATATATGAAAAATACAAATTAGCGTGCGAGTTTGTATCGTATATAGAAAAAGTTTTGGATCCATCATTTGTGAAACAGTTAGCTCAAGATGGATAATGATATAAGGTGTTTTTTTCTGATACTATCCGGATACTAAAAAATCAGCAAGCCGCATCTACCACAGCAATCTCATGAAAAAGTGAGCATTCAAGAATAGCATTACTAAACAAATTTGTTTAGCGACAATCTGGACTTACCGAGCTCGAATGAACTCTACCCAATCCCATCAAAAACGAGCAGAACCCCTGTCAGTGTGCGCTGACGGGGGTTCTGCGTATATAGGGGCAACTCTTCGGAAATTCCGAAGAGTTCAGGGCAGTTGTTAAGCGTTGCTTAATAACTTGGGCAGTCTGTCAACTATCCGGGATTTTTGGATGGTTCGAGTTTAGCAGTTGGAACTATTAAGAAAAACTTAATGGTTGGACGTGCCAGAGAAAATAGAATGATATAAAGATATAATTTTAAGTTAAAGCTTCTCGAAAGATACCATGGCAGAAAGAGAGTTTCTCATTTTTGCATGGCGATCTGCGGACAGAGCCTTTTCACAAGAGGTGTCGGCGTAGCCGAGGACAAGGATGTTGACCGGTTCAAGGTTGTCGGGAATCTTAAATTCAGCCTTCAGGATGTCCGGCTTGAAATAGCATACCCATACGCTTCCTAAACCTAAGTAGGTGGCTTCCATCATCATGTGGTCGGTAATGATGCTTGCATCAATATCGGTCAGCTTTTTACCATCAAAGGGACGTGTCCAGACCTTATTTGTATCGCTGCAGACGATAATTGCCAGCGGCGCACCATAGATATTTGTGGCCTTTCCAATTTTACGAAGGCCCTCATCACTCTGCACTACAATCAGGTGTTGAGGCTGGCAATTACCACCCGTGGGTGCAACGTGAGCTGCCTCTAAGATGGCATCCAGCTTTTCCTTCTCAACTTTCTGCTTTGTGTAAGCGCGTACACTATACCGTTTCTTTGCAAGTGTCAAAAAATCCATAATGTGATGGTCCTTTCTGAAAGTGTAAATTTGTGTAGGGTCTTGATAATTCAATCGGCCTATGCTATGATTTTATCAGTCGTTTTCAAAAAAGCAAGAACGCACTTTTTTGTTATATACTACCTAAAAAGATAGTGTAGGGAAGAGAAAAATGAAATGTCCAAGTACCTTTAGCTGCCCGGTTGAAGCAACCCTCGATTTGATTGGTGGGAAATATAAAGCACTTATTCTGTGGCATTTGATTGATAATACCTTGCGCTTTAATGAGATAGGAAAGTTGATTCCCAAGGCTACGCCTAAAATGCTGACACAGCAGCTTCGGGAGCTTGAAAATGATAACTTGGTTATTCGGAAAGTTTATCCTGTTGTGCCGCCAAAGGTAGAATATTCGCTCAGCGACTTTGGGAGAAGCATCATTCCTATTTTGGATGCGATGTGTAAATGGGGAGAAAACTATCTGGCAGATGCAAGCAAGAAGTAATCCTTAAAAGACAGTTGCATCCTGAACGTAAATACGTTATAATACTCACGGAGATCCCGCTGGTTGTGTGATACTATCCTGATACTAAAAAATCAGCAAGCCACATCTACCACGGCAATCTCATGGAAAAGTGAACATCCAAGAATAGAATCACTAAACAAATTTGTTTAGTAAGAATCTGGACTTACCGAGCTCGAATAACGTTTCACAAAAATCAATCCAAAGCCCCCGCCAGCAGGTGTTGGCGGGGGCTTGTGCATCCAACGGGCCTTGATAAGTTGCGCGGCGTATGCTATGATTTTAGCAGTCATAATGTGTTCCGCTGCGACGTCCCGCCATTCAGCGCGGGCTGCGGATGATTGATCACCACCGCAAGCCCGACCGGAAACGGCTCGGACGGCACAGCATGAGAAAGGGAGAGAAAAACCATGGCACAAACGATTCGAACCGCAGTCGAGCAGGATCTCGACGCCATTGCAGCGGTGGAGGCAGAGTGCTTCCCGGCGGCAGAGGCGGCGACCCGTGCAGAATTTGCCGAGCGGCTGCGGTATTATGGAAATCATTTCTGGCTCCTGTGGGAGGACGAAACACTCGCAGCCTTTGTGGACGGCATGGTCACGGACGCGGTAGACCTGACCGATGCAATGTACGCAGATGCCTCGCTCCACAACGAAACCGGTGCATGGCAAATGATCTTTGGGGTCAACACGCTGCCGGAATACCGGCGGCGCGGCCTGGCTGGGCAATTGCTGGAAACGGCCATTGCGGCGGCAAAACAGCAGGGAAGAAAGGGCCTTGTGCTCACCTGCAAGGACAAACTGGTGCATTATTACGCCCGATTCGGTTTTGTCAACGAGGGCGTTTCCGGGTCTGTGCACGGCGGCGTGACATGGTATCAGATGCGGCTGACGTTCTGAATACTATCAAATTTCGCTCCTTTTAGAACAGTCAAAAATGAATCTTTTTCTCTTCTGAAACGTCATGCGACTCCTCCCCAATGGGGGAAAACTGTGATATAATAATTCTGTTGTGCCCGGCTGCAAGCTGCAAAAGGCAGACCGGGGCAAACGGATTACAGAGGAGAACATTTTATCATGGAACGTGAGAACCTAAAATCGCGGCTGGGCTTCATCCTGCTCTCGGCGGGCTGTGCCATCGGCATCGGAAACGTCTGGAAATTCCCCTATATGGCGGGGCAGGGCGGCGGCGGTGCCTTCGTGCTGTTCTATCTGCTGTTCCTCATCATTCTGGGCCTGCCCATTATGACCATGGAGTTTGCAGTGGGCCGCGCCAGCCGCAAGAGCCCGGTGCGCGCCTATCAGGCACTGGAAAAGCCGGGCCAGAAGTGGCACATCCACGGCTATTTCACCCTCATCGGCTGTTATCTGCTGATGATGTTCTACACCACCGTTGCAGGCTGGATGCTGCACTATTTTTACATGACTGCCACCGGAAAGCTGGCCGGTCTGAATGCAGACCAGGTATCAAATGCCTTCAGCGAGATGCTGGCAAGCCCCGGCATCATGGCGTTCTGGATGATCTTCGTGGTGGCGTTCGGTATCCTGGTCTGCGCCAAGGGCCTGCAGAATGGTCTGGAGCGGGTGACCAAGGTCATGATGATCGCTCTGCTCGTCATCATGGTCATTCTGGCTGTCAACAGCCTGTTCATGCCCGGCGCTAAGGAGGGCCTGCACTTCTATCTCGTGCCGGACTTTGCCCGCATGAAAGAGGTCGGCGTGGTCAATACGCTGGTGGGTGCCATGAATCAGGCTTTCTTCACCCTGAGCCTTGGCATCGGTGCCATGTCCATCTTCGGCAGCTACATCGGCAAGGAACATGCTCTGCTGGGCGAGTCCATCCGCATCGTGGCGCTGGATACCTTCGTGGCCATCACGGCCGGCCTCATCATCTTCCCGGCCTGCTTCACCTACGGTGTGGACCAGACTGCCGGCCCCAGCCTGATCTTTATCACCCTGCCCAACATCTTCGCCAACATGGCGATGGGCCGGCTGTGGGGCAGCCTGTTTTTCCTGTTCATGGCCTTCGCGGCGCTTTCCACCGTGCTGGCCGTCTTCGAGAACATCATCTGCTGCGGCATGGAGCTGACCGGCTGCTCCCGCAAAAAGTCCAGCCTTGTGAACCTGTTCCTCATCGCGGCGCTGTCCATGCCCTGTGTGCTGGGGTACAATGTGTGGAGCTGGGACGGCTTTGCAGTCTTCGGCGGTGCGGTGCTGGATTTTGAGGATTTCCTCGTCAGCAATCTGTTCCTGCCGCTGGGCTCGCTGGTCTATCTGCTGTTCTGCGTTTCTCGCTGCGGCTGGGGCTGGAAGGACTACAAACAGGAAGTCAACACCGGCGAGGGCCCCAAGATGCAGGACTGGATGCGCGGCTATCTGACCTACGGTCTGCCGCTGATCGTTCTGTTCATCTTTGCCTTCGGCCTCTACGACAAATTCTTTGCGTAATGTACATTCGAAAGGGCGGACTCTTCGCATCGGGGAGCCCGCTTTTTTCAAAAGAAGGGGACACCGACCATGCACATGTTGATCTGTGATGACGACGCGCGGTTTGCCGCACGGGTGGAGCAGTTGGTCCGGGCCTGTCTCGGCCAGCGGGAGATCCCGGCGGAGATCGTGGTCTGCACCAGCGGCGAAGAAGCACTGGCCGTGCCGGATCTGGAGCTGTATCAGGTGGCGCTGCTGGATGTGGATCTGGACACCATGAACGGCATCTCGCTGGGGCGTCAGCTGCGGGAGCGCAGCCCGGAGATCTGCCTGATCTACATCTCGGCCTATCTGGAATTTGCCCCGGAGGGCTACACGGTCCAGGCGTTCCGGTACATCCTCAAACGGGATCTGGAACGGATGCTGCCCAGCTGCCTGGAGGCGCTCTTCCACGAGAAGATCGCCCGCAGCCGCAAGGTGCTGACCATCCGGCAGAACCGCACCAGCATCGAGTTGCCCTACGACAGCATCTACTGCCTGGAAAGTGACCTGCGCAAGGTCAATGTCTATGGGGATGTGCCGCATCAGCCGCTCTGCTCCTATTACGGCAAGCTGACCGATCTGCCGCAGGCGCTGTTCGAGAACGGCTTTCTGCGGGTGGGGCGGAGCGATGTGGTCAACATGCGCTACATCCGCCAGATCAGCGGGTACAAGGTCACGATGCGCAACGGGGTGGAACTGAGCGTCAGCCGGAACGGCTATGCGGCCATCCGGGAGACCTATCTGGAATGGAAGGGGCAGTTTGGCGATGAATGAGATATCCTGGTTCTTCATCGGGCACATGGTCTGCGTGTCGCAGTGGGCCGCCTTCCTGCTGGTGGATCGCGCTTACCTCGGCAAAGGGCGGGTGAAGCATGTCGGGTTCTGGAGCGTTGTTCTGGTGGCCGGGATGCTGGCGTTCAGTCTGATCTTCCAGATCGGCTTTTTCACGCTGGAGACCGTCTGGTGGAATGTGGGCTATGTTCTGCTGTCCACCCTGCTGTTCGGCGGGACGCTGCCCCAGAAGCTGACCGCCGCCCTCATCAACGGCACCATGTGCTTGCTCTCCGAAAATACGGTCCGCTATGTGGTCTCCTGGGTGACCGGAACGTCGCTTCAGGTGGCCTGGCAGCGGCCCGGATGTCTTGTGACCATGACACTCACGAACCTCATCGTGGGCGTGGTGGTGGCCTATTTCTCGCACCAGTGGAAGGATGAGCGGGCGCTCGAATCCCCGCAGGCGCTGGTCATGTCCTTTTTCCCCGGCATCGTCGTGGTGCTGAACGTGGTCCTGATGCTTTCGGCAAAGGACGAACCCGCCGACTCCCTCATGGTGCTGCTGACGCTGGGCCTGACGGTGGCGGTGCTCCTCCACATGTACATCGTTCAGATGTTCAATCAGCAGATGGCCCGGCAGCAGGAGCTTCATGTGCAGACGGCGCTGGAGCGGGAGCGGGCCGAAGCGCTGATGGACTCCTACACCACCCAGCGCCGCCTGACCCACGAGTTCACCAACCACATCGAGGCGCTGACGCTCTTGCTGCAACAGGGCGAATACGAGGAAGCCAAAGCGTACCTTGCCACGATCACAAAGATCATCGCGGCCCATACCACCATCATGAACACGCACAACCCGCTGCTGGATGCGCTGCTGAGCAAGAAATACGAGGAGGCCACCCGCAAGGGGGTCATGCTCTACTTTGACTTGCCCGACCTGCGGGCGATCCCGCTCGAAAAGACCGACCTTGTGATGGTCGTCTCCAACCTGCTCAACAACGCCATCGACGCTGCCGCCCAGGCCGACCCGCCGGAAGTCTATTTCAGGATGCGGAAAACGGAGGAGGAACTGCTGCTGTCGGTTCGCAACCGGGTCCGGGAAGATCTGGACCTGCCGGACGGTCAGCTCCCGCGCAGCACCAAAAAGGAGCCGGGCCACGGCATCGGCCTGTGGAATGTGACGGATGTGCTCCGCAAGTATCAGGGTGAGTACGCCATCAGCTGCCGGGATAAATGGTTCCGGTTCACCTGTTCGGTGCCGGTGCACAGAATATGACATCCTCCCCCGCAGAATATGACATTTTGCGTGAAATTTGGGGGAATATTTGCTATAATTTAGGCAGGAATAAGGCAGAGAGCCAAGAACGGCGCATTGCGGCCGGAGCGATCCGGAAGCGCGGAACGGGCTCATACGGCACCGCAGAGCGTGTGGCGGTGCAGGCGGCCTTGTCTGGTAAAAGTCCTGACGAAGCTCTTGACGGTGATCGGGGGATTGCTGTTCATAGAGACTCTTCCAAATGCTGCTTCTTCCGGCATCGTTGTGTGGGAACGGGATGCCGGAGTAGAGAGGCAGCAGCGATGAGAGCTTCGGATGGGACTTTTTTGTTTGAGATCAGGCCGGAGCCCTTGTCAAAGAGGCTCCGGTCTTTTATCGCAAATCAAGAAATTAGTGCAACATTCAAACAGCATATTTGCGATATGCAATTCAACGTTGTTGCTGTTGCATTAAAAAGTTGAATTGCTATATAATGGAGAAAATGGCTTTGCCAGAAACAAGAAAGAAGGAACCTGATATGGATCTGCCGGAAAAGAAACAGCGCTGGGTCTTTCATGCGGACGCTCTGCCCCAGCCCGCAGGCGCGGGGGTCACCCGCCGGGTGCTGGCCTATACCGATGGCCTGATGTGCGTGGAAAACACGTTTGAAAAGGGTGCGGTGGGAGCACTGCACCACCACCCGCACACCCAGATCACCTATGTGGTGTCGGGAGCGTTCGCGTTCACCGTGGACGGTGTGACCAGAACGGTCCACGCCGGGGACACCATTCTCAAGGAGGACGGCGTCGAACATGGCTGTGTCTGCACCGAAGCGGGCATCCTGCTGGATATCTTCACCCCCATGCGGGAGGATTTCGTCAGGTGAAACGGTTTGGAGATTTTTGTAACCGTATGGAATGAAGCACATCCTGAACAACCGTACCGGAATTTATATTACGAACAACCAGATGAAGGAAGCAATGTGGACTCTGGGATTCCGACCGACAAAGATCAATACTCTGAACTGGACGTTCAAGATCAAAAAGAGATCTCCGATTTTTCAGCGACAGGTCGATGGCAGACTGGACATGCTGATGCTCGGCAGTCCTACGACATACGCAAAAGGCTGATCGGCTGCGCCGGGGGGAGGGGCGGTCATAATCTCTGTGAGAAAAAATACGGAGACCGGAGGCCCCTTTTCCATAAAAATTCGCAAATTGGGTAGGGTGGGGGTCTAATCCGTTTCGGCGCAAAATGAAATAGGAGAATGGAGCAGCATCGGACTGCTTCAAGAATATAGAAAAGGGCATGGAAAACGTGAGTTTTAGCGGTTTTCGTGTCCTTTTGCTTCTTCAAAAAACAGTATAAGTGCCCACAATATAAAACTCAAAAGAATAAGCCGCCAGTGTACCGTGTGATGGATTTCACATGATACGCTGACGGCGTTTTTTGCGTTATAGGGGGATGACATCTAAATCCTACACTGGATACCCCAAGATACCTGAGTTGCCGGATTTGCTGTTAGCCCAAATATCTAATCCAGAAACTCAATTATCTGCTACCCCTGTGGCTACGATTTAGATATTGCCCAAATTCTCAAAAACCGCCCTCGACCTGTTTCCAAGGACGAGAACGGTTCAGACTGTAAAATGATGTCCGAACGATATTGAACGAATCACCGCACGATATTACTGCACTTTTGACATCAAGAGTACACACTCAACGGTTGATTGCGATTCCAAGGGAAATTCTCGAATCTCTTTTCCATTGTAG
>ERZ791744.1793-NODE-1793-length-13115-cov-2.837596_pt1 | contig 13115 bp, 9 predicted proteins | sample MGYA00510039_ERZ791744 | MGnify/ENA primary metagenome ERZ791744 (study PRJEB30046, sample SAMN00791969) | human gut metagenome | study: EMG produced TPA metagenomics assembly of the A metagenome-wide association study of gut microbiota in type 2... | reverse complement strand
CTACGTGGCCTCCCAGGAGGGAATCGAGGCTGACCGCCGCGCCCTCGGAGTCATAGCCAGAAAGGCCGACGGCGCCATGCGCGATGCTCTTTCAATATTCGATCAGGTGGCCACCTCATCTCAGGGACACCTCACTTATGAAGCCGCCGTCGAGAATCTCAACGTTCTCGACTACGACTACTTCTTCCGCCTAATCGACGCGTTTGCCAAGGGTGACGCTCCCGAATCCCTTCTGCTCTACAAGGAGATACGCGACCGTGGCTTCGACTCTCTTTTCTTTGTCAACAGCCTCGCCCAACATGTCCGCGATCTTATGGTGGCCGCCGACCCGCGTACACTCCCCCTCCTCGAGATGCCCGAAGATGTCGGACAGAGACTTGTCGAACAGGCCCGCACTCTGCCTCTGCAATGGTATTATGCCGCCATGCGTCTGCTTAACGACTGCGACCTCAATTACCGCACATCCTCCAACAAGCAGCTGCTTGTCGAGCTGACTCTTATCCGTCTGTGTCAGCTGCTGGCTCCCGCGCAGCCCCCTTTTGACGCTCCCGACCGCCCCGTGGCCCTGCGGAACCCATCGGAGTCCTCCCGGGCCACTGCCGTGACTCCCCCTCCGCAGCAGCCGCAACGGCAAGACAACGCGCCTACGGCTTCAGTCGCGGCACCGCAGCCAGCGCCCGCTCCGGCCGTAAAACCTGCTGTTCAGTCTCCGACGACTCCTCAGCGACACGTTCCGGCAACTCCCCGGCCGGCATCGCCCAAACCGATTCCGTCGCGCCCCGGACGCCCCCACTCTTTCCAGATCAACAGTGCGTCAGAGACAACCGTTTCTTCGCTCGAACGCAAAAAGGAAGATTTCAGCGATCAGGAATTCCTAAGGGCATGGAACGACTATATCGTTTCAGTCCCTGATCAGAAAATACTCGTAAGCGCCATGCGCAACGCCATACCGACACGGCGCGACAACCTGGAATTCGATGTCCTCGTGGACCATCCCGCCCAGCAACAGGCTTTCGAGCTGGCCATGCCGAAACTCCTGCGCTTCCTGCGCGAAAGACTTCGCAATGACTTCCTGTCGGTCAAAGCGATCATAAATCCGGAGAAAGAGATCGTAAAATTCCTGTCGCCCCAGGATTTTCTGAAGAAAGCCGTCTCCGACAACGCACAACTTGGTGAATTCCTGCGCGAGATAGAGATTGAAATATGTTAAATATTCTTAAATATATTTAAAATATGAAGGTTTTACCGTCAATTACGGACGCAAGACCGATCAGGGGTGGACAAAGCCCTAAATATTTATTATCTTTGCAGAAGATTTCCGGAGGGGACGCATGTCCTCTCCGACTTTTTTAATATATATGATAGACAAGACAGCACTTCGCGAATTTATAGAGAACCGTCTGGAAGGCACGGAATATTTTCTTGTCGACCTCACGGTCAGCGCCGACAACGAGATCAAGATCGAGATAGACTCCAGATCAAGCATAGACATCGACTTCTGTATCGGACTGTCGAAAGCGATAGAAGAAGCATTCCCCCGCGATGAGGAGGATTATGAACTTGAGGTAGGCTCTGCGGGACTGACATCTCCTTTCAAGGTCGTGGCCCAATATGAGAAAAACATCGGCAACAAGGTCGAGGTGCTTACACGCGACGGCCGGAAACTCCACGGCACGCTGACGACCGCCGGCCCTGAGCAATTCACTGTCGACACCCTCGTCAAGGTGCGTCCCGAAGGCGCGAAACGTCCTGTGGAGCAGATCGTGCCCGAGACTTTCGCCTATGGCGACGTCAAGTCGGTGAAATACGAATTCGAGTTCTGACAGGCGTCACGGTCTCTTCCGGGCCGGACCCGAGGGCTCTTACAAAACTGAAACATTACATATATTACAGATAAATAGTCTTATGGCAAAGAAAGCAGAGACAGTAAATATGGTCGACAGATTCGCCGAGTTCAAGGAACTCAAGAACATCGACAAGACAACCATGATCTCGGTGCTCGAGGAATCATTCCGCAATGTGCTTGCAAAGCAGTTCGGCTCTGACGAGAACTTCGACGTCATCATGAACCCCGACAAGGGAGACTGCGAGATCTACCAGAACCTCGAGGTGGTTCCCGACGGAAAAGTCGAGAACAAGGACATGCAGATCGGTCTTACGGAGGCACGCGAGATCGACCCTGAATGCGAGATAGGAGAGGAAGTGGCCAAACAGATATTTTTCGAGAAATTCGGACGCCGCGCCATCCTTAATCTCCGTCAGACCCTGCAGTCGAAGATCCTCGACCTCCAGAAAGATGCTATCTATTCCAAATTCAAAGAGATAGAAGGAGAAGTCGTCACTGCCGAAGTCCATCAGATATGGAAGCGCGAGATGCTTCTCATTGACGAGGACCAGAACGAGCTGATCCTGCCGAAAGAGGAGCAGATTCCCGGTGACTTCTTCCACAAGGGCGACATGGTACGCGCCATCGTGAAACGTGTCGACAACCCCAACAACAACCCCAAGGTAATCATCTCGCGTACAGACCCCCGCTTCCTGCGCCGTCTTTTCGAGCTGGAGGTTCCCGAGATACACGACGGTCTCATCACCATCAAGGATGTGGCCCGCAAACCCGGCGAACGCGCCAAAATAGCAGTCGAGAGCTACGACGAGCGCATCGATCCTGTCGGCGCCTGCGTCGGAATCAAGGGAAGCCGTATCCACGGCATCGTGCGTGAGCTCCGCAACGAGAACATCGACGTGATCTCCTACACCACCAATCCCCAGCTCTACATACAGCGTGCCCTCTCTCCCGCGAAAATCTCTTCGATGCGTCTCAACGAGGAGGATAAGAAAGCCGAGGTATTCCTCCATCCCGACGAGGTCAGCCTCGCCATCGGAAAGGGAGGTCTCAACATATTCCTTGCCCAGAAGCTCACGGGATATACCATCGACGTATACCGCGACATCGAGGAGGGAGAGGAAGACATCTATCTCGACGAATTCCGCGACGAGATAGACGGCTGGGTGATCGAGGCTCTCAAGGATCTCGGACTCGGCACCGCCAAGGCTGTCCTCAATGCTCCGCGCAAAACTCTCGAACAGGCCGATCTCGAAGTCGAGACTCTCGACCATGTTCTCTCCGTGCTCCGCGCCGAGTTCGAGGACTAATCAATTGTATAATTTAACAACAGCATATGCGCACAAAAATCAGTAAAGTAGCCAAAGACCTGAATGTAGGAGTGAACACAGCGGTGGAATTCCTGCGCAAACACAACATCGAGGTCGACGAGGGTAACCCCAATGCCCGTATCGACTCCGATGCCGTGGACCTGCTCATGCAGGAATTCAGCAACGACAAGACCGCAAAAGATGCGGCGGAAGGTTTCAGCAAACGCCGCGAACACAAAAAGGAGAAACCGGCAAAAACTCCGGAACGTACAGCATCCGCACCGGTAAAGACGGGTCCGGTCATTCTGGGCACGATAGATCTTGACAACCTCAAATCAGGCATGAAGGCCGCGACTGAACCTGCTGTTGATAAATCAAAAGCCGCTCCGGCCGAGAATAAATCCGCACAGCCGGCGAAACCCGCCGCACCCGCGCCGCAGGCTCCGAAACCGGAACCACGTCCGGAGGCCGAACCCGCACAGGCGACGAAGCCTGCACAGGAGCCCGGCCAGGAAGTCAAACCTCAGCCGGCTCCTAAAGCTGAACCCGCCTGCGCCGACTCCCAAACCGGCCCCCAAAGCTGTAGTCGAACCGAAGCCCGCGCCTAAGCCGGAACCGAAACCCGAGCCGGTTTCAAAGCCGGAACCGAAACCTGCCCCGCAGGCCGCCCCGGCTCCCGAAGCGGAACAACCGAAAGATAAACCCGAAGAGGAGAAGCCGTTCCGCCTCGGAGGGGCCCCTCAGGGTCCAGAACTCAAGGTGCTCGGAAAGATCGACCTTTCCGCCATCAACCAGAGCACCCGTCCCAAGAAGAAAGGCAAAAACGAGCGACGCGCCGAGAACACCGACCGCAAGAAGCGCAAACGTATCGGTAAGGAGAAGGTCGACATCGACAAAGCCGCACAGCAGCCCGGATTCGGTGCCGACTCCCGCAAGAAACCGGGTGACGGCCAGAACCGTCAGGGAGGCAACGGCCAGAACGGACAGGGACGCCCCGACCGCGACCGTAACCGCAAACGCGGCGACCGCCGCCAGGCAAAGCCCGAGATCAATAACGAAGACGTGCAGAAGCAGGTAAAAGAGACTCTCGCACGCCTCACCAACAAGCAGACGAAGAAATCCGTAAAGTTCCGCAAAGAAAAGCGCGAGGAAATGCACCGTCACGAGATGGAGAACGCTGAGCGCGAGGCAGCCGAGAGCAAGATCCTCAAGATAACGGAGTTCGTGACAGCCAACGACCTCGCCAGCCTGATGGACGTGCCCGTCAACAATGTCATCGCCACCTGTATGAATCTCGGGGTGATGGTTTCCATCAACCAGCGTCTCGACGCGGAGACCATCAATATCGTCGCCGAAGAATTCGGTTTCGAGACCGAATTTGTCAGCGCCGACGTGACAGAGGCGATAGAGAATCCCGAAGACAAGGAGGAGGATCTGCTGCCGCGTCCGCCGATCGTGACCGTAATGGGTCATGTCGACCACGGTAAGACATCGCTGCTCGACTATATCCGCAAGGCCAATGTGATCGCCGGCGAGGCCGGAGGTATAACCCAGCATATCGGCGCCTACAACGTGACTCTCTCCAACGGACGCCACATCACATTCCTCGACACTCCGGGCCACGAGGCATTCACCGCCATGCGTGCCCGCGGAGCGAAAGTCACTGACCTCGCCATCATCATCGTCGCAGCCGACGACGACGTGATGCCGCAGACCATCGAGGCCATCAACCACGCTTCCGCCGCCGGCGTCCCCATGGTATTCGCCATAAACAAGATCGACAAGCCGGCCGCCAATCCCGACAAGATCAAGGAACAGCTCGCCGCTATGAACTATCTTGTGGAGGAATGGGGCGGAAAATACCAGTCGCAGGACATCTCGGCCAAGAAGGGCCTCGGAGTCGAGGAGCTCATGGAGAAAGTTCTCCTCGAGGCCGAAATGCTCGATCTCAAGGCCAACCCCAACCGTGCGGCCATCGGTTCAGTCATAGAGTCTTCGCTCGACAAAGGACGCGGCTATGTGGCCACCGTGCTCGTACAGAACGGTACACTCCGTGTCGGCGACGTAATCCTGGCCGGTACAAACTACGGCAAGGTCAAGGCCATGTTCAACGAGCGAAACCAACGCGTTAAGGAAGCCGGTCCGGCCACTCCCGTGCTCATCCTCGGTCTTAACGGCGCTCCCCAGGCCGGTGACACATTCAACGTGCTTCAGACCGAACAGGAGGCCCGCGACATAGCGTCGAAACGCGAACAGCTGCAGCGCGAGCTGAGCATGCGCACCACCAAACGCCTCGGACTCGAGGAACTCGGACGCCGCCGCGCCCTCAATGACTTCCATGAGCTCAACCTCGTGGTCAAGGGCGATGTCGACGGTTCGGTCGAGGCTCTCTCCGACTCGCTGCTCAAGCTTTCGACACCGGAGATTCAGGTCAACGTGCTCCACAAGGGTGTAGGCGCGATTTCAGAGTCCGACGTGACACTCGCCGCCGCTTCCGACGCCATCATCATCGGCTTCCAGGTGCGACCTTCCGCTGCCGCACGCAAGGAAGCGGAAAAAGAGGGTGTCGAGATCCGTCTCTATTCTGTCATCTACAAGGCCATCGAGGAGGTCAAGGACGCTATGGAGGGTCTTCTCTCTCCCGAGATCAAGGAAGAGATCACCGGTACGGCCGAAGTGCTCCAGACCTACAAGATCTCGAAAGTCGGCACAATCGCCGGAGCCATCGTGCGTGACGGCAAGATCAAGCGTTCGTCGAAAGTCCGCGTCATACGCGACGGCATCGTCATCTACACCGGCGAGCTCGGATCTCTCAAACGCTTCAAGGATGACGCCAAGGAAGTCATCAGCGGTTATGACTGCGGTCTTTCCGTACAGGGCTACAACGACATCCGCGAAGGCGATCTTATCGAGGCATACGAGGAGGTCGAGGTAAAGAAAACTCTTTAAATACAAATCAAAATAATGTAAAGACACGCCTGCGGCGTGTCCGCGACAGAAGACACCGCTTTGCACATTCCTCATCGCAAAGCGGTGTCTTCGCTTTTAACTACTGACTGCAATGCATTACTTTCTCAACATAGGTTCCAATCTGGGCAATGTCAGACTGAACATAAGCCGCGCCCTGCGCGCCCTCGAAGAAAAATACGGATATTTCGAGACCTCGCGCATAGTCGAGTCGCGCCCGTGGGGATTCATCTCACCCAACACTTTCGCCAACATCGCCGTAATGGTGGTGACCGACAGGTCATGCGCCGAAGTCCTCTCCGACATAAAGGAGATCGAGGGGCGCCTTAGTCCGATGCCTCACCGGGACGACCGGGGAGGCTATGTCGACCGGGTGATCGACATAGACATAATGGCTGCCGATGACACCGTAATCGATACGGAAGAACTGACTGTCCCTCACCCGCATCTCGCCGAACGGCATTTTTTCCTTGAGCCGTTCGATGAACTCGCTCCGCTCTGGCGCCATCCCGTCACCGGGCTCACATGCGCCGAAATGCTTGCCCGGCTTCCCAAGACAGAAGAAACCGACTGATATTTTGCGGATCTCGGTAAATATGTTAATTTTGCGATGGAAATATATTTCATCAACCTTCAAACACTTATAGCATGAGACACATTCTGATCTGCGCCGCCCTTGCAGCGGTGTCAGCTTCCGGATTCGCCGAGAATCCGCGGTGGTTGCGCAACACTGCGATCTCGCCCGACGGCGCGACGATCGCATTCACATGCCGTGGAGACATATTTACCGTCCCCTCGGCCGGGGGCACCGCCACCCAGCTCACATCGGGAGCCGCCTATGATACAAGCCCCGTATGGAGCCCCGACTCAAAGACGATTGTCTTCGCTTCCGACCGAGAGGGTAGCCTTGACCTGTATGCCGTCGAGGCGAAGGGAGGCACTCCACGCCGCATAACCACATCTTCGGGCAGTGAGAGCCCTTTGGCGTTTATCGACGGGAGCACCGTTATCTACCAGTCGTCGGAGGGACCTTCAAGAGAGACTTCACGTCATCCGACCCGCCTCACACGCACCTACGCGGTCGACATCACTGTCCCCGGAGCACGCCCCAGACTCTTCCTTTCACTTCCTATGGGTGCGGTCAGCGTGGCAGGTGACGGCCGCATGCTCTATCATGACAAGAAAGGCCTTGAAGACATCTACCGCAAGCATGAACGCTCGTCGGGAACATCCGATATCTGGCTCTACGACAACGGAAAATTTACAAAACTGACCTCTTTCAACGGTCATGACCTGAATCCCGTATGGGCGCCCGACGGCAAGAGCTGGTATTTCATCAGCGAGCAGAACGGCACCCTCAACGTATACGCCTCCGATGCCGCGGGCACCCAGCGCCGCCTGACATCGTTCGAGAAGCATCCCGTGCGCTCACTCACAGGCGCACGCAACGGTCTGATGGCTTTCAGCTGGGACGGTGACATCTATACGCTCCGCGACGGAGAGGAACCCCGCAAACTTGATGTGACGGTCAACGCTGACCAGTATGTGAACGATGCCGTCAAATCGTTCGAAAGCGGAAACGCCTCATATATGGCAGTGTCGCCCGACGGCAAAGAGGTGGCTTTCGTGCTTCGCGGAGAGATCTACGTGACCGATACAAAATACAAGACCACACGCCGCATCACCGACACTCCGGCACAGGAACGTGTCGTGGCATTCTCGCCCGACGGACGCACTCTCGTCTATGACTCCGAGCGCGACGGCCAGTGGCAGCTGTTCACCGCCGAGATAAAAAATCCGGCAGAGAAACGCTTCGCGTATGCCACGGAAATCGTCGAGAAACCGCTGTATAAGGGCGCCGGTGTGGCGCAGCAGCCGGCGTTCAGTCCCGACGGCAAGAAAGTGGCTTTCCTTGAAGACCGCACCACACTCCGCGTGATCGATCTGAAAACCAAAGCCGTGAACACCGCGCTCGACGGCAAATTCAATTATTCATATACTGACGGTGACATACCCTTCGAGTGGAGTCCCGACAGCCAGTGGCTTCTTATCAGCTACATCGGCACAGGCGGATGGAACAACAGTGACATCGCCGCGGTCAAGGCCAACGGATCCAAGGTGGTCGATCTGACCGAGAGCGGCTACTCCGACGGCAATCCGAAATGGGCCCTCGGCGGCCGCGCCGTCACTTACGAGACCGGCAAATACGGCATGAAGAGCCACGGCTCATGGGGCAACCAGTCCGACATCGTGCTCATGGCGCTCGACAGCGAGGCATGGGACGAGCTGAACTCCACCGAGGAGGAGGCCGAACTTCGGGAGAATGCCGAAAAAGAAAAGGCCGAAGCTTCCTCCGACGATAAGGACAAGAAGAAAAACAAAAAAGACAAGAAAGCCGACAAGGAGACCGTGAAACCTGTCGATCTCGACTTCGCCAACCGCCGTCACCGCATGGCCCGGCTTACGGCACAAAGCGGATTCGTAGGCGACTACTGGCTCTCTCCCAAGGGAGACAAACTCTATTATACGGCTTCCGCGACTGAAGGAGGCGCCAATCTCTACGTCAGGGATCTCCGCAAGGATGAGTCCAAAATGCTTCTCAAAGGAGTCTCGGGCTCACTCGTTCCGGATGCCAAAGGTGAGAATCTTTTCGTGATCGGCGCCACAGGCATGCAGAAGGTGGATCTTGCCAAGGGCAGCTCCGATCCCATAGCTTTCGACGCTCCCTACGACCGCAGTTCGGCCGCTGAAAGAGAATACATATTCGACCACATGGTCCGTCAGGTCAAAGACAAGTTCTATGACGCCGACATCCACGGTATCGACTGGGACTATTACGGCAGACATTACCGTGAATTCCTGCCCTATATAAGCAACGGACAGGACTTCGCTGTGCTTCTCAGTGAGATTCTCGGCGAGCTCAACGCCTCGCACACAGGCGGCCGCTATTATCCGGCCGGCGCAACCCTGCGGACAGCGAGTCTCGGTGCGTTCTTCGACAGTGATTTCGAAGGTGACGGTCTGAAGGTCACCGAAGTCGTGGGCGGTTCGCCGCTCGGCTCCAAAAAGGCGGACGTGAAGGCCGGCGACATAATCCTGGCCATCGACGGAGAGAAGATTCTCGCCGGCAAGGATTACTATCCGCTTCTCGAAGGCAAAGCGGGGCGCAACACCCGCATTGAGATCAGGAGAGCATCCGGCAGACTCGACACAGTGACCGTCAAACCGATCAGCGAGGGCAGATTCAACACTCTGCTCTATAACCGCTGGGTAGAGCGCAACGAGGCCTATGTCGACTCTATCTCCGACGGCCGTATAGCCTATGTCCACGTCCAGGGCATGGACTCCCCTAGTTTCCGCGCGGTCTACGACCGCCTGCTGGGAAAATACCGCAACGCCGAGGCTGTCGTTGTCGACACCCGCTGGAATGGCGGCGGATGGCTTCATAACGATCTCGCCCAGCTTCTGAGCGGACGCCGCTATGTCGATTACAAGCCCCGCGGCAAGTATATCGGTTCCGACCCGTTCTCGCAGTGGACCAAACCGTCGGTCATGCTGATCAACGAAGGAAACTACAGCGACGCTCACGGTTCGCCGTTCACCTACAAGTCACTTGGCATCGGCAGACTCGTCGGCGCCCCCGTGCCCGGCACCATGACCGCCGTATGGTGGGAGACTCAGATCGATCCGAGTCTTGTATTCGGCATCCCTCAGGTGACAAGTGTCGACATGCAGGGCAATGTACTTGAAAACCGTCAGCTCAACCCCGACATAGAGGTCTACAACGATCCGGCCGATGAACTCGCGGGCCGTGACGCTCAACTCGAGGCCGCAGTCAAGGCCCTCCTCGAAAAGTAAAAAGAAACTTGCACGTATAAATTAAGCGCGGCCCCGTCGGGTCGCGCTTATTGTCTGTCACCGGTCATCACACCGGCGTCCGGTCAGAGATCGGCCATAACATCGTCGGCCGGAGTGAAAGCGCCGGGCTCGATACTCAGAATAAGAATGTAACGTCCCGAATCGGCCTCACCCTTCTCTTCCAGCAGTCTTACATCCACAAAATTACCTTTATAGTCACCGACGGCCTCAAAGAGATCGTCGGTAGCCGTATTCAGATCCATAGGCAGACCGATATCGGCCATTTCCTGAAGCAGCGAACCGCAGAAATCCGCTTGTTCGCGTATGCGCTCACGCTTGTCACCCGATGCATAGGGAAAGAGGAAAAAATAGCCGAAATCACTGACTTTGCTGTCACCGAAACGCACCATGGCGCTGACATCCGGAATCATTCCATAATAATTCACGCCATATCCGCCTGCGGTCTCAAGCCAGAGAGCTCCGTTGTCATCTTCCGGAGTAAGCCCGAGCAGTGCGCGTGAACTGCGCACACATTCATCTTTTGAAACCTCCGGATCGACTACTCCGTAGACCTTCGTGATCATATCCTCGGCGGTAAGCACTACCGGCAAAAGCATCATATCGCCGCTACCGACGCCATCCTTCGCGGATGCGGTCATGTCTGCGTGAGTTGATTCTGTTTGCGCGAGAAGTGCGGAAACCTCCTCCACGGTCATTGTGGAAAAAGATACGGCTGTCGATGTCAGACTCACACCTGCCAACAGCGCGCTTGTCAATAAGTGTCGTCCAAAGTGTATCATTTTACGGTAATTTTATGAACTTATACAAATTCGATGGCTTGTAATATCATAACCTTCCGAAGGCCTCCAATGTTTAACAAAAACATTATAAAATGTTTTTAAACATTATTTTAACACTTTGCTCGCCCATTTTAACAAAACAGTATACCGCATATCATAACAATATCTCCCGCCCCCGACCAATATTAATAGAAACTGCCGCCCCTAAGCACCCCGCCGCCCGTCGAAGTCCCCTCGGAGCAGCATTCGGAGCAGCGCCTCTCCAAGGCGTTGAAGACAACTCTCCGAGGCGCCTACTTATTCCCTTTGCGTAGCCTCCGCGCTCTCCGCGCCTTGGCGTAAGACCCACAAGCCTGCTTCGCAGGCCGACAACCTCACGCAAAGCCGCCAAGTCCGCCAAGCTCCGCAGAGAAACAGGCCGCGTCAGCGGCGGCAGACCGATTGCTCTCCGCAACCATTACCCCTCTTTATCCACCTGCCGCCGCTTGCGCGTCCTGTATCACGTGTAATTTTTCAAGTATAATCCCTTCGCGGCACTTCCTGCGTTACTTAGCCACGAACTTCTTGCCACCGCGTATATACACGCTGCCCGGCACCGTCGAACTGACCCGTCGTCCCAACACATCAAAGACAGGAGTGTCTGGTTGTTGTTCATTTCCTCTCATTTCTATTCCTGCATGACCATAAATCAGATTATAATCTTCTTTACTAAGATAATCGGCCGCCCGCAATTTACGATTATCATCTCTGACAAACTCATCTTCATTTCTCAATTTATATATGAAAGTGAATACAAATTCATTGGTTACATCATCAAGCGTTAGCAGATAATTTCCCGTATTTTCATCAATTTCTACTGGAAAACGCACGGTAGAATGATTTGAATCATTCCCTTGCACTTCCACTTCGCAACTTTCACAATCCACGATTCGGAACTCAATAAAAAAGGTACCTTCAGACCAATATCTTCCCGTGGATTGATTATTTTCGATATGATAATCATATTTGACATCGATTATATCAATATCTGACTCCGCATTACATACCGCTCCACCAATACCAATTACGGTTAAATCTTTTGTGGTACGGCCATAAGAAATTCCAACACATAAGAATGCACATAAAAATGCAATAAAATTCAACTTCACCTTCATAATCAACTTAATTAATATAAACAGTTTTAGTAGCAACAATCTCGTTCCCCGAAATATAATTAACAATATATGTTCCTTCGCCAAGATTCGACTCAAAGCCGGGTGTATAGGTAAATGATCCTATAAAATTACCTGAGATATCATAGACATTCACTGTGGTTATTACGTAAGATTCAAATCTTTTAACAAACTTATCTTGATTAGGATTTTCAGGATCATATGTTAAAGATTTAGTGGCTTTACCGTACTTGTTTATTGCTGTAAAATCGACATAACATATTTGGTCGGAATAAAATCGATCATATTTGACATGATTTACATTCCCTGTATATGTAAATGACTCATTATATGGATAATCTTCCATTGAGACACTCATTATTAAAGTATTAGCACCAGATTGATATAAATCCGCCGAGAAACTTAAATTATCTCCGTTTTTTATAAATGAAATGTTTTCAACTTTTGATATAATAGGTTTTAATTGCAATGTGACAATATAGGGATCCACTGCAACACGTTCGCCATCCATATTACATTCATAAAATATCTCAGCTTGAATTTCTCCTTCTGATGTTTTGGCGTATGATTCTATATCAGAGATCAGATCAACATAAAACATTGATGTTTGAGATTCTTGATACAACACTCTGTCTCCTGATTTTAATGGAAGATACATTCTCCATATCGGATCAGAGATTGTCTTTTTTTCGGGGTTATAGATTCTCATTGAGAATTTTTCATAAATGCTTCCTATGCCGTTGTTATCTAATCCTCTACTGTTTTTTATTGACAATCCTCCCGATTTTGTAGCTTTCCAACCTACGGAATTGAGTAATTCCACAACAACATCATCAATATTCAAGAAGCGATCACCTTTACCAAAAGAATAATGCATAAGCGATTTTTTATTGTTTAAATAAACAAGAGACTTTTTGTCATCAAATTTAGATGGAGAGTATAAGATATGGTTGTCATCATGTTTTAAAGCGTATATCTTAGTATCTGAAGAAGGCTGAGCGTAATCTGAAAGAGTGTTATTATCCTTAATATCTTTCAACCATTCTCCCGAAGATGAAAATACCATATCATTAAACTTAGTATTTTTTAGGAATGTTTGAAATTTTATAATGAACTCATTTAAACTTTTGTGATTTGTGAATTTTTTTAAGGAAAACCACAGCGA
>ERZ791744.1784-NODE-1784-length-13155-cov-3.681298_pt1 | contig 13155 bp, 6 predicted proteins | sample MGYA00510039_ERZ791744 | MGnify/ENA primary metagenome ERZ791744 (study PRJEB30046, sample SAMN00791969) | human gut metagenome | study: EMG produced TPA metagenomics assembly of the A metagenome-wide association study of gut microbiota in type 2... | reverse complement strand
ATAAAAGCGACCATACTTGACTAAATGATATGAAAATCAATAGGCACATTCTTGACAACGGGTTGCGGCTGGTACATTCGCGGGACGAAAGTACACAGATGGTGGCTCTAAATATATTATATAATGTGGGAGCTCGTGACGAACATCCCGAACATACCGGCTTCGCACATCTGTTTGAACACTTGATGTTCGGTGGATCGGTAAATATCCCCGATTATGATATGCCGCTTCAGCTAGCGGGTGGAGAGAATAATGCCTGGACGAACAATGATATCACCAATTACTACCTCACTGTGCCCCGGCAGAATGTGGAAACCGGCTTCTGGTTGGAGTCCGACCGTATGTTGAGCCTTGATTTTAGCGAACGGAGTCTGGAAGTACAGCGAGGAGTAGTAATGGAAGAATTCAAGCAACGCTGTCTGAACCAGCCTTATGGAGATGTGGGGCATCTTTTGCGCCCGTTGGCTTATCAGAAACATCCTTATCAATGGCCGACTATCGGAAAAGACCTGTCGCATGTCGCTAATGCAACATTAGAAGAGGTGAAAGCATTCTTTTTCCGTTTTTATGCTCCTAACAATGCGATACTGGCGGTGACCGGGAATATCTCTTTTGAGGAAGCAGTGGAATTGACGGAGAAATGGTTCGGATCTGTTCCCCGTCGGGAAGTTCCTGTACGGAATCTGCCACAGGAGCCGGAACAGACGGAAGAACGCAGGCTGACGGTAGAGAGAAATGTACCTCTTGATTCTCTGTTCATGGCTTATCACATGTGCGATCATCGTCACCCGGATTATTATGTGTTCGATATACTGTCGGATGTATTGAGTAACGGGCGTTCCAGTCGATTGAACCAACATCTGGTACAGGAAAAACAGCTATTCTCGAGCATTGATGCTTACATCTCAGGTAGTGTGGATGCAGGCTTGTTTCACATTGCCGGAAAACCTTCGGCGGGAGTTAGCCTCGAACTGGCGGAAGCGGCAGTGCGCGACGAACTCGATCGCCTGCAACAAGAATTGGTTGACGGACAGGAATTGGAGAAGGTGAAAAATAAGTTTGAGTCTACCCAGATATTCGGTAATATAAATTATTTGAATGTGGCTACCAATCTTGCCTGGTTCGAATTGCTCGGTAAAGCGGAAGATTTGGAGAAAGAAGTAGAACGTTATCGCTCTGTCACTGCTATGCAGTTGCGGGAAGTCGCTCAATCGGCTTTTCGGAAAGAAAACGGAGTTGTACTCTATTATAAAAGTAAATGAGAAATATATATAGAACATACAGAGAGCATTATAAAGCATTATTTTTTCTTGGTTTACCTATCGTTATCGGACAAATAGGAGTGATCGTGCTCGGGTTTGCCGATACCCTGATGATTGGACATCATAGTACGGTAGAATTGGGAGCAGCTTCTTTTGTAAATAACGTGTTCAATTTGGCTATCATTTTCAGTACCGGTTTTTCATACGGGCTAACTCCTGTTGTGGGAGGTCTATATGGAACACATCAGTTTGCACCTGCCGGACAGGCATTGCGTAACAGTTTGTTAGCGAATCTGATAGTCGCGTTATTATTGACGCTTTGTATGACTGTCCTTTATCTGAATATAGAGAATCTCGGCCAGCCGGAAGAACTGATTCCTTTGATTAAGCCTTATTATTTGGTGCTGCTGGCTTCATTGGTGTTTGTTATGCTTTTCAATGGATTCAAGCAGTTTACGGATGGAATCACGGATACCAAGACGGCCATGTGGATACTCTTGGGAGGAAATGTATTGAATATCATAGGAAATTATCTTTTGATTTACGGAAAGTTAGGTTTGCCCGAGTTGGGATTGTTGGGAGCCGGTATCAGCACATTGTTTTCACGTATTATGATGGTGCTCGTGTTTATCATTATCTTCTTGCGTAGTTCTCGTTTTATCCGTTACAAAGTCGGCTTCTTCCGTTTGGGGTGGTCACGGGCTATATTCGGTCGGTTGAACGGACTTGGTTGGCCGGTTGCTTTTCAAATGGGAATGGAAACAGCTTCTTTTAGTCTGAGTGCCATAATGATAGGTTGGTTGGGGACCATTGCACTGGCTTCGCATCAGGTTATGTTGGCTATTTCACAGTTTACGTTTATGATGTATTATGGCATGGGAGCTGCCGTAGCTGTTCGTGTCAGCAACTTCAAAGGTCAGAACGATATTTTGAACGTTCGTCGTTCGGCCTATGCCGGTTTTCATCTGATGATGACATTGGGCGTAGTGCTTTCTTTTATAGTCTTTCTTTGCCGTAACTATTTAGGAGGTTGGTTTACCGACAGTCCTGAGGTGGCGGCTATGGTAACTTCTCTCATTTTTCCTTTCCTCGTTTATCAGTTCGGGGACGGGTTACAGATTACTTTTGCTAATGCCTTGCGTGGCATTTCGGATGTAAAACTGATGATGCTCATCGCCTTTATCGCTTACTTTATCATCTCACTTCCCGTAGGTTATTTCTGCGGCTTCGTAATGGGCTGGGGGGTGGTAGGTGTCTGGATGGCGTTCCCTTTCGGTCTGACAAGTGCAGGATTAATGCTTTGGTGGCGTTTTCATTACATGACGAAACTCCCCAAGTGAATACTTGATACTTAAAACTTTACCGTATGGCTTCCTATCGTTCCACAAAGTTGAAAGTAACAATCGGTTATACGTTATTACTTGCAATTCTTCTTTTTTCTCTGGTATTTGTACATCGCGAAATGGAGACATTGTCGGCTGCCGATGACCAGGAGAATCTGCGGACAGACAGCCTGTTGACCCTGCTGCACGAGAAAGACCGGAATACGATACAGGTGCTCCGGGTATTGAGCGAAGCGAATGACAGCTTACTTTCCGCTTCGGAGATTGAAGAAATAATTTCCGAACAAGATTCTGTCATTACTCAGCAACGGGTACAACACCGAGTTATCACTAAACGGGATTCTTTACTGACTACGCCTAAGAAGAAAGGTTTCTTTAAGAGATTGGCAGAAGTGTTTGTCCCAACTAAACAAGACAGTGCCGTGCTTGTTAATACCTCCATGGAGGTTGCTACGGATACTATTCTGGAACCGACCACTTCTAAAGATTCCCTTCAGCAAAAGATTCGTATGGCTACAGAGGAAAAACGGTTGCAGCGGCGAAAAACAATCCGGCGGACTAGTACAAAATATCAGCGTATGAATTCGCAGTTGACAGCAAGAATGGATAGCCTGATAAAACAATACGAGGAGGAAATGACCTTGCGTGCCCGCCAGGATGCAGAAATGCAACAGGAGGTAAGAATGCGTTCAGCACGCACCATTGGTGGAATAGCTATCGGAGCAGTGCTGCTCTCTGTCTTTTTCCTGATTTTGATAGTGCGTGACATATCCCGCAGCAATCGTTACCGCCGGCAATTGGAAGAAGCTAATAAACGGGCGGAAGACCTGCTTATTGCCCGTGAAAAGCTGATGCTCGCCATTACTCACGACTTTAAAGCACCGTTAGGCTCTATTATGGGATATACCGAATTACTTTCCCGACTGACGGAGGACGAACGGCAGCGCTTCTATCTTGACAATATGAAAAGTTCTTCGGAACATCTTTTGAAATTGGTCAGCGACTTGCTCGACTTTCATCGGCTCGACCTTAATAAAGCGGAAGTGAACCGCGTCACCTTCAATCCTTCGCAGTTATTCGAAGAAATCCATGTTAGCTTCGAACCATTGACAGCCGCCAAAGGATTAACCTTGCAATGCCATGTCGCTCAGGAATTAAATGGGAGATACATCAGCGACCCTTTACGACTCCGGCAGATAGTGAATAATCTTTTGTCCAACGCAGTGAAGTTTACTCCGAAAGGCGAGATTGCATTAACGGCTAAATATGATTCTTCCAAGCTGACGATAGCGATTTCGGATACCGGAAAAGGTATGGCTACGGAAGACCGCGAACGGATTTTTCAGGAATTTACCCGTTTATCCGGTGCACAAGGAGAAGAAGGCTTCGGCTTGGGATTGTCTATTGTGAAGAAGTTGGTTGTTTTGCTTGAAGGTACGATTGATGTGCAGAGTAAGCTGGGGGAGGGAAGTTGCTTCACAGTCATTCTCCCTCTTTATCCGGTGGGAAAATCTGTGTCCGAAAGGGCATTGGAAGAAAAAACAATTTCGGCAGAAGACCCTGTCACGCTTCCCCCGATGAAAGTGATACGTGTACTGTTGATTGATGATGATAAAATTCAATTAAGCTTGACGGCAGCCATGTTAAAGCAACATGGAATTGACGCCGTTTGTTGTGAGCAACTGGAGGAGTTGATAGAACAGCTCCGTACCTCTGTTTTCGATGTATTGCTGACTGATATACAAATGCCTGCTATTAATGGCTTTGATTTGGTAAAACTCTTGCGCGCTTCCAATATTCCGCAGGCAAAGACAATTCCTGTGATTGCCGTAACTGCCCGCAGTGAAATGGACATAGATGCTTTACAAGAACACGGTTTTGCCGGTTGCCTGCACAAACCTTTTACGGTGAAAGAACTATTGCTCACAGTCAACGAAGGACAGCTTGCCGCTGACGAAGCACACATTACTGAGGATATGCAGACTGTAAGTTCCTTGAACTTTTCTGCATTAACAGCCTTTTCTGAAGACGATGCTGATGCCGCACATTCCATTATTCAGACCTTTATCGAAGAAACCGGAAAGAATGCCGATCGAATGCAACAAGCATTGGCAGGCAAGGAGGTGGACGGAATAGCGGCTATGGCTCACAAACTACTTCCGCTTTTCACTTTAATCGGGGCAATGGAAGCTGTGCCTTTATTGAACTGGCTGGAAACACAACGTGGGCAATGTTTTTCAGAGGAGATAGGTGAAAAAACGGCTTGTGTACTTCTGGAGATTCAGAAGGTTCTGGAAGAAGCTCGTAAGGTATAAGTAGCTTGAAGTAGTGACAAGAGCTCCGGTAAAGAAGGTGAAGAAAGAAAACCATAATGCTTGTATTTCTTTTGTGATTGAACATTTTGCTCCTAACGTCAACCTTTTTTCAGAATTAATTGTTTACTTTGTGTCACCTTTTAATACACTGGCACATTTTACATGAAACGAAAATGGATAAGAAGGGTGAGTTGGATATTGCTCACTCCTGTATTGCTTTTTGTAATACTAATGATATTACTTTATATACCTCCCGTTCAGAATCTTTTGCGTCGGGAGGTGACAGCATACGCTTCCAAAGCAACCGGTATGCAGATTCAGGTGGAACGAATCGACCTTCGTTTTCCGCTCAATCTGTTGGTTCGTGGCGTGGAAGTGATCCAGCAACCGGATACGCTGTTGTCTTTGGAAAGTCTGAACGTGCGTGTACAGGCATGGCCGCTCGTCAAGGGAAAGGTAGAGGTAGATGAAGTAACATTAAGTCAGGTAGCGTTCAATTCGGCTAATCTAATAGAAGGCATGAAGATAAAGGGGGTACTGGGACGTTTCTTTTTACAAAGTCATGGAGTTGATCTTTCTAATGAGCTGGCCGTTATCAACCAGACGGAATTATCGGACACTCACGTACAAATGTTGATGAACGATACTACGACTACGCCTAAAGATACAACAGCTTCTGCTCCTGTAAACTGGAAAGTGGATCTTCATAAACTGAAGTTGAAGAATGTGTCGTTCAGTATGCAACTTCCTGCTGACTCGATGCGAATGGCTGCTCATATCGGAGAAGCATTTATCAATGATGCACAAGCTGATCTGAAGAATCAGTTTTATGAACTGAAACAATTCCTGTTATCCGGAAGCTCTGCCAATTATGATACCGGAGCAGCCAAACCCGGAGAAGGTTTCGATGCGTCTCATATTGCCGTTCGTGATATCCGTATCGGTTTGGATTCCTTATTATATAAAGGTAGGGATATGAATGCTGTAATCCGTGAGTTTTCGATGAATGAACGTTCCGGATTGAGTATCACTTCATTGACGGGTAGGGCATTTTCTAACGACTCGATTATTCGTATTCCCGGCATAAAACTGCAAACCCCTCATTCCGAAATAGATTTATCCGCCCAGACATATTGGGAACTTGTCAATATTCCCACTACAGGACGTTTGTCCGCCGGTCTCAATGCTTATATCGGTAAAGAGGATGTTATGTTATTTGCCGGCGGTTTGCCGGATAGTTTCAAAGAGGCGTATCCCTTCCGTCCGCTTGTGGTTCGTGCCGGTACGGACGGAAATCTGAAACAAATGCAGATTTCCCGTTTCACAGTCGATCTCCCGGGAGCTTTTTCCATGAAAGGAGGCGGTATTCTTGAAAACTTGGCTGACAGCCTGACGCGTTCGGGGACTATCGGTCTGGATATGATTACTCAGAATCTAAACTTCCTGACTGCTTTAACGGGAGAAGCCCCCAACGGTACTATCGTAATCCCAGATAGCATGAATCTGAAGGCCCGTGTCGAGCTGAAAGGACCTGAATATAAGGCTAATCTTCACTTGAAACAGGGGCAAGGCTCTATGGGGGTGAATGCAGAACTTAATACCTCAACCGAGGCTTATGCAGCCGACTTGAAGATTGACAATCTACAACTCCATAATTTCCTTCCGAAAGACTCTATCTACGAACTTTCTCTTTCGGCAGATGCCAAAGGCCGTGGGCTGGACGTCATGTCTTATCGTGCTTTAGCCAAACTGAATCTTTCATTAGATCAACTACATTATGCACGTTACCAGCTTTCCAATGTTCATTTGACTGGAGCTTTGAAAGGTGCATTGGTGACGGCTAATCTGACAAGTGACAATGCGCTGTTGAAGATGACAACAGATGCAGAATACAATCTGGCACATCGTTATCCAGATGGAAAAGTGACGGTTGACGTCACTCAGCTCGACTTACACGAACTGGGGTTGATGCCTCAACCGATGAAGCGCCCGCTCGCCTTTAATCTTTCTGCCGAAGCTCGTCAAAACAGGGTGTTCACACATCTAACATCCGGTGATATGAAACTCAACTTGAGTGCACGTTCCGGTGTTAATCCTTTGATAAGTCAGTCTACACACTTCATGGATGTCCTGATGAAGCAGATTGATGAAAAAGCCTTGAACCACGCCGAACTGCGTGAAGCGTTGCCGACAGCTATTTTATCTTTCTCCGCAGGAAAAGAGAATCCGTTAGCTTATTTTCTGGCTACTAAAAACATATCCTACCATGATGTTTCCATGAAGTTCGGTACGGCTCCCGATTGGGGAATCAATGGAAAAGCTGCGGTGCATGCATTGAAGATGGACACATTGCAACTGGATACAATCTTCTTCACTGTCAAACAGGATACTACTTTAATGAAACTACGTGCCGGTGTAATAAACGGACCGAAGAATCCGCAATTCTCTTTTGCTACTACTTTGACCGGAGAGATTCGCGACCGCGATGCGGAATTGCTGGTAGACTACAAAAACGGCAAAGGAGAAACAGGCGTATTGCTGGGGGTAAATGCCCGCCCTCTGTTCGAAGGACATGGTAAGGGGAACGGAATCGCTTTCACACTGATTCCGGAGAATCCGATTGTTGCCTTCCAAAGATTTCATTTCAACGAGAATCATAACTGGATTTACCTGCATAAAAATATGCGTGTATACGCGAACGTGGATATGTGGGATGAAGAAGGAATGGGATTCAGGGTACATTCCGTACCGGGCGATACGGTGTCTCTGCAGAATATAGATGTTGAAATACGTAGAATCCGTCTGCAAGAGATAACGAGTGTGTTGCCTTACTTCCCCGAAATAACCGGATTGTTCTCGTTGGAAGCTCATTACATACAGACAGAAAAGGATTTGCAACTCTCGGCTGAGGCGTCTGTTGATGAACTGACTTATGAACGTCAGCGTATCGGTGACGTTGCATTAGGGGCTACGTGGTTGCCGGGCGAACAGGGAAAACAATATCTGAATGCTTATCTGAATCACGATCAGGCAGAAGTACTGGTGGCAGATGGGAAACTGGTTCCTACCCGCACAGGCAAAGATAGTTTGGAAGTGAATACAACATTGGAGCATTTTCCGCTGCGGGTGGCGAATGTGTTTATTCCTGACCAGATGGTCACTTTGTCCGGTGATATGGATGGTAATCTGAATATAACGGGCAGTACTGAACAACCTTTGATAAACGGCGAACTTGTATTGGATAGTGTTGCTGTCCTTTCCCGTCAATATGGTGCGCGTTTCATGTTTGACAATCGTCCTGTGCAAATAAAGAACAATCGGTTGGAATTTGATAAATTTGCTATTTACACAACATCGAAGAATCCGTTTACTATTGATGGCTATGTTGATTTCCGTGATATGAGCCGTCCAATGGCGAACCTGAATATGCTGGCACAAAATTATACGTTACTGGATGCTAAGCGTACCCGTGAAAGTCTGGTTTACGGCAAAGTATTTGCTGATTTCCGGGCGACGGTGAAAGGGCCTTTGGACGGGCTGAATATGCGTGGGAACGTGAGTCTGCTGGGGAACACCGATGTTTCGTATGTCTTGACCGATTCACCATTGACAGTGCAGGACCGTTTGGGAAGTTTGGTAACATTTACTTCATTTAGCGATACTACAACTGTTGTCCGGCAGGAAGTGCCGACTGTCTCTTTAGGCGGATTGGACATGGTAATGATGGTACATATCGATCCGTCCGTCCGAGTGAAAGTTGACCTGGATGCAAGTAATGATAACCGTATCGAACTGGAAGGCGGGGGTGACCTTTCCATGAAATACACTCCGCAAGGTGACCTGACTCTGACCGGACGTTATACGTTGAGTGGCGGCTTGATGAAATATGCTTTGCCGGTGATTGCAGCAAAGGAATTTGCCATTGATAACGGTAGTTACGTGGAATGGACGGGAAATCCGATGGACCCGATGTTGAACTTTAAGGCGACTGACCGTATCCGTGCGTCAGTTTCCGAAGGAGAGAATGGTGGAAGTCGTATGGTTAATTTCGATGTTTCCGTTGTAGTCAAGAACCGCTTGGATAATCTTTCGTTTGCATTCGATGTTGCGGCTCCCGAAGATGCGACCGTACAAAACGAGTTGACCGCTATGGGGGCGGAAGAACGAGGTAAACAGGCATTGTATATCATGGTGATGAAAACTTATCTCGGCACCGGACCGATTGGTGGGGGTGGCGGCGGACTCGGCAAGCTGAATATGGGATCTGCTCTGACTTCTGTATTGAGTAGTCAGATAAACTCCTTGATGGGTAACTTGAAGAATGCGAGTCTCTCTGTCGGTGTCGAAGACCACGACGATTCAGAGACGGGAAGTAAACGTACGGATTACAGTTTCCGTTATTCACAACGCTTGTTTAACAATCGTTTCCAGATTGTAATCGGTGGCAAGGTTTCTCAAGGTGAGAATGCGACGAATGACGCCGAATCCTTCATCGACAATATTTCTCTGGAATATCGTCTGGATAGAACCGGAACCCGGTATATCCGCCTGTTCTATGACAAGAACTACGAGAGTGTGCTCGAAGGTGAGATTACGGAAACCGGAGTCGGTATTGTGCTTCGCAAGAAGCTAGACAAACTTAGTGAACTGTTCATCTTTAAGAAAAAGAAGTAAGTATGAAAGAGATACATGTAAATATATTGGCTGTTTGTCTGATAAGTGTAGTGTTACTGTCGGCTTGTTCGGTGACGAAACATCTTCCCGAAGGGGAGGTGCTTTACACCGGAAGCAAGACTGTCATATTGAATAAATCGACAACACCGGTAGGAGAGACGGCGCTGACGGAAATTGATGCTGCACTCGATAAGACACCTAGTACAAAGATGTTTGGCGGTATCCTTCCTATCCCTTTTAAAATGTGGATGTACAATGACTTCGTGAAATATAAGAAGGGATTCGGTAAATGGATGTTCAACCGTTTTGCGGCCAATCCTCCCGTATTTATTTCTACGGTCAACCCGGAGGTACGTGTGAAGGTAACGACTAATTTGCTTCGTGATTATGGCTATTTCAATGGGAAGGTAGCTTATGAAACGGTTGTTGATAAGAAAGACAGTCTGAAGGCGGGCATTATCTATACGGTGGATATGAAGAACCCTTATTTCATTGATACGGTTTACTATCAACGGTTCACTCCCCAGACTCTGCGGATTATGGAGCGCGGACGCCGGATGTCTTATATAAGTCCGGGTGAGCAGTTCAACGTGGTTGATTTGGACGAAGAACGCTCCCGTATCAGTACATTGTTGCGTAACCTCGGATATTTTTATTTCCGTCCCGACTATATGACTTACCAGGCGGATACGACTTTGGTACCCGGAGGGCATATCAGCCTTCGCCTGATTCCTGTGCCGGGATTGCCGGCTGCGGCACAGCGTCCTTATTACGTGGGTGATGCGTCTGTCTATCTGTTCGGAAAGAACGGAGAAGCGCCGAATGACAGTATGATGTATAAGAACTTGAATATCCACTATTACAATAAATTGCAGGTTCGTCCCAATATGCTTTATCGTTGGCTGAATTATCAACAGTTTGTACGGAACGCACAGATGCGTGCTTCCAACCGTACCCGGCTTTACAGCCAGTATCGGCAGGAACAGATACAGGAGAAACTCAGCCAGTTGGGAATATTTAGTTATATGGATATCCAATATGCCCCCAAAGATACAACAGCTGTTTGTGATACGTTGGACATCACGATGCAGGCTACTTTTGCCAAACCGTTGGACGCTGAACTGGAATTGAACGTAGTAACTAAAAGTAACGACCAGACCGGTCCGGGTGCTTCGTTCGGAGTTACACGGAATAATGTATTTGGTGGTGGAGAAAGTTGGAACGTGAAACTGAAAGGCTCTTATGAATGGCAGACCGGTGGCGGAGAGAAAAGTTCGTTGATGAACAGTTGGGAAATGGGAATATCTACTTCTCTGACTTTCCCTAGAGTGGTTTTCCCGCGTTGGGGGAAAAGGGAATTTGACTTTCCCGCTACGACTACTTTCCGTTTGTATATCGATCAGTTGAACCGGGCAAGATATTACAAATTGTTATCTTTCGGCGGAAACGCAACCTACGATTTCCAGCCGACGCGTACCAGTCGTCATAGTATCACACCTTTCAAACTGACATTCAACGTCTTGCAACACCAGTCGAAAGAGTTTATGGAGATTGCAGCCGACAATCCGGCACTATATGTCAGCTTAGACAACCAGTTCATCCCGGCTATGGAGTACACTTATACATATGATAATGCCTCTGTGCGGAGAGTGAAGAATCCTATCTGGTGGCAATCTACCGTGACTTCTGCCGGAAATGTGACTGCCACTATTTATCGTGCTTTCGGCAAACCTTATAATGAGGAAGGGAAAAAACTTTTGGGGGCTCCGTTCTCGCAGTTTATGAAATTTAATACCGAGTTCCGCCATTTGTGGAACATAGACAAAAATAATGAAATAGCTTCCCGTGTAGCGTTAGGCGCTCTTTTTGCATACGGTAATGCTACGATTGCCCCATATAGTGAACAATTCTACGTTGGTGGTGCCAACAGTATCCGTGCTTTTACGGTGCGTAGTATTGGTCCCGGTGGCTATCACCCGAAAGACAGTAAGTATTCTTATCTCGACCAGACAGGTACGTTCCGTTTCGAAGCGAACGTAGAATATCGTTTCCGTATCTTCAAGAGCATTTGGGGAGCTACTTTCCTGGATGCGGGTAACGTCTGGCTGCTGCGCAAGGACGAGGCACGTCCTGATTCGCAACTTCGTCTGAAAACTTTCCCGAAACAAATAGCTTTGGGGACAGGCGTAGGCGTCCGTTACGACATGGATATTCTTGTGTTCCGTCTTGACTTCGGTATTCCTTTGCATCTGCCCTATGATACGGAACGAAGCGGATATTATAATGTTACCGGTGCCTTCTTCAAAAATCTGGGAATACATTTCGCTATCGGGTATCCGTTCTAACGTTCTTTCTTTGTCTCAAGACAAAAGAAAGGACATCACATAAGACAAAAGAAAGAAAGTTTTTGTACATTTGCACCAAAATCAGATGCCGTTGACATCACTAACCTTTTAATATTACACAATTTATGAAACCAACTTTATTCTTATTGGCAGCCGGTATGGGCAGCCGCTATGGAGGCTTGAAACAATTGGACGGACTGGGTCCTAATGGTGAAACGATCATGGACTATTCTATCTATGATGCTATCAATGCCGGATTTGGTAAACTTGTATTTGTAATCCGCAAAGACTTTGAACAGGATTTCCGTGATAAGATTATTTCTAAATACGAAGGTCACATTCCTTGTGAACTGGTTTTCCAAGCTTTGGATGCACTTCCTGAAGGCTTCACTTGTCCGGCAGACCGTACAAAACCTTGGGGTACCAACCATGCAGTAATGATGGGTGCTGATGTGATTAAAGAACCGTTCGCTGTAATTAACTGTGACGACTTTTATGGTCGTGATTCCTTCCAAGTAATGGGTAAATTCCTTTCTGCACTTCCTGCGGATTCTAAAAATGTTTATTCAATGGTAGGTTTCCGCGTAGGAAATACGCTGAGTGAAAGCGGTACGGTATCTCGTGGTATTTGTAGTACAGATGATAAAGGTCTGCTGACTTCAGTAGTGGAACGTACTAAGATCCAACGTCTGGATGGTGAAGTGAAATATATCGACGATAACGGCGAATGGACTGCAACTCCCGATACTACTCCGGTAAGTATGAACTTCTGGGGCTTCACTCCTGATTACTTCGCTTACAGTCAGGAATTCTTCAAGACTTTCCTGAGCGACCCGAAAAACATGGAAAACTTGAAGAGCGAATTCTTTATTCCATTGATGGTAGATAAATTGATTAATGACGGAACGGCTACTGTTGAAGTGCTGGATACTGCCAGCAAATGGTTCGGCGTTACTTATCCGGAAGACCGTCAAAGTGTAGTAGACAAGATTCAGGCATTGGTTGATGCCGGTGAATATCCTGCCAAGTTGTTCTAAAGAAGTACTATTGGTTAAAATAGAAAGCAGTCATTCTGATGAGTGGCTGCTTTTTTTGTTTTTCATAACGTGCCATACTACTCTGTATCCAATAAATATTCATTATCTTTGCAGTTCAAAATCGTATAAATCAGAGACAGAAGTGATTTCAGTAGAAGGATTATCAGTAGAATTTAATG
>ERZ791744.1728-NODE-1728-length-13588-cov-2.559447_pt1 | contig 13588 bp, 15 predicted proteins | sample MGYA00510039_ERZ791744 | MGnify/ENA primary metagenome ERZ791744 (study PRJEB30046, sample SAMN00791969) | human gut metagenome | study: EMG produced TPA metagenomics assembly of the A metagenome-wide association study of gut microbiota in type 2... | reverse complement strand
TCGTCCGCTTTCAGCTCGACACCCCGGTCGACGGAAGCGCCAAAGTACTGATTTGCGCCTGAGGAAAAAATATCTTTTTGAAGCAGCGTGAGTCATCGTTCCGCGGCTCTACGTTCCACGGGGGTTCCACACCAAAAAATATTTTCTGTCTGTCAAGTCCACATTGCAAACCTCCGACAGCTCGTAGTCTGCCGTTTTTAAAACGGCTGATGCGATGTTTGTAAATAATACCGCCATCCCAGAAATATCCTTTCCAAAAACGATGACAAACTGGTGTCTGCCAGTGATTGCCCGCTTCTGCATAAACCTCGAAAGCGTGACCGTAGCCTATAGGATGCTCGTATCCTATAGTCGCATCAAGGGTATAAGGAGCAAGGATACCGGCGTTTACGGATATATGTTTGTCACCATCTCCTGCATAAGAAACAATTGCTGGAATAAATGCAAGAAGCCATATAATTATTTTTTTCATGATCTATAGGTTTTTACTTTAGATTTCTTTCTCTGTCGAGAATTTGTTCAATGGTTTTGTTTGCTCCTTGATATGCAGCTTCCATTTTGGAAAGCGAAAGAGATAAGTCTGCGACTTGCTTTTGAAGTTTATTTACTTCTTCGGTCTTGACTTTGATTTCATCTGTAAGCTTATTGTTTTCTTTCTGCAGGTCTTCACACTTTAATTTGTATTTACCTGGAGTAACATCTTTAGGTACTATTTTATCGACTGGTACGAACTTTACTTCACGAATCTTATCTACCTTGGTAATGTCGAATCCATCGGCGTTCAAAACATCGTTGTATTCCATAGAAAGGGAGATTTGTCTACCGCTTATCTGGTTCTCGGAAACAGTGATATTAATTACTTTTTCTTCAGGGAAAGTCAGTTTCTCGAGGACAAGCACCTGCCGGTAATCCTTCTTGAATTTGTTGACCGGATTTAGCGTATAGACAGGCCTGATTTGAATAGTCTGGGAATTTGTTGCCTTGGTTTCTTTTTTGTCGGAAAGTGTGACCTTGATTTCGTCAATATCATATTCTACGTTAGATCTGTTCTGAAGGTAGAAGTCGATAAAGAAATAGTTTCCGATGGAGTAGATGTTATAGATTGAGGCTTTTATGCCATATGCATTCGATTTGATATTATTGAATTTTCTTTTACTCCCATACACCGCCCAGGCAAATCTTGCCATCTCAGACTCGGGCATAGAGACATCGGGATTGGTATATTTTTGTGTTTGATTATAAGAAACATTGTATATGCTGTTCGCTTTTTGAGGTCTGTTTTCATATTCAATGTCATATTGGGCGATATGACGTTCTCCGATAAGTGTTAATGTGCCGAGAAATTCACCGTCGATATAATAAGATCTACCTATAGAGTCTACTGGAGCAGGCTTGATTCGAACCATATTATCCGCACATTGGTTTCCTATGATATTGGGTGTGGATATATCTACAAGCTTTAAATTTTCGGGCATGATAATATGGGTGGTGACATCTGCGTTAACGCGAATCACTTTTCGGCCTTCAAGATCTACCTTTGCAGAAATATTAGATATCGCAAAAAGCGAGAAGGTCGCTGTTAGAAATAGTTTTTTAAGTTTCATGTTTATATTATTTTAAGTTAAAATTCATTTTTTACCTTGCCTCACTTGAATTGATCAGGTACACAATCGTATTGTATTTGATCTTTGCTCGATTTTTGCGGATATTGGCAGAAACTGCCGAAGTAGCGGAATTATATACGTTTTGTAATGCCTGTAAAGCAAGGGCCTCCCCGGATATACCCGTTGTGCTGGAGCCTGAATCAAATTGAATGTTCTGTTGAATCGTGTTTGAACCTGCGTCTTTCATGAAATCGCGAAATGCAGACTCCGGTACATAGAATCCTTCCATGCCGTCGTTGTCATAAACGGAAAGATCAACCTTGATGAATTTATTACCAATAAGTATACTGGTTATTTTAGCCATCACTCGCTGTTGTGTAAATCCTGATACAGTGCCGTAGAGATATGTGCCACGAGGTAGTTTTAGATCTTTAATTGACACGTTGTCAAGTAGCTTGAAACGTATTCGCGTTCCTTCATGTGCTTTGGTGGTTTGGTCAATCATTGCCCTGATGAGAGGAGCCTCGAGATTATCTACTTCATTTGAAACTGTGTTGAAGCGATTTGCGTTGCTATCCTGAGACTTTAATACTAATTGTGGCCGGTTGCGTTCATATTCCAGCTTCTTTGCTAAAGCAATAGAATCCTGTCGGCGTTTGTTTTCTTGCGCCTCATTGTCTGTTTTATTTATTCCAAATGTCCTTTCGAGCATCTTTTGGCGTTCCATGCTTCTGCGCTGTATGGCTTCCATCTCATCCATATAATCATCGTAGTTATCGTAATCATTCTGCCTGCGGCTCCCATTATCTCCTGAATGGGAATTTATATGTTTGCGCGATGCGGCGAGAGATCTTTCAAGTTCTTCCAGCTCTTTCTGCTGCCTGATTTTTTCAGCTTCAGCAGCGTCGATGCGGTTAAGTTCTTCTTCTGTGTAAGAATGATCGATGCCTTCCTCGGTTTCATTTTCCTGACCTAATGAACCGACCGCAGTATACGCGTCATCATCATTGTATCGCCGTTGCATCTCGAACAGTTTATCTCCCATTTCAGAAGAATTGGGTTCCGGCAGGCTCGAGTTAATACGATCAGTGGCAACTTCTGTTTGGCCGCTGCTACTATCTACCATCTGTGTGACGAAGTATGCTAAAAAACAAAGCGGAACGAATATTACCGCCGGAAAGATATACTTCGGTTGTTTAAAATTAATTTTTTTCATTATCGTTAGAATTTAGATTTTGTGCGATAATTTGTATTTGTCTGTAACATCGGAAAATTTCAAGCGAATCATTTTTGCTCTTTACGGGCAGAGATATCAGGGAGTCAAGACGGTTCTTGATATTTTTCCCATGTAATGCCATCTCGTTAACTTGATTATTTTGATATTGCTTGAGTGTTTGAATATCCCTGAGCTTGGAAAACATAGGTTCGACCTTAACTATTTCTTCAGATATCCTGGTGTCGCTATGGTCGTTGCCAAAGGGAAACAAACTTGAAATAAAAATGATAAACAGCATACCGATAGAGTAAGCGGCCATTTTCTTGGGATGCTTGGATGCCCACATATTACAAAGTCTGATTCTCGGTCCAAGTCTCATTTTATTCCCTATAGAACTTGCCAAAGGCCGAATCCATAGACTGAGGGCCTGAATCGCTTTTCCATTATTTCTGCTAAATTTTCGCTTGATAGATTTCATAACAGAATTTTAATATGCAAGATCTTTGTTTTCTATAGTTTTCCAGTTGGTAATCAAAAGACCGTGCGGATTATTTTGAGTCCGGGGTACCGATTCTATTAAACCGGTAGTGACCATGCTTCTTTTCTGATCTCGGGTACGTCGTTTTATGTATTGGGTCCCGTAATATGTAAATCTCCGGTCTTGTTCATTGAACTGAATGGAATCACAGACTATGGTACATACGGCCGAAGAAGATACGACATCTGAATAGAAGCCGTTTTCATCAAGAGCTTGCTTCTGTTTTAAGGCGGTTCCGTCTGCCATGTACATTGCTCTTCCAACTGTCCATTTGATATAGTCGTTGTCAGGAGGAAGATTGAAGAAATAATGGTGGAAAAGCTGAATATGCGCTTTAGCTTCCATTATGAAATTAGATTCAAGTTGTGCACGCTCAGCGAGAAAAGGAATATCTCCATCAAGAATATATATCTGATTACGTTCCTCTTGCACTAATGAAATACATTTCCATAATGTAAAGCCACATAAGATTACGCTTCCTGATATAGCAAGAAGAACCGTAATAAGCGCGAGCTTTGTTTTTTGTTCCAGTGATTTTATTAACATTAAGATAGATTTTAAGAGTATTTAATATCCTTTATTCTTAAGCGCGTTTTCCGAATTTTTGCCAGCCCAACCCAATGCTGCTGATGCTACACCCATTCCAGTTGATGCTGCTCCCATTCCAGCAGATGCTGCTGTTTGTGCGCCTCCTGTCACAACTCCTCCGGCTGCCTGCCCTGCTCCTGAGCTGATGCCGCCTGGGATTAACCACGATGCAACTTCGGGTACAAATCTCAGTACATATGCACCGACTATCATTCCCATTGCGTACATACAGTTTGAGCCTATACCTTGCAATCCTAATGCTCCTATTTGTCCCCAGCTTGTAACATCGCCCTTAAGCAGATAATCGTATGCAGTAATGTCTGCTTCAAGATTATATACAAGCAGAGCATCAATGTAATAAAGGCAAACATATGTGACCCATGCCCAAAATGATAATGAAACATACTTGGATGTCCATTGACTCCATGCAGAACTGAAGGGGGGAGCAAGTGATAATGCAAACATCAGTGGACAGAAACATGCTAATATCGCCATGAAAATTTTCTGAGATACTAATATTCCATAATAAGTCATTTGGAAAATTAGTTCTCCTATGAATCGAATGATATCATTTATCCATTCGCTCATCTTGGTTTCCATCGCAACAGTAGCGCGTTGTGCCAGATTGTTTATTTCCTGTCCCAAATTAGAGACATTATAGACAAGTTCTTCATACCAGGCGGCATCTTCTCCGATTTCTGCAACTTTTTGTGCCTGAGCTATTGAATCCTGAACCTGACGGAGTTTAACAAGATATGAAGCCTGTTTTTCAGCCACTTTCAACTCGAGTTGCCCTACAAGTTTATTTTGTGCCTGTGCCATAGCTTTAGCTTCAACTTCTATTGTTTCACTCGGATACCTCAGGACACTGCATATAAAACCTGAAGATGTGATACATATAGAAAAACCAATAATTTTTAAGATCTTCATCACATCCATACCCCTTCTTCCCAACATCATCATCCAGCATTCATACGCTCCGACGCATAGGGCTATCAGACATCCGATAGCCTTGGCCAGACCTTCTGTCGTACCTAAAAATTCCGGCATTGTACCGAGATATGTCAATAGAGCGTCAAGGCTTTCATCGATGGCAGGTAATCCCATCGTGCAAAGAATTGAAAATAGCATGATAATTCAGTTTGGTTATTTATAGATTGAAAAAGCGAGGGCTGTCAGTCTGACAGTACGAATGGTAAGTTTCTGCATCTCGTTCTTTGCGTCTTCATAAGCCCTTTGCCTTTTAGAACTTTCGAGCTCGTTACCATAACCTGTTTTCTTTATGTATTCAATATTTGAGCAAAGAATCTCATTAGCTCGACTTATCTCATCTATTTGACGTTGCATTTTTCCTCCACTTTTCTTCATACAAAGCACGAGTCCATCGGCAATAGTGTTTTGCATTTTATTAAAATCATCTCGGTAAAGAGAATATGATGTATCTATGAGTCTGTCAGATTGTTTTATAAGATCTTCTTTATATAATTCTTCTATTTTTGATCTTTCATCCTCGGCTTTCTTGAGTTTAGCCCGTTGGGTCTCTTCAGATAGTATACGAGTGGGATTGATTGTCTTGATATTAGATTTCTGTTCGCTAAAGCTGACACGATAGCCTGAGTTAAATCCATGCCATTGCCAAGATGCCGAAGCCCCTGAATAGTCCTTATGCAAAAAATAGTAGTACCAATCCGGCTCAAATTCCCAAGGTCCGGTTTCCATTGACCGCCACTGTTTCTCTTTCTGTTTGTCATGCACCACCTGAACCGTCTGGGCGTTGATGTTCAGCCCGGCTCCAATGATCAGCATAATTGGTAAAAATATCTTTATTCCGATTGATTTAAAATCTTCCATGCTGGTAATTTTGTCAGGTTATTTCTTCCATTGATTTATCACTCTTTCTGCAATCGCATCCTTTACGTCTGATGTCAGTATCTCCCAGATGTAGTCAGGTCTCCAGTCAGTGTTTATCATCAGACTGCAATATAAATTTGCATCTCCGATAATCCTGCGTATACGGTTTATGGTGTTCTGCAGTGTCATGATAAGATTTATCTTCTCATCCATTGCCGCTCTCCATAGATTAACTCCTGATGCTGCAAATATCCCGTAAAGTTTCACACAGTGCTTTATCTCTTTCTCTATGGCGACATTTGCATTCGTATAATACCAAACCACAAATGGCTTTTTAGATACATATTTATATGTATTGGATGTAAAGTCTACATATTCTTCTGTAACCTTGTAAAGCGAATTTGCTGTAGCAGCGAGATTTGTAGCCAGAATGACATAAGAATAAATATTGTTCAGTTTAGAGTCGAGGGTGCTTCTTGCGTCATTGAATAGTTTTGAACCTTTGGTAATAAGGGTCTGCTCGCCATAGCTTGTTCCAATTCTTATTAAAGCCTTTTCCTCGTCTTTCTTGACACGCTTGTGTAAATCAATAAGCGTTTCTATAGTTGGAAGATCCTTTGGATAGTCAAAAGCAAAAATCTGAAAAGAGCAAAAGTTTGAAAACATAAATATTAGAACTAAAGCTCTCCAAAGTCTTTGAAGTCTTGATGTATTCATCATGTTAACCCTTTCCACATTGATATTACCATATTGACTCTGTTCTTGCCGGTCATAATGGCTGCCCAACTTTCAGGATCAACAGACATAAATAAGTTATCCCAGCTGGCATATCGGGCCATCAATTCTGCTAATTCCATTTTATATTTAATGGCAAGAAGATCTGTATATATCCTGTTAGCCAATACAAGCCGATCATATCTGTCAAGGAAATTATATCCGTCATCCTTTTTCACTTCAGAATTTCCTTTAAGGGGACTTTGAACTTTGCCGTTATTGACTATGTTTACGAAGTCCATGACCAGTTTCTGAGTTTTAGCAGATAAGTCGGTCAGTTCCTTTACACACATAATTTTGCCGGAAATCTTACTTTCTTTTATGGCTTTTATTATCCGAGGAACCCTCTCAATTATCTCATATGAACAAAGGCCGATTTCTACATAGTACTTGCTCTCTTGTCCGAATCCGTTAATATTCTGAAGAGAGGTCTTATAAAGTTCCGCTATCGTGGCCATTGTAGAAGCATAATCACGGATTTTCTCCTGCTTGGTTTTTATAGAATCCAAACGAACATTATGAGAACCTTCGATTAAAGACTGTGTGGCTGTGTTTTGTAAAACTGCCGAAATCGTGTAAGGATCTATTACAATTTTATATGCAGCGAAAGTAGGCAGGCATCCTAATATTGCCAGAATAGTCAATATTTTTAGTCTGTTCATTCTTTCCATAATTCCATAACTTTTTGTTGTTTGTTTACGAGACTCGCGAAATCAAGGTATTTCTTGATATTCTTTTTCTTGCGGTCTCTTTCAATATATGTTATTGCCTTCTGGATCGTGCCGTAGTGAGCGATATATATTTTCAAAGCCTCCTTTTCGGCTCTTTCGGTAGTATATGCCCAATAACATTCAGGCGGTTCTTCGACTCCAAAAACATCTGATTCCTGTCCTCTGCATATCCATACTTCCTTAAAGTAATTCCTGTTGTCATGATTGTTGATTGAATTGATGGTGAAGATCTGTTGTTTCTGAATCTGTGTCAGGCCGAGAATCGCAGAGATGTCGTTGTAACGGTCCTTGAATTTCGTCTGGTCAAGAAGGATCTTGACATCGGAATTGTTAATGATTGCCTCCTTTACTATGGGAGAGTCGATAACATCATTAAGTTCCTGAGTGACCACACCGGCAATTCCATGAAACTTTCGGACAGTCTTGTAAAGAAACTTGATATATTCTGCCATGGTAGGCGATGCAATGGCTTTCCAAGCCTCTTCGATTATTAGGGCCTTGCGACCCTTTTTGATGCGCATCTTCTGAAGAAACACGTCCATGATGATCAAAACGACTATAGGGAAAAGAACCGGATCATCTTTAATCTTATCAATCTCGAATACGATAAACCTCTCATCAAAAAGGTTGATGTCAAGATCTGAATTAAGTGTAACTTCAAGTTCTCCGCCACGGTAGAACTGCTTGAGAATCGCAGCGAAATCCCTTATGTCGAAGTTTATCTTTTCAAGCGAAGTTATCTGAGGAATGCGTTCCAAAGCGAACTCATAATAGGAATTAAAGGATAGTTCCTTTACCTTTAGCCGGCGTTTCTGCTCCTCGATATGGTCTATCTGCTTGTCAATCTTGACCAGCATTGAAGACTCGTAGAATTCCTGTTTGTATAACTCCATCTTGGAGATAGCAATCTGTCTCTCGGAATCCGTAGCGCCTACGTCTTCAATAATAGCTCGCAAAGCCCTGCATTGCCTGACAATTTTATTTCGCCTTTCTTCGGCCGGCCGGATAAGTGCATGTGAAATTTCCGTAGCCGGAGTTTCCTCTTCCTTGGCTATGATGTCTTCAAGGTCTTCCATCTGGTCTGCGAACTTATCATAATCAGACTCCATCTTAGCCGCCACGAGAAGTTTCTGACGTAATCCCTCTCTTTGCTGATCCGTAAATTTTTGGAATGGATTAAAAAAAGCATCATAGTACTCTACGATTGTCTGGTTGATCAGCATATCCTCAATTTTCGTAGGAGACACGTTCCCCTTGAAGATGAGGAAAATCAGTGATTTCAGGAAGTTCTTCTTTTCGCCGAAGTTCAGGTCGTATTCCTCACGTGTGACCTTGAATGGATTCATTGAAATAGGCTTCTCCTTTGAGTAGCTTATATACGTTCCGCCGAAGTATCCGCAGATACCCTCGTAAGAGTCTCCTGTATCTACCATGACGACATCGGTATTCTGCTCCAGCAGCTGACGCACGACAGAATTCATGTGGAAAGACTTGCCGCTGCCAGATGGGCCAATGCAGAAAAAGTTGGCATTGTCTGTCATCTTTATTTTCCCCTCTTTGCCTGTAATGTCTATGCAAACGGGGAGGCCTTGCCGATCCGTGTAAAAGGTTGTCAACGGTGTCTGCTCTGATTCTTTAAGATGTTCCTTGAAAAAAAAGCACAGTGCCGCGTCTGAAAGAGTCAGGAACAAATCATAATCAGGATTAAAGCTGTAGGAACATCCGGGGAATGAATCTTTAAACAATTCAAGCTGATTATATGCAGATCTTGACGGCATTACTCCGATCTCAAACAGCTTGGTCTCTATAAATGAGGAAACCGGTGTAACCTTGTCGGCCGGACAGCTGACCATAATATTGAAGTTTGTGTTCACAAGGAGATTGGAATCTACGGCGAGTAACGCAAGTACCTCTTCTATATCTGCTTTGGCGATTTTATTAGACGGATCGGGCATTGAACCGTGTCGTTTCGCTTTCCCTTGTAATTTCTGGAGAAGCCTTCTTTGTGCAGGAATCTGAATGACCTGATTATACACGACACAATCAGCGTCAGGAATCTCTGATAAGAACGACAACAAATCGAGCGCGACAGGATAACCGTTTATACTCATTTCCATAAAAGGCTTGACAGTCGATGGAAGATTTATTTCATCAATGTCAACAAGAGGGAATGACCTCACGACCCTGTTCCCGAATTTTAAATATTCATCCGAAGATTTAATGTTTGTCATCGAGAAAGGCCCGTGCCTGAAATCGAATGCCATGAACCTGTGACAATACTCGTTGACCTCGGATAACGAAAGTTTGCGATGATGTATGCCCTTTTCAGAAAGGATATCATCTATTTTGGAGACTTTTGTGTGAAAGTCAAGCCAAGACTTAGGATCGTACTTTACAAATCTTCCTTTTGGGGCTTCTTGTGTTATAGTCAGATATGTGGATATTTCTGTAAATTTTCTACCTTCAAAATACTTGAAGTAACTTCGGGTAAGGAATTCCGCGTCTTCTGGTATCCGGTGAGAATAAGATTGACGGCAGAAGACATCTTGTTTCTGAATGGCGTATCCCTCTCCAAGCGTCTGAATAAGGTTGGAAAGCACTTCATGGAAAGCCACATATCTGTCCGAGTCAGTGCAGAGCCTCAAAACGGGATTCTTTATCTTGAAAACTACAGAGGGACAGCCTGCGGCGTCAAACAACACCGCATTGCCATCCGTCTCCTGAAGTTGTGCATAGATTCCGTCAAAAACTTTTTTCTTGTCTTTTGCCATGCTGTAATTCTATGATTTGTTTTTTATGATCAGAAGGTTATAGATAAATATCCCACGGTCTCGTCTTTTGTTGTGAAGGCCTCCTTTCTGTTTGATATATATAGTGGCAAGGCCGAAGATTATCATGGCTAACATGGTAATGAATCCGCCAAGTTTCCCTATGACTATGGAGGATATGATGAACCCTACAAAAGACAGTCCTATAGTCGCGGCGGCAAGCGTGAGAAATCTCCCTCTGATACCCATGAATTCCAAGGGCTTTTGCATTCCCTTGAAAACCGGGTATGAGTTATTAGATACGGGCATTATTTAAAGAATAGAGGTAATGCCTCCGACATGGCGATGAAAGCGACGCATCCACCAATAGTAAGCATGATGGTTTTCTTTACATCCTGGTCTCCGTTCTGCATCTTGAAATACACGTTGAATGCCCCGACAAGCACAATCACTGCGGCGATGGCCTTCATGAGGTTTGCCACTGGCTCCTGATAAGAAGAAATCTCATTTGTTGCAGATGCAAAGCCGCCTGCTCCTTTACTGTCCGCATACATTTCATTAAAGCAATTAATTAACAGTGCCGAAACTATAAAGAATTTCGCCATACACTGTTTTTTACATTTGCTAATTCTTGATTTTAAATCAGGGATAAATTTTAAAGTGTACATAGTTCTTGAGTTAAGATGATTTATTTATAATTAATGATTATACCATTTCCGTGCATCTGAAGATTATGTCACCCATGTCAGATTGCCCTTTTTGCGCAAGGTTTTCTACCTGAGCCACGAGTTCGGAGACTTCAATGCCCTCATCACATACGGGTCTGCGACGATGTTTAGATTCAGATTCTTCTATTCCTTGTCTTATGTCATCCGGTATCTGCCCGAGTGATCGTAGTAACACGTCTGTATCTTCGTTAAGAAGGGATTGTTGGTCATAGAGCCTTTCATTTTCAGAGTCATCATTGTCAGAAGAATCGGGATTATCCTCAATATGTTCCGTAATATCCTCTGTGTTGTTTTGTTTCTTTTCCTCCCTTACAATTTCAGTCGGTTCAAATTCCGCTACCTCTTCTGATATGTCAATCTCTACTTCATCTGCGTTAGAGTTTTTTTCATCTTCCATGAGTTTAGTCATATAGAGGTCATGAATAATGAGAATTGTATAATATAGCCCAAGTAAAATGAGCATTACTATGAAGATTTTTCCAAACATATGCAATGTTTTTTAATAGTTAATATTTTCTAAGGAGTCAGGAGCGTCTTCTTCGAGGTTTTGAATTTTGCAAACCGGTTCAGATTCTGCTTTATAAAGCATCGGAGAATGGAATTAATCATATCTGTGCGACAGGAATTGTTTATCTTACACTCATCGAGGGTATATGCCAGGTCACTATCGATGCGGCAGGTGACTCGTTGAGATGAATTTTCTTTTTCCTGAAGCTCGTTTAAAAATTGGTTCCAAAGCGTTTCTGTCCCTTCCTCATTGTCCAGGGCTTGACCTATCTGTTCGATATTATTAATTTCGTCACCCGATTCTTCGTCTTTTTTTAATTCATGCGACCTCTCGCTTTTCTGTCGCATTTCCTGACTATAGATATTTTCAAAGTCCATGTCATCTATGTCATCAATAAGACTTTGTTTGGTTTTGTCATCTCTGGGCTTCATATATGATTTGGTTTAGTTCTCAGGTCAATGATTGTTTTCATCCAGAGTTTCGCTGTTCTGCGGAATGCTGTCAGATGATTTACTTGTTGATTTCTTTGATACAGTCTTTTCTTTGCTTCTTACGAAATCACAAGCCTTTCTTAATGGTCTTGTGTTACCGAACACATCATAGTAGATCTTATCGAAAGCCGGTTTGACAATTTTCAACTGTTTGTCAAGATCCGCAATCGTGCTTATCCTTTCCATATCGGCTTTACGGCTGACTTTTGGAGTTACAGTACCGTGACTTTCGTATTTCTCCCGTGTCTCTTCCCATCTCCGAAGCTCTTCAAATGTTCCAATCCTTTTGTCAGAAATATTAGGTATCATGAAAAGTCTTGCAGGGTCATTTATATTTGGCGCACTGTTAATCCTTTCGACAAAAAGAATGAATTCGGAAGTAGATGCAATAGTGACGTCATCATAATGAAACGGTATGGCGATTATATCGGAATTCGCAAAGAGAGGGATAAGCCATGATTCCGTGATATTCCCCGGACAATCGAAAAGAATTATCTCGCAGTCGGTTTGTTCATAAATGTCAGAGATAATCTCTCTCATCTTATCCCTGTCTACATTACGATACCCTTCTACCGCGTATGGAATCAGGGAGTCTCCATATTTTTTTATGTCTCGTTTCCTGTTACGCGCAATCGATTGTTGTCTGTCACAATCATAGATTTTTATATGGACTCCCATTGAAATAAGGTAATTGGCAAAACAAGTACACAGAGTTGTTTTGCCAACACCTCCTTTCTGGTTTGCAAATGTGATGATTATTGGGGCCTCCAATTTCGCCATGATGCTTAGAAATAGATATGTTAAGATATTGGCCACAAATTTAATCACGCTGATTTGCAGATAAAGAAATGTCACACACTTTATTTTAAATGTTACATTTTCAGGCCGGAATCAATGTGATCATCCACTTTGTCGTATTTGTCTTTTTTCTCCAACTCCCATTCTCGGTTATGTTCCTGGACGCCATCGCCTGATGGAATTTGTGAAAGATTGGTTTTCTTATTTTTAATTTGTCTATTCGGAATTTCGTATAGTCTGTTAATATTTACATCCTCTTTATTAAGGTGTATTATTGTTAAGGTCGTGTTACAAATGGCAAAGCATTCTTTCCCTTGGCGTTTGATAATTATTCCTTCTCCTCGTATTGCCGCACGCAGTTCCTTTCCTGAATATAAATTAAACAACTTCTTAAGTTTGTCAAGTGTGTTATCATATTCCTCTGTAGTAGCATCATTATCCGCTACGCTCAGTAGGTCATTGTTATCAATCCTGAAAATACGACATAATAAGTCTCTTTCAGGTGTAGTGCGAGGATTAAATTTTGAAGCAGCCTTTATTCTGTTATTCCGTTTTATTACCTTTGAAATGTCTGGATCTAATGGATGTTCTTGGTCTCCGTAGTGCAAAATGCCATTCTTAATCCAAGCGTTTGAACGTGATAATTTCTTATTAATACTAAATGTGTCAAGCAATGGCTCTGTATCAAGCAACTTCTTTATGAAGTTGTCGATATTCTGTATTTTTTCCTCTGGAGTAGTGAAATTAAGAAGTTCTTTAATTTTAATCACATGACTTCCATCGATAACAGTTTTGTTTTTATGATCAATGATGGAGAATCCATAGGGTGTGTCTTTCTTACCCCAAAAAACAAGATCAATTCCAAAATTTTTCTTTAAGAGCTGCTGTAATTGTTCTTTATTGTTGGAGATATCTCTGTATTTACAAAATATTGCGTTTAGCTGTCTTGCTCTTTTTCTGTCAAGTTCAAAACTCTTGAAATGATGATTTATA
>ERZ791744.1722-NODE-1722-length-13641-cov-10.081481_pt1 | contig 13641 bp, 9 predicted proteins | sample MGYA00510039_ERZ791744 | MGnify/ENA primary metagenome ERZ791744 (study PRJEB30046, sample SAMN00791969) | human gut metagenome | study: EMG produced TPA metagenomics assembly of the A metagenome-wide association study of gut microbiota in type 2... | reverse complement strand
ATTGAATTTCAATAATTTCAAAGAACTTCTATGATTTTTTAGTGGACACTAATGATATAATATAAAAGAAATTCAAAAAACAGAAAGCCGATATAAGTATTATCTTATACCGGCTTTCTATAAAAATATTTTTAAATACTAATCTTACTCTGTTTCATCCAGGCTATCAATAATTTTCAGCAAACGCTCACCTAATCCAATTGTGTAACCATGTGATGTAAATACAATTCTATTAAAAGTATCACCTATTATAAATATAGGTAATTGAGTATTTGCTTCAAGTTCTAATGCTTCAAGGAGTTTTTTCTGAATAGAGCTATCTTGATCAATACCAAACACAACATGTTCAGGAAGTCCTGGAGCAGGTGCAGTCTGATACTTTTCATAAGCAGCACGAGTTGGGAACAAAAGAATCATTTTTCGTCCACAAGCATCAAATTCCTTTGCCTTGACAGCAATATCCTTCAATGTGTGATCCGTAGGTTCCTGTCCTACGCCCAAGATAGCAAGTACAAATAATCCACGTCCTGAAGTTTTCAGCACTGTAGTTTCTTGACCTGTGGCAGCATCTATAAACTTAGATTCAGAGTCAAAGTTACCAATCACCTTCACAGCTTCAGTATTATCACGCACAAGCAATTTTTCATTTGTCAGCTCACCTTTGCGAACATTGAAAAAAGAAACCTGCCCTAATACACCACCATCTGCCAGACGGCTTCCAGAAACCATTATATAATATCCTTCATCCAAAGAAGATGGTTCTTTAAACAAAGCACTCCATTTTGCAAAATCAGGATAATTCAATAATGTAAATCCTGCTCCATCAAATTTTGAGAGAGTAAAGTGACGAAGGTATTCCGGATCATTCAGCTGTGGTATAGGCGAATATGCTAATTGCAATTTACCTGTTTCAGAGACTCCAGATACTCCACTTTCAAAATCCAACTGGATATCTGAACCATTATTTCTATAGAATACATTTCCTGTAACTCCATCTATCCATGCTGGAATGCCTAACGAGCGTGCAACTGCAACAAAGAATATATCACGTGACACACGGTCGGCAATACGGCTACGCCAAACTCCTTCGGGTGAAATAAAAGTTCCAACACAACACAACTCATCTCGAAGTGTAATATTCTTACGACACCATTCTGCCAAATTATTCGGATTTGCACGGAACATTTTGGCATCTTTTTTCGAAATCTCTTTCTGGAAGAAAGAACGATATGGAGTCAACATTTCGCCAGCTATACGCGGAGCTAATACTTTATCCGCATCCAAAGCCAGATCTGTATTATATAAGTGATCATCCAATATACTCTTAGGAGTATCACGTAAATCCTTATCTGAAAGCGTTGCTAACAATTGAAGTGCACGTGTTGCATAATTTTTTTTGGCAGCTTCACGCAAAAAAGCCATTATATCACCATAATTACCTCTTGAAGCAACAATATATTTATTGACATCCGCAGCCTTATACCCAGTTTCTGATGCAAATTGTTCGATAGCTGAAGCATTTGGAAAAGATGCAACATAAGCATTTCTAATAGAATCTTCCCGATTGAAACGAATATCATTTTTAGCGCGCTGCTCAGGAGTAACTTCCGGTATATTCGGTTTTACGGGAGGAGGTACTAGATCTACAGGAAACGAAAACTCTTCACCTATACGGTGACTAAGTTCTATAGCAACCTCACGTTCTTTTCCAAATGTTACTTTCTTAATACCAAACTGGTCACCTTTCGTTACGAGCACCATCATGTCTCCCAGACCAGCAGACAAGCTAGCCTTACCATCCTTCTCTGTTGTACGAGTATGAACAGTAAAGAATTCTGCATAATTATAGACCTTAAACTGTACACATGCACCTTCTACAGGTTTCTGTTGGTTATCAACAACCGTCACAGTAAGAGGAGCAAACTTAGCATAATTTCCTATAATATTAATCTCCGTATAATTCGCTGTACGGCGCATAACATCTTCTGGACCCTGATAATAGCCAAATACTTTTGTATGCATTAGCATACCACGACTGGCAGGAGCATTAAACCATCCCAAATCGAGAACAGGCTCAGGTTCGCAAGCTCCCAAGAAATGCCATTCACCATCAACCCATGCTTCTACCCATGCATGATTATCATCCGTATGAGCCCAGCGAGGAGTATAAACCTGACGGGCAGGAATGCCTACAGAACGAAGAGCAGCAACAAGAAAAGTAGATTCCTCACCACAACGTCCGTAAGCTGTCTTCACTGTAGCCAATGGCGCACTCGTACGAGCATCAGCCGGTTGGTAATTTACTTTTTCATGACACCAATGATTTACTTCAAGCACAGCATCGTGCATAGAAAGCCCTTTTAAACGGGGCATCAGTTCATCATGAAAAATCATGCGTGCACGATCCAGATTTTCATTATTTATTCGTACCGGCAAGACAAAGTGAGAAAAGATATCATCGGGTATTGTTTTACCCCATGTCGTTTCTTTTCGCGTAGACAATGAGCTACGTACATTTTCCAAATAAAAATCACCGGAATAATCTGTTATATCTCCGACTGACATATAAGCATAAAAGAAAGTAAGTGCATCACGTTCTTCTTGTGTAAGCTGTTGTCGGAAAACACTAAACAAATCACCAGTCGGCAGTGCTTCTTTCTTTTTTTGGAAATCGGCATTCACGCGATCCATTGAAAGATTTTGCGCGGTAATGGAACAGACTGACAAAAACAGCCCTGCAATCATCATTAGAGATCTCTTCATAGTATAAAATAATTAATAATATTATGCTACAAAGATATATTTTTAAAAATTAACACACAATATAAACCAAAATATTTCCAATTCTTAACGAATCCAATCTTAATTATATAAATATCTATCTAACTAGATATGAAACAAAAAAATCGGCATAATCCATTGAAGGATTATACCGATTTCATTTATTATTTAGTCAATATATTACTTAACTTCCTCTAATGTGCTACTGATTGATAATCATATATTTGTATAAACCATGGTACAAATATGGTAATCTTATTTCATAAATATCCATAGAAATAAAAACTGAGATAAAAGCAATGTAAATAATTAAATATCAGACATTTAATCTGAGGAAGCTATTATTTTTATTTTGTTTTATTTATGTCAACACATTATTTATCCCAATAAATAAACAACCTCTTAGCCTCACTATCTTTTTTATGAAGGATAAAACATGTTTCATAAACAACGATAAACAATTAACCTAGTTTGATTATGTAATAAATTTCTTTCATTTGTTTTCACTTGTTCTTCATTCTTTGCAGTTATTTGGTATCTGTCTTTTTACAAGAATACGATTATTAATTATGAGGGATAAAAGTCTTTCGTTTTTTATTGGAAACTATTATCCCTTTGTGATAGCAATAAAAAACGATAAAGATGAGTGTTAATAAACGATATGTATCATTGTTGTTGAGACTCCATATAAAAACAACTTCGGACACATATTATACTGAAAAGGAAAGAACAATAGTCTCTTACTATCGTTTGCAAAAACTGACGAAATAATGGAGTTATGTATTCTGTCTAAGTGCCATTCTTTTCAAAGCGGTTCTTCTTGCCAGTTCGTGGGGAACACATAGCTCGTACATAAATTGACGGATAACGCTTCAAAAGTGCATTAAATCTCGAAACAAACGAATGGCTGAGGCTAATCGTATTCAGCAAGTATATACTCATGCTCATATAAAATATATTTGTGTAGTTCCGTTAGCAGGTATTTTGATAAAAGTGTTGCGTGGAGAGCGTGGCATCAATGGACAGATGCTTAAAGTTTTGTTCCACAAACGACTGTGATGGACACAGATAAATTGTAATGGCTTTGGTTCATCATCAAAAATCATTCCTCTTTGTTCAAGCAGGTTTATCAGTTCTGTAAAAGATATGAGAAGTTTGGTATAAGTATCTTATAAATTTCAGTCATCATGGGTATATAAAAATAAAAAGCTCACCCTGAGCGCGCTGTTCTTACGGGAAGCGGGGTAAGCATGTTGCTACAAATTTAATACATTATTTTTTGCCTGACAAAACATTCATCTGTTTTTCTCTTTTTTCTATATCGTATATACCTTTTTATGTTATAAACAAAACTCTTTTATCTTAGTTTCATCATTCAGTCTTTATAATTAGGTTAGCTTTTTTGTTGAATAAATCCACTTCCGTCGCAATTCGGATAATACTAGTTTACAGTTTTTATTATTCTAAGATCATTACTGAATATACAAACAAAATTTTAAATCTATTTTTCGGATAGTCACCGAAGTACTTAGACTACTGTTTTTATGTTTACTATATTGTTACCTTGACTAATCTGTACCGTGATGTAATTAAGTGGCTTGAGCGCTAATCGGAGAACTATTATCCTATAGTGTTCATTAACTGTGTCCATATCAAGATCACCGCAAGCGTAGCGTTGGTGCGGAAGCTTTCTATGGCATCCTTGCCGTCAAGAAGGACAAGACTAGGGAGGTTCTCGGTATCTACAACAATTCTACTGAAAGTGCCATTGTCTGGATGGAGATGATTAATGACCTTTATGAGAGAGGAATCTTAAGAATCGGACTTATATGCGCGGATGGCCTCAAGGGACTTGATGTGTGATCAGCGAGGTGTTTCCCGGTACCAGTCTCTGAAGATGCTTCACCCACTTGAAGCACAACTTACTGAGCGATGTCTGCAACGGTAACAAATGGGATGTTGCTGATGACCTAAGACAGGTCTTCTATACGGAAACAGGAACTATACGGTGAAATAAGCCTGGGACAAGTGGCAGCCTTCTGTACCAAATGGTGCAAATATTACAGAAGTATTATGAAACGCAGTAAGGATGCTTCCTACAAGGCGTATTTCACTTACCTGAACTACGACCACAGTATACAGCCCATGATCTACACACGAACTAGATAGAGCTGCTGCAGAAGGACTTCAGGAGTGTTACGAGGATGCACGGAAAAATCGGTCATCCTGCTTATGGGAAAGACAGCCGTGGATAAGGAATCCTACCTGAGACGAGGCAAGAAAATAGATCTCGACAGGAATCTTTTCCTTGACGAATAAAATCCCTCATCGGCAGGCATTCCTGCCGATGAGGGAACCAGATAAATTGATAATTTGCAAAACTAAGATAAGAGGTCTGAAAACTCACTCCAGACACACCGAATGAACACTACCCAAGTTATAATACTTGTCCTCATTAAATCACTTTTCTTTTCGTACACCTTTAAACGGCGTACCATCTTGTTTGACATCCATGAAACGTCCGGTATCTTTATCCCTTTTTACCCATTGTTCTGTTTTGGGATTATAAACCTGAGAACGTTTTCTTACTGCACCATTTCGATGTCCGTCTCCTGCCGGTGAATTTGTAGCCATATGCATATCTCCTATTTTTTGTTCTTGAATTATATAGCCAAGAACACGCTATTGTACTTTTGGGCTTAAAATAATTATATATAACAACTTTAAAATAAGTTTGATAAATTCTATTTCATCAAGATAGTTTCCATTTTTACTCTTAATCTATTTATCAATTTTTTATTAGCTCTGCGATTTCTTGAGCTATTTCCTCTACTGTATATGAAGCAGTGTTTCGTGCAACCTTATCTGCTAAAGAAGGTGAAAAATCCAACACTTCCTTTTTAGTTATGCCGTGCCATATTGGAAGTAAAACCTGTTCTCCAGTATTAGCTTTTGTAATAATTCCGTCTAGTTCATAATTAGTCCATCCTTTTTTTATAAATGATTTTGACAAAACAACAATGCCGAAATGACTTTTGGCCAATCCGCGGTCAATCTTTCTTCTGAGACTATCACCTATTTTTAGTTCAAATTCATCATACCATACTTTTAAGCCTTTTGTTACGAGAGCTTGAGCAAGAGGTCGTACAACATCTTCTTTATCTTCAGATGCATGAGAAATAAAAACATCATATTCAAGTTGGGAGTCTTCTGAATCGAATGCGGGAGGAACATTCTTACGAACTAATGATGGGACTGATGACAATGCAGGCTCTCTATATTCTGGCAATGGAGCTGGTAATTTACGTATAGAAGACCTTACTGTACCTCTTAAACCAGCTAAATCAATTGTAATATACCAATGACCAGAGTTAGGAATTGTCAATATAATTGGAGATCTTCTAACAAGTCCCCCATAAAAACTATGCCTTCGTCCGTTCTTATAATTGTTATAGTTACTACTATCCATCAGTCGAACATTTGCTGCATTACCTTGTAGTGTTACTTGAACACGTTCACCACGACTGCATTGGTGAAGATCATATACTGTATACTGCATAACACTTACTCTTTGGTTAAATTTGTTATTTCATAACAATAGACATAGATAGAATCATCCGTTCCTCCACCAGTATCACCTTTCATACCTTTATTTAGAAAATATTCTTCAACACTCTGCGCGACAGTTTTGTTCGTTGCGGTACGATAAATCCACCAGTTGTTTTTTTTATTTACATTGTGTTCTGTGAACAATCGTCTTTCTATGTCATTTGTTATGCCTACATAGAAATCTGAATAATAACGTTTGTTGCTTTTGGTAAGATGTTCTTCAACATCGGCAATAATTTCTTTTGCTGTTTTACGCATAATAATACTTTTTTGATTAAACTTATACTTCTTTATTGCAAAGAAAGGTCTTAACATTGCAACCTAATTTCATTCTTTCAAAAAAATCAAATACAATTTATTTGTTTTTTGACACGATTTTCTCTGCTCTCTCAATAAGTTTTTGCCTTAATTTTTCAGGTTTTACTATTATACATTCGTTCAAATATCCCAGCAATTGAGTTTCAAACTCGTAGTTTGTTATTAAATTGAGTTCAAATACTACATAATTATTAGTCTTTTCCACAATAATCTGGCTGTTGTGAAGAGGTTTGGATTCTATATATCCAGCCGCAGGGAAATCTGCTTTTATTATTATTTTCTCCTTTTTTGCCCCAACATTAACAGATACTCCAACGACCTGATTGAAATAGTTGTCTAAATCCATACCTTGATATTCCTGAAAAATCAATTCATTTGCTTGCTTGATATCTTGAATTCTGTCAATAGGAATGACTACAACAGCCAACTTTCTTATCAAACTTGGATCCATACCTATAAGAAACCATCTATTATTATATTGTCTTAATTGATAAGGATGTATCTCTCTTAAATATGGCTTTCCACGAAACTTCTTATAAGATATATTTAATACGACTTTCTTTATTATAGCGTCATATATAAAAGAAAACCATTTCATTCCTTTCAAATCAGGATTTTGCGCAAAGCATACAACTCCATTTGGGAGATTATTCAAATGAAATGTTTCTTCAAATCGTACTAAGGCCTCTTCCATCCAACTACAATCTGGCAATCCTTTAAATCTACTAAGCATCTGGATTGTATCTGATAATTGTATCATCTCTTTCTGATTCATAGGTAGTTTTAAAATGGAAAAATCTGCTTCACTATAATAGTAATAAGCACGATGACCATTCATTTTTTTTACAATAGGAGCAGAATAACCATTACTATCCATCATGTAACGAATATCATTTCGTAAAGTACGTTCAGAAATTTCCGTTCCATAATGATTGAATATATCCCTATTAACAATATCCAATAAATCGTCAATATAATATTTTCGCCTTCTATCTCGGAAACATCTATCCAATATTTTATGTCGTTCAAAAGCATTCTTTATTGTTGGCATAGCTACACGTTATTTATACAACTTTCATCTTCTTTTTCTTTCATCTGCATCATCATCTCATAATGTGCTTCTTGTCCCATTTTATAAAAGATATCCTTGAAGACTGCCATATTTCGATTCAACTGATCATCTGATATTTCTATGAAAAGATCATCGGGTAAAGAGTGTGAACCATCATTGACCCAACTTAACAAAGACCTACAAATTGCACGTTCTTCATAATTGTTAAATTTTTCAAGAATAACTTCTGGACTTATCCCTCCTAAGATTAAGAAATAGTTTTCAATAATCCTTCTCATTATATTCTGAATCACAACACATGAATGTTGTGATTTGCTTCTAAGCTCAGTCCACAAAAGTTCATATGAACTTTTTATTGGATTTTGTTCACCATAGTCTTGAATAGAAGATACATTATCACGCTTACGAAGTACCAAATGTTTTACATTATTTCTCCATTTACAATGTTTATCCAAAAATGCAATTTCTTTGTGAAAGTAAACATTATGAGTAAGTAGAATAACCTGTTTAATAGTGCCTTTCCCTGTGTGTATATCTGTAAAAACATCTCTTAATAAGGTACTTACTACAAACAAAACACCACTATCTAAACTTGAAACAGGATCGTCAATTACTAGAACCCTATCGGTTGTGATACCATTTGGATGAAAACTTCCTTTTATCAGCTGCATATAATACAAGAAGGTAATAAAGGTAGTTTCGCCTTCACTTAATGTCGTTTTAGCAGTTTCTCCATTCTCTCTAACTATTTGGTAATGATTTTTATTATCCTTAACTTCTTGAATTTGAAAATTTGTGAAGCCATATCCTTTCAGCAATCGATTAATTTCATTAACAGTGGGAGTAACGCTTGTTACTGAGTTTTCTAAATTGACTATTTCTTTTTTGACAGTTTTATACTTTTCAACAGTTTCATTTCGTTTTCTTTTCAAATTTTCAATAGCTGAGTAAATAGCATTTACAGTATGTAAATGTCTTGCAATAGTTGCATCATATTCAGAAGCAAAGAATTTCCAAATTTCATTTATTAGAATAGACTTTTCTTTTGTGAAATTATCTACGAAATAATTATGTTCATTTATTAAAATATTTATTTTCGTTAGTTCTGCATTAAATGCCCTTATGATATCTGTTGTATTTGTTAAAGTAATAATACGGCTTGGCTCTTTCTGTTTTAAAGAAATCAATTCCAAATTTTGAGAGAATGTAGCCTTTAGAGCAAATAAAATAGAATCAAGATTAGTAAAATTGACTAAGAATTTTTCTTGTTTTTTTTGCGTTTCAATAAGATGTTCTAACGAATTAGTCAATACATCAACAGCATTTTTATATTCTTCACATCTTTTATTTACCTTGCTAATATCTTGTTTGTATATTTCATCAAAAAAACCATTTATTTTCACACGAAAAGCATCTGTAATAGTATGTTGTTGACAAAAAGGACATACATCACTTCCATCTTCAATATATTTTACACCTTGGCTAACCCAATCTGAATTTTTTAATTTAGAAATTAATTTTGCAATATCAATATCTTGTTTTCCTATTATAATCTTTTCCCATATAGTATCCACCTCAATAGATAGTAATGTATTATTATCAATTAGTATGTATGGTTCTATTCGTAATGGTTGCTGGATCAATAATACACTTGCTCTTTTTTTTAACTCATCTATTGGTAAAGGTTTTGAATGTTCATGCTGATAGGCTGTTAATAGTTTCTCTGTAAACCTATCTTTTGTTCCTGCTCCTAAAGTAGATTTAGAAAACCATTGTTCGTATTTCTTGAAAATATTACTCCAAGCAAATTCACTGAAAGTTTTACTTTCTGTTTGCATCGCGGTTTCTTGTTTATCAATCTCAGACTTGTAATTCAAACCGTTATTTGTTATTTTTTGTAATTCCTCTTGTTTCCTTTCTATTTCAGCAAGTGCAGCTGTACTAGCCTCACCTAATGTAAAAACTCCAGGCATTTGTTCCAAGAAATTGTTTTTACAAAACTCCTTGTTATATGCAAGTACTTCCATTGGTCTATCATTTTCCCAAGAAATTGAGGATTGATCGTAAGATTCTATATTTGCTAAGGCTTTACCAATTGTGCTTTTACCTGAACCATTAGCCCCATATATAATATTAATTTGTTTCAAATTATTTATATTAATGCCATCATTATTAAATGTAGCAATGTTTCTTATTGATAAAGATTTAATCATAGATTACAACTATTTTTTATACCGCAAATTTTTGGTATTATTTGTTTAATAATTCTATTACTTTATGAATCTCAGAGTATGCCATCAAATCTTCCGGTGACTCTTTACATAATTGGCACAGTTTCTCTGAATTTGACATTGCCCGTTCCAAATCTCCATTCTCTGTTAAGTATTTATAGAGGTTGGTGCGTATGAAATATCGTTTTGTCTTTTCATACCCCGGCATATATTTCTGCAATTCGGGAAGCAGTTGCTCATAACTCTCATATCGCCGACAAACCATATTAGGCAAGAAGTGGAGCAGAAACCAGAATTCCGTGCAAGGATTCGTTTCTACGAACATAACCTTTCCGGCATATTTCTTCTTGTTATACTCTTTCTTTGCTCGTTGGTATAGTTGCATTTCGGAAGGATATTGATACAGCCTGTCCATATCAAAAAGACATACGATAAAGTCATATTGCTTGTTCAAATAAGATTCTACAAGTTTTAGAATATGATTGATATCGCTATGCTGTGGAAAATCAGGCGCAACCTTGAAAGGATAACGACACGCCACCCTCAATGAATCAAAATAGAACCACTCGGTTTCTCCTTCGCCTATAATGGCGATACTTTTCGTCACTGTTCGCCTCATATCATTAGTCGTTTAGGTTAATGTATTGACTGCCAAGGAACGGAAGCTTAACTAATTTACCCTGTTTGTAAGCATTATACGGGGAAAGATTCTTGTGCAGACCTAAAGATGAAAGACGTACTATTTTAGTTTCGCCATATTCGTCTTTATCCGTAAACCATATCGTATCACGTCGAATGAAATCCTCGTTGAGAAGATTGATGTCGTGCGTTGTCAACAACATTTGGGATGTTCTTTCACTGTTCGCTAAAAAGACTTTTATAAAATAAGCCAGCAGTTCATAGTGGATGCTTGTCTCGACTTCGTCAATAAGCACAAACCGGTTGGTTTTCAACAAGAAATTCAGAATTACTGCCATTCCCAAAAATCTCATTGTACCATTGGATTCGTATTCTTCAGACAAATCATATAGTTTGTCGCCAACCTTATGCTTGAATGTCAATTCTGTATTTGTGATTTTTCCTTTTCTAAGCATTTCAGCTTTTGCCTCATTATCAATGGGAGCACTTTGAATCAATTGCTCCAATTCAGGAGTAATAAATTCTTCCTCTTCATGCAATACGACATCTTCTATGTTAAAATCGGATGCTTTCAAAAAGTTCAAAATAAACTTCTTCAAATCGCCTGTTTCATCTTTATCCAATCGTGATTTTACATATCCCGAAAGCAGCATGCCAGGAGCCAATACATCTTTAACCTGTTTGGCAAAGTAATCATATACATCGTTCAACTTGGTGCGTTCCACATTACTCTTACCAAATGCAGCAAGCACACTGCAATTATTGATAGTGTTGCCGGAAATCACATCCTGACTCTTCCGTGGCATTTTCAGATTTACCCCGAAATCTATTGTTGTAGAATCAGTAGTTGCATCATAACTACGGCTATACAATTTGGTAGGACGGATAGAATCATAAACAATCAATGTCTCCGAATAGATATATTTTGCGTCTAATTCAAAAGTAAGGATATACTTCGATTTATTAATATAGAATACCATGGACATTTTTGTTCTTTCATTCCTTGATGTGTCATCTAGCATAAAAGGAATGACCCCGGTTTTCTCATTTCGATCTTTGGGCATTCTAAGAACAAGCATTCTGAAAAATTCTACAGCATTCAAGATATTGGTTTTGCCGGAAGCGTTAGCACCGTAGATGATGCCCAATTTCAACAATCTTATTCCATCCTTAACTTCATATGAATATTCGTCAGACATAAAAGTATCTGATGAAGGTTCAAAGCTTAACTTTTGTGAGGACTTTATTGAGAAAAAATTTTCAATGGTGAATTCTGCTATCATATTCGTTGAATTTATCTATTATATGATACAAAGATAGAAATAAAACCTTATAAAAACGAATTATAATAAGTGCTTTTGTAGAAATATTACATAATCTTATTATAAAATGTTATTTCAGTCGTTTTACAACAACAAATTAAAACAAATTAAGATGGAGATTGCATCGAATCTAATTGAATATAAATAATTAAAGGTAAAATCAATAAACAACAAAGAGATACCAGGTGCATATATGAAGCTATTAAGCTATAAAATGCGTAATATTTGATTAGAATTTAGAGAACAATATGACTTTATTTCAGTAATTCTTCGATGAGAAAATACAAAAACATATAACTTACTGATATTTAAGTTTTTAATAATTGCTTATTGCACATTACCTACTAATTTGTTGCGGTACAAATATGGTACAAATAAGCGAATTAAATATATTTTAGGAATAATGAATAGAAAAATGTATCTCAATATTCGCTTTCAATATTGGCAAGGGAAAACTACTTGTGTATATCCTTGATTATCAGACTATATATTCTTTAAGTGTCACATTATCTACCATTAAGGTACGGTACAAATATGGTACAATTATACCATTAAAAGCCAATAATTATAGATAAAAACCACCATTATAAAGAAAGACAAAAAAAGGCGTGAAACCACTTGAGTTTCACGCCTTTACTTATGAAAATTTATGTTTATTTATCTCTAGCTTACTTGACTTCTTCAAAATCAGCATCCTGAACATTATCATTTTTTCCGCCATTCTGAGTATTTGCCTGACCTGCATTAGGACCAGCCTGAGCACCACCTTGTGCACCTGTCTGAGCATACATTTCAGCACTTGCAGCTTGGAATGCAGTCTGAAGTTCAGCACTTGCAGCATCGATACCAGCCAAATCCTGTGCTTTGTGAGCATCTTTCAGTTTCTGAAGAGCAGCTTCGATAGGAGCTTTCTTGTCAGCTGGAAGCTTATCACCAAGATCCTTCAACTGATTTTCAGTTGTGAAGATCAAGCTATCTGCCTGGTTCAACTTATCGATACGTTCTTTTTCTTTCTTATCTGCTTCTGCGTTTGCTTCAGCTTCAGCTTTCATACGTTCAATTTCTTCCTTGCTCAAGCCAGATGAAGCTTCGATACGAATAGCCTGTTCCTTACCTGTTGCTTTATCCTTAGCAGAAACTTTCAAGATACCGTTTGCATCGATATCGAAGGTTACTTCAATCTGAGGAACACCACGACGAGCAGGAGCAATACCTGTCAGGTTGAACTGACCGATTGATTTGTTCTGTGCTGCCATAGGACGTTCACCCTGAAGTACGTGGATTGTTACTTCTGTCTGGTTGTCGGCTGCCGTAGAGAATACTTCACTCTTCTTGCAAGGGATAGTAGTGTTAGCATCGATAAGTTTTGTCATCACACCACCCATTGTTTCGATACCCATTGACAGCGGAGTTACATCCAACAGAACTACCCCCTTGATTTCATCTGTCAAAACGGCACCCTGAACAGCTGCACCTACTGCAACTACTTCGTCTGGGTTAACACCCTTAGAAGGAACTTTTCCGAAGAAGTCTTCTACCAGTTTCTGAACGGCAGGTATACGAGATGAACCACCAACCAAGATAACTTCATCGATATCTGAGTTACTCAAACCAGCATCGCTCATTGCTTTCTTACAAGGTTCAAGACAAGCCTGAATCAAGTTGTGAG
>ERZ791744.1721-NODE-1721-length-13646-cov-2.395777_pt1 | contig 13646 bp, 9 predicted proteins | sample MGYA00510039_ERZ791744 | MGnify/ENA primary metagenome ERZ791744 (study PRJEB30046, sample SAMN00791969) | human gut metagenome | study: EMG produced TPA metagenomics assembly of the A metagenome-wide association study of gut microbiota in type 2... | reverse complement strand
GATCTTCGAATACACCTTTATCGCTATATTCTATCCGTATCATCTCCGGTGTAAGAATCGTGAAGCGGGCGTTGTCCGAGATGATCATGGCTTCAGGATCCGCTTTAGGATTAGCAGTCGAGGCATTTGAAAAGCTGTATAAAAAAACAAAAGCTGCACCTATTACAAATTTCCGTGCATATAAAGAGAGTTTTTTCATTTGATTAAATTTGTTTTAGTTTATATTGCCGATGCAAAGATAGTCTGAGATATCATTGCCACGAGTGCCTTAAATTTAAAAAGTAGTTCACGCAAATATAAATCGATCTGATTTTAAGAAATTTAGTTTGTCGTAGCCTTGTAATAAATATAGTTGTTATATTAGAAAAGGGTATGTTAAAATTAGTAAATAATACTCATGGGAATGGATGATTTATTAATTTTACGATAAATATCGTTTAGACATGTGTAAATTACGAATTGTTTCCATTATGCTGATTGCCGCTGTCGTAATGATAGCCAATGATTCATATGCCACCGTTGTCGTCTCGTCATCTACAGGAGATGCATTGCCAAAATCATCAATTTTTGACCGGAAAGGAAATTTAATCGGTCTGGGAAATGATGACGGGACAATCCCGCAACTCCCATTGGCATCATATCCGTTAACTATAAGATATCTCGGCTTTTCACCGGTCATTGTCACGGATCCGTCAGCAGACAGGATCGAACTGCAGGAACTCGATTATGATCTTCCGGAAATCGTCATTGACACACAAAGTCATAACATAGTTCATCTGTTGGGTTATATGCGGGAATATTCGACGATGTCTGATTCAAAAGATACAGTACTGCTGTTCAGTGAAAAAATTGTAGACTTTATGGTACCCCAAGGAAGGTCAAAAAATTCAAAGGCTGGAAATCTCCAAGAATTCTTGCAAGCCGGGATTATTATCGGTTTACAAATTCGGAAGGGTTGGATAGTGTGAGCGATAAGTTTGACGATGACTTTTCCTGGTTGGGCTTTATGGATATTCTTTCAAAGAAGATCAAAGTGCCTGAATCAATTATCAATGAGGAGGTAAAACTTGATACTATACAAGGGAAACATGGAGCACAAATGATATGGAGGAAAGTCGGAGAGAGTTATTTTATGGATATGGATATGCTTGCTGACAAAAAGGATCATAAGTGGTCGCCTGCGATTCTGAAACTATTCGGACTTACTACGGAATTTACCAGACTTGATTCATCATATACCTTCTCGGATTTACAGACAGGAGAAGTATCTACAGAAAATATTGCTCAATCGTCATTCTGTCTCGAAGCATTATGTAAAGGCAAGGTATTCAGATGGGCAACCGGAAACAAAGACCCGTTCAGAATCAGATCATATTATGAATTCTTTGTCACTGACCGCGAATTTCTCAGTGTTGAAGACGCATTGGAATGGAAAGATAATCCGGAGGCGAGAAACATAAGCATTACTCCACCTCCGGGAATCCCCCCACTTGAACCATATATCATTGACCTGGAGCGACGTGTGACAAATCAATAATTTAATTTATGAATGAACTACTGATATGTGCCGCAGGACTCGGATTGTCATCATTGTTGGGTTCGGTGATCGGCTTGGTGGTACGCCATATTCCTCATAACTGGAATGATGTTTTTCTCGGTTTCTGCGCGGGGATGATGCTCACGGCCTCGATTGTATGTCTCATTGTTCCTGCCGTTGATATGTGTAGTCCTGTGGCATGGTGGCAGATAGTGGCCGGCGTAGCGACAGGAGTGGCTTTAATAGGAATACTTGACAGATTCATGCCGCATCTGCACCATTTGTCCGGCTTGAAAGAAGACGAGATGCATAAAAACAACGCGTCACTCAACAGGACTCTCCTATTCGTGATGGCTATAGCAATCCATAAACTTCCGGAAGGTCTGGCAACAGGAATTTCCTTCAACGGAGATCAGGGAAATGCAGTTGCCGTAGCAATAACCATTGCATTACAGAATATTCCCGAAGGCATGGTCGTGGTGACTCCATTGCTTATGGCCGGGGTGAGATTCAGGAATACCGCAATGATAGCATTCAGCGTCGCCGTGCTTGAAGTGGCAGGTGTTTTTGCCGGTTTTTTTATAGGTGACATATCATCGCTGTTCCTTCCGTTCATGCTTTCGACAGCCGGAGGCGCGATGCTTTACGTGATAAGCGACGAGATGATTCCCGAGACCCATTCGCACGGATATCAGAAACAGGCCACATACGCGCTTGTCGTAGGTGTGCTCGCAATGCTTTTTATCGAAGTGTGTGTATAGTGGTAAGCTGTTTCCGCAAGGGCCGATCCATTAAAATGCAAAATGCAGAGAGAATCTCAATCCGGAATCTGGCGCACCAGGTTTGCCTCGATAGCTTAGGCGCCAGATATACTCAAGACGCAGGAACGTAAGGATGTTGTCAATTCCCGCCCCAATCTCCATATAAGGTGTTTTGCCCATAATCTGAGTCACATTTCCTTCGGGAAATCGGAAAAGATTGTCATTATATGCCGGATTATTCTTTTTAGTGAGGTTTCCGGCAAAGCCTTTGAATGTGAATACCTCCCGGAGATGCAGTTTTTTAATCAATGGGATTCTGTTGAATATCAGACCGTTAAGATTATAATTAAGATCAAGCGACACATATTGGTCCATTGCGAACTCCATTGGATTCAACAGACTGAATGTCTCGGGCTGTACCGTATAGGCTACATTGGCGTTCTGCCACAGGAGTGCGGGAAACTGAACCTGATTCCATAGTTTGGCAGCCTTGAAAATTACATCGGCATAACCGAACGCCGAGAACCAGAATCGTTTCTGCAGACAGAATTCAGTGAGATTAAGCGTGTATTCCGATCCAAAGAGCCCTTTGGGGCCGAATGAATGGGCAAGAGTCAGACAAATAGCGTCTCTGTTTATGTTGCGGCGATCATTATATGTCTGCATGAATTTCTCTCTCGGAGCATATCGAAGCTGGATTCTCATACTGTTCTGGGTATAAGCAGATACATCTGTTCCGGCTGCATTTATAAACTGTACATAAGGCGATGATTCCTGGCGCTGATGGATTACAGAGGCATTTAATGACAGATTATTGTGCCACTCGATATTATATTCGAGTTTGGCAAGTCTCTCATAAGTGGAAAGATTACTCTCATGTCGTTTTACTGAATTCAGAAGATTACTTGCGGAATTCGTCATATAGTGCTGTCCCAGCTTGTTTACATCGTAACGGTAAGTGGCGCGGATACCGTTTATCGGGAATTCACGCGAGTGATATTTCTTTTTATTGAAGGAATATTCAATTTCGGCATTATACTTCCATTTATGATCCCTGAATCCATATGCCACATATCCACGCCCGAACAATCTGTCATTAAGATTGGCGGTGGTGAGGCCCCCCGCTGCAAGCCGTAAGCCCTCTGTAGCATTGTAGCTGATAAAAGAGTCGATAGGTCCGAAATCAAATTTACTCTTTTTGCCTGTGGTCACATATCCTTTTACCACAAGTTCGACTGCTTTGGATGTCCAATATATAAGAGGAAACTTCTTGAAAGGCGACTCCTCTTCGGCAAGCTTCTTTTCAGCATAGGAAAGAGGAAGCATGCGGGCGGCAGTCCAGAAATCGCGGTCTCGACTGTCCGCCTCGTCTATTACAAAAACATTTCCTAATTTGTTGTAGAATTCTTTCAGATCCTCCCGTTTGTCATAGGATTGGTTTTCATATCGTGACTGACGTGCCATGTATGCCTGCCCGACCGATCCGGCGATATGAAGTTCCACAACCATATCGTCGAGAGTCTTATGAGTGTATCCGAGTGAGTCTTTACGGAAATTCTGACTCAGATACATATTCTCGACATAGTTGACATTTGCGGCCTTGGGAAGACGCATCATCACACGACGCACGTATTTGACCGAGTCTTCTACAGGAATGTATAATTTGCCATTGAACCCCATAGACTCGGGATTATGAGGCGCAAATGACAGCTCGACACAACGGTCATTTCCTATCATGACCGTATCGACGATGTGATACATGTAATAATCGGCTCCGATTGCCGACAGCGGGCTTACGAAACGGTTCCGCATCACGGGTATGTCATTGGCATATACATCCACTTCCCGAAGCACGTCTTCAAAAAGAGCACGCGTGTAACTCTGGTCGAGCGATTTGTCAACGCCATTGTTCCTTTGTGCCGTTACAATTTCTTTATCCGTGCCGTCAGATGTGGTGATCCTGGTGGTAAGTTTTTCTTTCATGGAAAGATCAAGAATGCGCTTTCCGGTCCATATGCCTGTATCGACCAATTCCGCTATTGCCTTGAACTTTCCTTTTACTTGCCCGTCCTCTCCGGGAAGATATCCACGGTAGTTATTAAGACCGAGAACCATCTTGTCATACCGATCATAACTGTAGAACCGAGACTGCACAGGATCATGCTTTTGTCTGTCGGAACGCACTCTGCGCATAAGATCTACAGCAGGATTGTTTTTTTTTGAATATTTCTGTTTCTTCGGCTTAACCACTATTTCCACGAGTTCCGTGGTGGAAGGAGACATGAAAAAACGCAATGTGTCTTTACCGGAGCCGACGATGTGGCTGTTGGGCAAGTATCCGAGCGAAGTCACATCAAGACACGATCCGGATGGTAAATATAAAGAAAACCCACCGTTGATATCGGTAGTAGTGCCAATTTTATTCTCTTTTGAATAGACATTTACAAAGGAAAGAGGCTCGCCACTGACAGAATCCACTACAAAACCCACGACTTTTATATTTGCAGACCTCTTTGGTTTCGTCTGTGCATGAGCCGGGTGAAACACAAAAGTGAATATGACAAGAATAATCAGGAATAACGTATTAAGGTATGTGCGGTCAGTTATTTTAATCATATCATAAGCTTGATAACTCAAGATGTAGATCAAGAATTATTCCTGATATCGGCAATATTTGTTAATTTTGTAAAATTAACAGTTTCTAAAACGAAGTGATTCAATTTTACGAAAAAAGTAATCATTATTGATGATTCTCGTAAATAGAAAAACGGTTAAGCTTAGTCATTATTATAAATTTACCACAATAGCTTCTTGATGGCACTCGAAATTGAACACAAATATCTTGTAAAAGATAATAATTACCTTGATATGGAGACATCCGTAAAATATATATGTCAAGGCTATCTGTCACGTGATCCGCACCGTACGGTACGTGTCAGAACTGTAGACAATAAAGGATATATAACTGTCAAGGGATTATCGACAGGAGATATACGGGCTGAATTTGAATATGAAATACCGGTTGCAGACGCCCGGGAACTTCTGGACATGTGCATTCGGCCTATACTTGAAAAACGCAGGCATATAGTTCCTTACGCCGGAAAAATATGGGAAGTAGATGAATTTTTGGGACACCTCTTTCCTCTTGTGACAGCGGAAATAGAACTGTCATCACCGGAAGAGAAATATGAACTTCCCTCATTCATCGGTCAGAACGTCACGGGAGATCCCGCATATTACAACTCTAATCTCATAAAATCAGAACCTATGTAAAAAAGTCGGTATGCCAATTTGCATACCGACTGAAATCATTTTCCTGTTATTTTCTGTCCCAGGTAATCTTGCGTAAATTATCTGATTACCTTTTTTACATATACCTTGTCGTTATCAAATGAAATCTGAATCATATATATACCATTGGCATATTTGTCAAGGCTGACTTCAGTATCTCTACCTGATTCCAGAACTTTGCCTGAAAGATCCATAATATTGTAATCAGCAGGAATGTTCCATATGCACCGTCCCTCTCTGACTGTAACATCTGATTCGGTGTTGACGGCATTGACGGAGGAAGACAAAGGTTTGGGATATTTTGTTTTCATCTCAATACCGTCCACTTCATATTCCAGAACATATTCATTTACATCGCTGATATTGAAATTCGTCCGGATAATACCGTTGGCATCCGGTTCGCCCGCGAACTCATTATTGATCATGAGACGCAAGAATTTGACACGTGTTCCAAGTTCAGAATTGACTCCTACAATAAACTTGTCATTTTCTTTCCATGAAACTATACTGAACATCTCAAAAAGAGCGCAATTATGATCAATGACATCTATATAGTTTTCTCTGGTTCCTCCGGGGATATAATAATGGGCGCCAGGTACAATATACTGATATTTGTCGGTGCCTTTATTATTGATCATCGAATAGCTTTCGCAATAGATTATCGGACGCAGATATGCATTGTCGGATGAAAGGAACATCTGATTCAGAGGCCAGCTTTGAGAGACGGCGTCAGTCGTTTTTACGTAAACATTAATGGTGTGGTTACCTGAATCATACACAAAAGCATGCCCGGTATTGTTACCTATGGAGAACGCACCGATAACCAGTGTTTCAATTGATGAGTTTATTCCGAAATTAGGATAATCGGGCACCATTGCCGACCAGAAACTTGTAAACCTCGGCAAAATCACGGTTTTGAGATTCGGGCAATCGGGAGTAAACATCGTCCTGATACTTAGAGGGTTGCTGGTATTATTCACTATGAGTCCCGACATATCTATCTTCACGAGCTCATTACATCCGGCAAACATTGCATATCCTGTATCTATTCCATCATATGGAACCGTACCTGCACCGAATTTCACTTCATTGAAACCACACCCGGCAAATATGCTGTCGCCATCGAAAGTCATGTCCGGACGAAAATTAAAACTCTTGAGTTTCGAACATCCTTTGAAAGCGCAATTCCCGAATTTAGTTGTTCCCAAAGCCGTCACACTAGACAATTGTTTGCTGTCGCGGGCGAAATTTTTGGGAAGGTTTATCGAATATGGCAATACCAGCGATGTAAGTCGAAGACAGTTACTGAATGCGCCCTCTTCTATCAGGATATTGCGTGACGGAAGCTCTATCTTTGTAAGTCCGCAGTTATAGAACGCCTTTGACTCTATTTTATCTACCGAACCGAAATCAAGCGAATAAAGATTATGAGTATTGGCAAATGCGTTATCTCCGATCTCGGTCACCCCCTGCGGAATAGCGAATGAACCTCCACTTCGTTTAGGAGGATAAGACAGGATTTTAGTTTTTTCTTCGTTATATAATATTCCATTAGATACGGAATATCCTTTTGCATTCTCTCCTTCTTTAAAAGAAGAAAGATTAGGCATATAGTTGAAGCCGGCATTATTTGCCAATGCAAACATGTTTGGAGATAATGTTATGGTCGTGATTGTAGTATTCCCGGAGAATGCGTCCGGACAAATATCCATTATGGATTTAGACAGACTCAAGGCTGAACCGGACTTGAGTTCGATCGCCGATGGAACTCTTACTATAAAATTCCCACCTTTTTTTACAAGAATGCCGGCTTCCGTAGCAGAGAATACCGTATTGCCTGATGCGACAATAAATTTTTTCAACTTTGGACAATTGAAGAAATTATAACAGCTTGCCAGATAATATTCATTTGTATCTCCTATTTTTGTAATATTTGCAGGAATAGTAATTTCTGTAACTTCAGTCAGATTGTCTAGAGCATGAGGAGCAATGTTTGTCACTTTATAGGTAATTCCATCTTTCTCATATGTCTCTTTGAGTGTCAGTTTACCGGAAGTCGGCTGATTTCCGCCCCAACTTAGGAGAGTACATGTTTTGTTTTTTGAATCGAGATTGCCGTAAGTATAAGTAATGGCATTCGAATAAAATGCCGGCAGAATCAATATCAGTGCCGACAAAAATTTTCTTTTCATAAGTTAAAGTTTAGATTAAATCGCCGCAAAGTTAAATGATAAATTTTCCACATCACCTATATGTTATGCGCCAGTTTGTGAAAATAGACCTTATATTGACTATAAAAATATTTATGCGAGCATCTGCAAATTTAAAATAAGGTCTATATTCAGTATATAATCGGTCTATTTACACTATATAATTAAAGTTAATATCCTGATTTGTCAACTTTTTACTAATTTTGTACATTGAAATGAAGAAAACTACAGCCATATTATTTCTGACATTGCTTGTGTCGACTGTTTTGTGTATATCGTGTAATGAACCGAGAGCCCATCTTGATCCTTACGGATGGCATCCGATGGAACACACTTTTGATTCTCTTACTCTTGAGGCAGAGAATCGTTTCATTAACTGTGAGGCTCTGGACTCTTTGATAATTCCTGTCAGACGTATGTCTGAGATTTCTTCAGCAAATCCTAAAAATCGGCAGATGAAGGCAAGAACCCTGTTCTGGCAAGGTCGTATAGAATATAATTCAGGCAATACAGATGAAGGGCTGGAAATGATGACGCAGGCACTCCTAATGACGGACTCTGCCAAGTATCCCTATGATTATCACAGGATATCATGGACCATGGATATGAATTATCATGAGCCTACACTCGAAAGATACCGTCATTTGCTTAAGGAAATCGAATTTTTCAATAAAAGCGGTGACAAACCTGTCACCGCAGAACTCGCCATGGAGACTGGGACATTTTTGAATGACATCGGCGATACACAGCATGGAATTCCATATCTTGTTATGGCGGATTCCCTTATGGGAATTGCAGGATTAAAGGAACATATATCAAATAATAGAATCAATCATGCAAACGCACTTGTTATTCAAGGTGATTCCACAGAAGCCATACGACTGTTTAACGCAATTCTGTCGGATAAAGTAAATCCTGTATCGTCCCGTGCTCGTGATGTCGTGCTTGGAAACCTTTATGAACTTACAGGAGATACTGCGGCTCTTTATGAAGCCTACGCCCTTTCCCGGTTGCGATATAACATGGAAGAAGACCAGTGTATGTATGAAAACCGGCTGGCTGAATTAAAACTGGGATCGGGTGATATGGATTCGGCCAGATATTATCATGAACTCGCCGGAAAAAATCTGGAATACGTAGGACGCCCTGATGTGAGACTTGATTATATCAAGATGAAATATCGTCTGTTTGATCTGGATGCAAAAAGCGACAGTGCCTACAAATATCTTTTAATGCATTCTGAGATAAAAGATAAAATAACAGAGGAAAACAACAGGGATGAAATCAAAAGGTCCAATCTCGCTTTTGATATAGAGAGATCAAGGCTGCGCGCCGATATGGAAAAACGGAGGGCCCTGATTCTGTTTTTATCCATTATATTCGCAATGGTTCTCTTCGGCGGAATAATCGGTATATGCTTTTATAGACGGTTACAGAGACAGCGTCTTGAGAAATTGCGCACATCTCTTGATCTTGAAAGATCCAATCGTAAGATACTCGCCATGCAGATTGTGCTTGAGGAGAAAGAAGTCCTGTTGAACAAAATGAATAAGGAAATGAAAGAGATGTCGAAACAGGGAGAAATCAGTTCGATAGCTGCAAAGAAAATAGGCAACTCGATGAAAGTGCATATGTGTGCAGAGCAACAACGGGAAAGTTTTATGGAGACATTTGAAAATTTATCTCCCGATTTCGCCTCTCATATAAAGAGCAAATATCCTGACATGACAGAATCTGATATCAGACTGGCATCCTATATTGCCATCGGAATGGATAATAAACATATCTCCCGCGTCATGTCTATCCGTCCCGAATCGGTCAAACAGGCGCGCTGGAGACTACGTGTTAAAATAGGACTTGTCAAAGGAGAGTCTCTCGATGACTTTTTAAAAGAACTGGCTAAAGAAAGTTGACTTTCAAAGAAATGGCCGAGGGTGTATCATTTCCTTTTGTTTAAGGCCCCAAGTATCTCATTCAGACTTTCTTTCGTTTCGGTAAGAAGATCTATGATCTCAAGGCGGCGTGATACATTCTTGCGGTTTGACCGGAGTTCTTCTTTTGCAGCCTCTATCCTGAGTCCTTTCACTTTGACAAGATAATGTATCATGCGGAGGATGCGGATATCATCGGGTCGATAGTAACGTTGATTAGACCGGCTTCGCTTCGGCATGATCTCAGGGAATTCCGATTCCCAATACCGTAATGTGCTGGGAGGCACACCAAGGAGTTCCGATACATCGCGTATCTTATAAAACTGCTTGTCCAAGTCTTTAATATAGCCATTATCTTCCATAAGGTAGCGCAATATTGTCAATCCATTACATGACCTGCATTTTCGGCTTCACGAACCATTTCCGCATATTGTTCAGGTGTCACATCCATAAAATAATAGTTTACCGGGTTCTGCGGTTCGTCTTTGAAACGCACTTCATAATGCAGGTGGGGACCTGTGGATTTTCCCGTAGATCCCACCTTGCCGATCAGATCGCCACGTTTGACATCCTGTCCCGGTTTTACAAGTATCTCACTCAGATGTGCATACCGGGTCATATAATTATACCCGTGCGAGAGATCGATGCAATTCCCATAACCGCTTTTTCTTTCCGCTACTTCCACAACTCCGTCTCCTGTCGCGTATACGGGCGTCCCGGTTTTTGCAGCGAAATCAAGACCAGCGTGAAATTTGGTAGAGCCGTACACCGGATCCCTTCTGTATCCATATCCCGATGACATGGTGTAATCCTTTATGTCAATCGGTATTATGGAAGGGATATGAGCGAGTTTGGCTTTCTGCTTCCCGGCCTCGGATCTTAATTGGTCGAACGATATGGATTGGGCATACAATTGCCTGTCGAACAAATCAAGACGCTGGGTCAGCAGCTTTACCAGATCCGCATCCTGAAGTTTCTGGATTTCCTTGTATCTTTTCTCATTGTCGAGTCCGGCAAAACGCTGACTCCTTGACATGGGTTCCATCTGCATCATGACACGATAGAAATTGTCATCACGATTCTGGATATCACCCATGATTTTCAAAGAATTGTCAAGACGGCGGTTCAAGACATTATATTGACTTTTGAGCATAGCATTTTCACGTCGCAGATTATCTTCGGTCGGAGTGCCGAACATATAGAAAACGATAAGATACAGCAATGTGCCGAAGACAATGGAACCTCCGGTGAAAATCAGTATCCTTGAAAGCCTCGATCTGAACGAAGGATATACTCTTTCGAAATTGTCGGTATCAGGATTATATCTGTAAATAACGTTGCGTTTCATCAGCCAGAAAGCTATAAGCCCTATCCGACAACGAAATTACAAAATATTCACCTACTTTCAAAATGCAGGGAAATAAAACATCAAAAACATTTCCACTATTTCGTCATATATGATTTTTTACTTATTTTTGCATTAAAACGCAAATGGATAAAGCTATGCGGGTACGATTTCATATTTTTACAATCCTTTTGTCTACGGTTCTGGCAACAGCCTGGGCCGATGTATCAGTTGTGTATGATTCTCTGATAAATGTTCTGGATAATTCCATAGATAACAGAAAGCCTTATATAGAAGCAAAAGAGAATACACTCCATCAATTACGAACACTGGTCTCAGAGGCCAAAGATCCCCGCAGTCAATTCGAATCTTTAGGCCATCTTCTTGATGAATACGCTTCTTACAATACGGACTCTTCTTTAAATATCTGTGAAGAGAGACTGCGTCTTTCCCGTAATATCGATGACCGGGATCTGCATACCCAGGCAAAAATGGATATGGCCAACATCCTTGGGCTAACCGGATTATATAAAGAATCACTTGATGTTCTCGATTCGATTCCGAGAAATACCATTCCCGATTATCTTGTTCCCTTCCTATATCATATCAAACGATCTGTCTATGGATTCATGTCGGATTATTCTATCCGTCATAGCGAAAAAGAAAAATATGCACGTCTGACATCCGCATACAGGGATTCTTTGATAAGTGTCAATCCTGAGGGGTCTATTTATCATGCAATAATACTTGCTGACAAACTCAATAATGAAGGAAAACCGGCTGAGGGAGAAAAGATCCTTTTGAAATGGCTTTCAGACAATCCGGATGCCGATACGCATAGCAGGGCCATCCTCGCCTATACACTATCCGAGTCCTACGGAATGCTCGGACAAAGAGAAAAACAAAAAGAGCAACTTGCCATTTCTGCCATTGCGGATATGGAATCTGCCGTAAGAGAGTATGTATCGCTCAGGAAGCTTGCCATAATGCTATATGAGGACGGTGATATAGAGCGTGCCTACCGTTATCTTAAACAATGCATGGAAGATGCTGTCTATTGCAATGCGCGGTTAAGACAGGTTGAGATCAATGATGTATTCCCTATCGTCAATGAAGTATATCTTCATACAATAGAGAAACAACAGAACCGGCTCCGACTTTTTCTTGTGCTGATATCCTTATTGACCATCGCTTTGCTTGTCGCATATTTTGCAGTTGTCAAGCAGATGAGAAAAGCAAGAAAGGCTCGTAAAGAGGTAGATGACGCAAATATCAGACTTTCCAGAATGAACTCCGAATTGAAGGAACTGATAGAAAGGCTTCGCGAAGCAAATCGGGAGATTGCTGAAAATTCCCGGCTTAAAGAAGAGTATATCGGCGGGTATATGGATCAGTGTTCGATCTATATAGATAAACTTGACACATTCCGTAAAAAATTAAGTAATCGCCTTGCATCGGGCAAAACATCGGAAGTAAAGGATATGCTCAGATCATCCGATATGATCGATGAGGAACTGAAAGCCTTTTATGCACATTTTGATCATACGTTCCTGAGGCTGTTTCCATCTTTTATAGACGATTTCAATTCGCTCCTTCTTGCCGATAAAAGAATTGAGCCGAAGACAGAAGGAAGGCTTAACACGGAATTGCGGATTTTCGCACTTATAAGACTTGGAATCACCGACAGTGTCAAGATTGCGAATTTCCTTCGTTATTCGGTGACAACTATATATAACTACAGGACAAAAGTACGGAACAAGGCAGCCGGGAACCGTGATGCACTCGAACAAAAATTAATGGAAATTGGGACGACTTTCGATAAAAAAAGCAAGTCATAGGCTCAACTGGGACTCATAAACCACTACATTTTAGACTTGTATAAATTTGTACAACATGCTTTATATTAGCATGTTGTATTTTTATATATGCTATATATCACTACTTTATGCCTATCATGTCTTTTTCATGGAGGCATACATTTGTAATTTTGCATCGATTAACCTGACAAGCGCGTCGGATAAGATGACAGATTCATATTATCCGATTCTATGTTTTGAAACATCATTAATTAAAATCCATATCATGAACCCAAAAATTTACAAAAGATTTCTTATGTTTCTGATGGTGTTTATGACACTCTTTCCAATAAGTGTCATGGCACAGCAGAACACAGTGACAGGAACAGTCACGGACTCCGATGGAGAACCTCTTATCGGAGCGTCAGTAATTGTAAAAGGCACCGCTACCGGTACCGCTACGGATCTGGACGGAAATTTTACCGTCAAGGCCGGTCCGCTCGCTACTCTTCAGATATCCTATCTTGGATATAAGACTAAAGATGTGGCTCTCGAGGGTCGGACCAATGTGAATGTCGTACTTGAGGAAAATACCGATATGCTCGATGAAGTTGTGGTTGTCGGGTACGGACAAATGAAAAAATCCGATCTTACCGGAGCGGTCGGATCCCTCGGCGGCGGGGAAATCAGAGAGACGCCCGTTAATAATCTCGGATCAGCTATTCAGGGTAAGATCGCCGGCGTACAGATCATAGACGCCGCCAAGCCCGGAGAC
>ERZ791744.1683-NODE-1683-length-13882-cov-17.562089_pt1 | contig 13882 bp, 10 predicted proteins | sample MGYA00510039_ERZ791744 | MGnify/ENA primary metagenome ERZ791744 (study PRJEB30046, sample SAMN00791969) | human gut metagenome | study: EMG produced TPA metagenomics assembly of the A metagenome-wide association study of gut microbiota in type 2... | reverse complement strand
TCTCGACACACGCACCTGAAACGTGCGCGTCTACCAATTCCGCCACCTGGGCATAGGTAATTGCAATCTAAACTGCGTTGAGCGGAAAACGAGACTCGAACTCGCGACCCTAACCTTGGCAAGGTTATGCTCTACCAACTGAGCTATTTCCGCGATTGCGGATGCAAAGGTAGATATTTTCCTTAAACCTGCAAACATTCCGCAGACTTTTTTCACACAGAAAAGTGTACATTTTCGCCAGGCATACAAGCAGACTTTTGATTATCAACTCATTCGCCCACGATAATCTTCATAAGAAAATTGCTTGAAAACTTCAGCTTTTCCTTCTTTTGTCCACATTGCAATGGCCGGATGGTGAATTCCATTGAACATATTCGTCTTTACAGTGGTGTAATGTATCATGTCCTCAAAGATGATTCTCTCCCCTATCTGCAGCTCATGGTCGAAACTCCACAGTCCCATATAGTCGCCGCTTAGGCAGGAGTTTCCTCCAAGACGATAGACATAAGGACCCGCATCACCCATCTCCGCTCCACGCACTGCAGGCTGATAGGGCATCTCCAGGCAATCCGGCATGTGGCACGTAAAGCTAACGTTGAGAATGGCAGTACGAATGCCGCGGTTTTCCACGATGTCCACTATCTCCGAGCTCAGCACACCGGTCTGCCAAGTGAAAGCGGAACCGGGCTCAAGAATGATTTGAAGATGCGAATAGCGCCCCTTCAAGCCCTGCAACAGACGGACAAGATGCTCTACATCATAATCCTTACGCGTCATCAGATGCCCGCCTCCTAAATTCAACCACTTAATCTGTGAGAACCAGCGGGAGAATTTTCCTTCCAAGTGCTCCAATGTGTGTTCCAGTTCGTAGGAAGAAGACTCGCAATGACAATGACAGTGAAAACCTTCAATACCCACCGGAAGTTCTTCGGGAAGCGGGTCGGCCATTACACCGAAGCGAGTACCGGGTGCGCAGGGATTATAAAGCTCCGTTTCCACCTCAGAGTATTCGGGATTGATACGGATACCGCAGGAAATGCCGCTTCCCTCCGCCACCACTACCGGATAAAAGCGGTGGAACTGCGAAAGCGAATTGAAAGTGATATGGCTGCTGCACCGCATTATCTCCGGAAAATCGGCCTCGGTATAGGCAGGCGAGTACGTATGTGCCTTACTTCCGAACTCCTCCAATGCCAGACGGGCTTCGTAGACGGAACTTGCCGTAGAGTGGTCTATATACTCCCTGAAAATGGGAAAGGAACGCCACATGGCAAATGATTTGAAAGCGAGGATTATCTCCACACCTGCGCGGTCGGCCACACTTTTTATCAGTGCGAGGTTCTTTCTCAGCAATCCTTCTTCCATAATATAGCAGGGAGAAGGGAAAAGGGAAAAGTCTTTATTTGTCATTCTTCTATCTATATTTACTATTCTAAATTGTCCGTATGTATCGTTCTAACTGTCTTTTTTTAAGATACCACGGTCCTACACTTATGCCATCATCCTCTTACAAATATCCCGTTTCTGTGTGAGACAAAAGATGCGACTATCCTATGACAGCACTTTAAAACGCGCGAAGCGCAGCAAAAGTTGTTTGTCTCCCGCATTCTTGAAGCGGATGGTGGCTTTCGCATTGTCTCCTTCGCCCTCCACTTTCAAAACTTCACCCAGGCCGAAACGTTCGTGCTCTATCAGTTGTCCCTGCTGTACACGATTGGCAGACCCGCCGGCAGAAGGCGATGTACTTGCCGTATTTGCAGAAGGCGCCACCCGTTTCAGATTACGTGGAACGGTCGGCGCAATAATCTGCTGTTTCGGTCGTACAGACACACGCTCTTTTCCTCCATACGGAGCATCTTCCCTATCAGGCGCAAAACCTCTGGCGTTCTCCCTGCGGAAAGCGGCGGCTTCCTCCTCTACCCTGCGGAACATTCCCGCATCCTGAGGCAGACGCAGGAAACGTATATCTATATCCTTCAGGAAACGGCTGGGACTGCCAAACTCCATCTTGCCATATCGGAAACGCGTCTTTGCATACGATAGGAAACAGTGTTCTTCGGCACGTGTGATGGCTACATAGAACAGCCGCCGTTCTTCCTCCAATGCCCGGGGAGAGTCACCCACCATGCCGCTGGGAAAAAGATTCTCCTCCATCCCCACTACAAACACATTCTTGAACTCCAATCCCTTGGCCGAATGTACAGTCATCAGGGTTATCTTCTCATCGTCCCCATCCTTATCCGAATCCTGGTCGGTAAGAAGGGAAACTTCCGAAAGGAAGTCACCCAACAACACGTTCGGGTTTCCTTCCTCCTGCCGTTGGGCACAAAAATCATTCATACCGTTCACCAGCTCCTCTATATTCTCCTTACGGCTCAGATTCTCGGGAGAGTTGTCCTGACACACATCATTGATGATGCCCGATTGGCGAATAATGTCGGCACCGATCTCGTAGGCATTCTTCTCCGCAGCATCTGTGATAAAGGCGGATATAAGTTCGCGGAATGCCTGCAACTTTCCCACCGTACCTTTATTGAAGTTCAAGCCATACGCCAACGGCTCACAAAGCACGGTCCACAAACTTACATTGTGCCCGGTGGCGGCAGCAATGATTTTTCCCACTGTCGTATCTCCGATACCCCGTGCAGGATAATTGATAATACGTTTGAAAGCCTCTTCATCATTGGGATTCACTATCAGACGGAAGTAAGCAATAACATCTTTGATTTCCTTGCGTTGATAGAACGACAAGCCTCCGTAAATACGGTAAGGCATACTGCGTTTGCGCATGGCTTCCTCAAAGATACGGCTCTGCGCATTGGTACGGTAGAGTATCGCAAAATCAGAGTAGGCATAGCGCTTTTCACGCCGCAGTTCAGCTATCTTATTCACCACAATATCCCCTTCTTCCACATCACTGTATGCCTGGTACACACCAATGGCCTCTCCCTTCTCCTTTTCCGAGAACACTTCCTTGCGTATCTGCCACTGGTTCTTTTCTATCAGGCTGTTGGCCGCGCGGACAATGGTCTGGGTGGAACGGTAATTCTGCTCCAGCTTGAAGACCTTCGTATCGGGATATACTTTCGTAAAGTAGAGAATATTGTCAATATCGGCACCACGGAAGGAGTAGATACTCTGTGCATCATCCCCCACCACACAGACATGCTGATGGTTCTTGGCAAGTTGCAGCACAATGCTGTGCTGTGCAAAATTGGTATCCTGATACTCATCTACCAGAATGTAACGGAACTGGTCCTGATAACGCGCCAACACCTCGGGGTGGTCCCGGAACAGCAGGAATGTGTAGAACAGCAAATCGTCGAAGTCCATCGCATCTGCCTGCCGGCAACGCTCCCAATATCTCTGGTAGATGTCGCGAAGCGCCGGAACCTTGGCTGCACGGTCTCCTTCGTAAGCCTCCTTGTTGTTGGCATAGCCTGCCGGAGAAACCAGATGATTCTTGGCATTCGAGATACGCGCCTGCACCATCCCCGGCTTGTACACTTTCTCATCCAGCCCCATTTCCTTGATAATGGAACGTATCAAGCTTTTACTGTCTGCCGTATCGTAAATGGTAAACTGCGAAGTGAAGCCGATATACCCGGCCTCGACATGCAGAATGCGCAGGAACATGGAGTGAAAGGTTCCCATCCACAGATGGCGCGCCCTCTCCGGCCCCACCTGACGGGCTATACGCTCCTTCATTTCGCGCGCCGCCTTGTTGGTAAAGGTCAATGCCAGGATATTCCAAGGCTGGTAGCCATTCTCCAGCAGATAAGCAATCTTGTAGGTCAGCACGCGCGTCTTTCCCGAACCGGCACCGGCTATCACCAGTGACGGACCGTCATTGTATAACACCGCGTTCCGTTGTCCTTCGTTCAGTTCCTCTATATAATCGGGCATATCCGTATAATCTTAAAATGATGATATTTTTTCTTCCTTTGTTTTTACGGAGGCAAAGATAAAAAAAGCTTCGGAGACGTACGAACATTTCTATAGGTTATAGTGTTTATATAGTAAAGTTCCAAAATTAAATAATTGAAACTTATGAATACAATATTAACGATTTTAATGATAACAGTTATGACTTACGAAATGCCAAAACTTCCCTACACCAACAATGCACTGGAACCTGTAATCAGTCAGCAAACCATAGATTACCACTACGGTAAACATCTGCAAACCTACGTGAACAACCTCAACAACCTCGTTCCGGGAACGGAATTTGAAGGCAAAGACCTGGTAACCATTGTTGCCACAGCACCGGACGGTGCCATCTTCAACAATGCAGGACAAGTGTTGAACCACACATTATACTTCTTACAGTTTGCTCCGAAGCCTGCCCACAGCGAGCCTACCGGCAAGCTGGCAGAAGCCATCAAACGCGACTTCGGCAGCTTTGAGAATTTCAAGAAGGAATTCAACGCGGCAGCTGTCGGCTTGTTCGGCTCCGGATGGGCTTGGTTGTCTGCCGACAAGAACGGCAAACTCCACATCACCAAAGAAGCCAACGGTAGCAATCCGGTACGCGCCGGTCTTGTTCCGCTACTCGGATTCGACGTGTGGGAACATGCCTACTATCTTGATTACCAGAACCGCCGTGCCGACCATGTGAACGAACTGTGGAGCATCATCGACTGGGATGTAGTAGGTAAAAGACTGAAATAAGCAACAAGGTCCCACTAAACATGTTAATGACGCATTCTTGAGCAACTAAGGTTCAAGAATGCGTTTTCTTGTTTAAAATAGCCATCTAACATATTTTAAAGAAATTCTTTGGCTTCTACCATAAGTATTCATTAACTTTGCTAAACTTAAAAGTTAAACAAAAGAAATGAAACTCATCGTAGTAACAGCACCCACATTTTTTGTGGAAGAAGACAAGATTATCACGGCACTATTCGAAGAGGGGCTGGATATTCTACATCTGAGGAAGCCGGAAACTCCCGCCATGTATTCAGAACGGCTTTTAACGCTGATACCCGAAAAATACCATAAGCGCATCATTACCCATGAGCACTTCTACCTGCAGGAAGAGTTCAGCCTGATGGGGATTCATCTAAACACCCGCAATCCCAAAGAGCCCCACGACTATTCGGGCCACATCAGTTGCACCTGCCATTCACTGGACGAAGTGCAGAACAAGAAGCATTTCTATGACTATCTGTTCCTAAGCCCGATATATAATTGCATCACAAAGTCCGGAGTCACGTCCGGCTTCACAGCCGAAGAGTTGCGGCAAGCAGGAAAAAGTAAGGTCATAGACAGTAGAGTCATGGCTTTGGGAGGCATTACTCCCGACAACATACTGGAGATTAAGGATTACGGATTCGGTGGTGCCGTTGTAATGGGTGACTTATGGAATAAATTCAATGCCTGCACCGACCGCGATTATCTGGAAGTAATCCGCCACTTCAAGAAGTTGAAGAAAATGGCTGATTGAGCCTTGCCTTGGACTGGCAAATTAAAATTTACCGTACTCTTTGTATTCAATACCGGCAGGCAACGTGAAATAGAAGGTGGAGCCTTCCCCTTTCTTAGACTCCACACCGATACCTCCCCCATAGTGCTCCACAATAGATTTGGTGATGGAAAGCCCCAACCCCGTACCTTTGATATTGTAGTTCATCTTCACAAACCGTTCAAAGATGGCATGTCTTCCCACTTCATCGATACCACAGCCTGTATCTGCCACATAAAAATAGAAGTTATGGTTGCTCAATCTCCTGCAACCGATTTTCACACTGCCCATTTCCGTAAACTTCAAGGCATTCCTCACCAAGTTACCTATGACTTGGGCAAAACGCACACGGTCTACCACCAAACGGCATTGAGGCAACCGTTCTACAAACTCCACCTGAATGCCCGTGGGATGCGAGCGCATATTCTCCGTCGTGCAGACTTCATCAATCAGCGCGTTTACATCCACTTCTCCATCGTTATATTCCAGGGTATTTGCCTCAATCTTCGAATAGTCCAGCAAGTCATTGACCAGTTGCAGCAGCGAGTCCTTGTTATCATTAATCTCCTTCAGAAAAGCCATACGGGTTTCTCTGTCCAGATCATCCATTTCGGCAAGCATAGTTGTAAAGCCTACAATGGCATTCAAAGGAGTACGAATTTCGTGAGTCATATTAGCGATGAAAGCATTCTTCAGCTGGTTGGATTCTTCGGCAACCTCATTGATGCGCTGCAACGTCTTCAACCTTTTGCTCTTGCTGATGGAAATGATTATCATGATGACCAAAAGCAGAATGACAATTATCCCAAAACTATATACCAATGCTTCATTATTCTGATAGAAGTCATTCGTCCAAACATCGTATGCTGCCGTAATTGTCAATATCATCGTTTTTTGCTTGCTTATTGGAAACTATAAAATTATGGGAAGCAAATATACTAAAGAAAATACAAATAAATTAATAGAAACTACAGTTTTTTCCAACAAAATAGGCCGCATGCCATTACCAAGTAAAGCATGCAGCCCATAAATGTCATTATTCAGTATTATTGAAATCAGCCTTCAATGGCAGCCTGCGCCGCAGCCAGACGTGCAATAGGCACACGGAACGGAGAACAGCTGACATAATTCAAGCCAACTTTGTGGCAGAACTTCACAGAAGAAGGCTCACCGCCATGTTCGCCGCAGATACCGCACTTCAAATCCGGACGGATAGCACGTCCCTTTTCAGTAGCCATGCGCACCAACTGTCCTACACCATTCTGGTCGAGTACCTGGAACGGGTCTACTTTCAGAATCTTCTTCTCCAGATAAATCGGGAGGAAGGAAGCGATATCGTCGCGTGAATAACCAAATGTCATCTGAGTCAAGTCGTTCGTACCGAATGAGAAAAACTCGGCAGAGGAAGCAATGCGGTCGGCAGTCAAGGCGGCACGCGGAATCTCAATCATTGTACCTACCTTGAAGTCGATGCTGTCACTCACTTCTTCAAACAACTGGGCAGCCTCAGCACGAATCACTTCTTCCTGCTGCTTGAACTCATACAAGATACCGGTCAAAGGCACCATGATTTCAGGATGGGTTTCAACACCTTCCTTCTTCAATTCCAAAGCAGCACCCAGGATGGCACGCGTCTGCATCTGTGTAATTTCAGGATATGTATTTCCCAAACGGCAACCACGATGACCCAACATCGGATTATGCTCACAAAGTGCCTCAACACGTTGCTGGATATACTGGAGGCTTACGCCCATCGTATCTGCCATTTCCTGCTGTCCTTTCAGGTCATGGGGAACAAACTCATGCAAAGGAGGGTCGAGCAGACGTACAGTCACCGGACAACCGGCCATTGCTTTGAAGATGCCCTTGAAGTCAGCTTGCTGGTAAGGAAGAATCTTAGCCAGAGCCTTGCGACGTCCTTCGGCGTTTTCTGCCAGAATCATCTCGCGCATGGCTTTAATCTTCTCGCCTTCAAAGAACATGTGTTCCGTACGGCAAAGACCGATACCCACCGCACCAAAATTACGTGCTACTGCGGCATCATGAGGAGTATCCGCATTGGTACGAACCTGCAGCTTCGTATATTTGTCTGCCAAATCCATCAGTTCCGCAAAGTCACCGGACAGCTCAGCCGCTTTTGTCTCCACCTTGTCTTTATATACTTCACCGGTGCTTCCGTTCAAGGAGATATAGTCACCTTCTTTCAACAGTACACCATCCACTTCCACTGTACGCGCCTTGTAGTCGATGTTCAAGGCACCTGCACCGGACACACAGCACTTACCCATACCACGGGCAACCACTGCCGCATGCGAAGTCATACCACCGCGGGCAGTCAGGATACCTTCGGCAACTGCCATACCTGCCAAATCTTCCGGAGAAGTCTCGATACGTACCATCACCACACGCTTGCCGGCAGCATGCCATTCGGCAGCATCATCGGCAAAGAATACGATTTGTCCCGTAGCGGCACCCGGAGAAGCGGGAAGACCACGAGTCAACACCTTAGCTTGTTTCAGAGCTGTCTTATCAAATACCGGGTGGAGCAGTTCGTCCAACTTATTGGGCTCACAACGCATCAATGCAGTCTTTTCGTCAATCATACCTTGATGGAGCAAGTCCATGGCAATCTTCACCATAGCGGCTCCGGTACGCTTACCGTTACGGGTCTGGAGGAACCAGAGTTTACCCTCTTGTACTGTAAACTCCATATCCTGCATATCACGGTAGTGATTTTCGAGTTTTGTCTGCAAAGCATCCAGTTCCTTATAGATTTCCGGCATAGCCTCCTCCATGGAAGGATATTTGCTGACACGTTCTTCTTCGCTTACACCGGCTAATTCAGCCCAACGTTGAGAACCGATTTTTGTAATCTGTTGCGGAGTACGGATACCGGCAACCACGTCTTCACCTTGTGCATTAATCAAATACTCGCCATTGAAAAGGTCCTCACCGGTAGCAGCATCGCGGCTGAAGCAAACACCCGTAGCAGAGCTCTCGCCCATATTACCGAATACCATAGCCTGAACGCTTACGGCAGTACCCCATTCGTCAGGAATTCCCTCCATCTTACGATACAAAATAGCACGTTCGTTCATCCAGGAGTTGAATACGGCACAAACGGCACCCCACAACTGCTCGTAGGCACAAGTCGGGAAGTCTTTTCCGGTTTGTTCTTTCACCGCAGCCTTGAACTTCTTCACGAGTTCCTTAAGGTCTTCCACCTCAAGCTCGTTATCCAGCTTCACGCCTTTAGCATGTTTCACCTCTTCTATAATAGCCTCGAACGGGTCTACATCTTCCTTGTTCACCGGTTTCATGCCCAGCACCACGTCGCCATACATCTGCACGAAACGACGGTAAGAGTCCCATGCAAAGCGTGCATTGCCCGTCTTGCGCGTCAGGCCTTCCACCACTTCGTCATTCAAGCCAAGATTCAGGATAGTGTCCATCATGCCCGGCATGGAAGCGCGCGCACCCGAACGTACGGAAACCAGCAACGGATTCTCCACATCACCGAATTTGGAACGCATCAGTGTTTCCACATGGGCAATGGCTTGTTCAACTTCATTCTTCAACAGAGCAACGACTTTATCCTGCCCCATTTCATAATATTCCGTACAAACTTCTGTCGTTATTGTAAAGCCCGGAGGAACCGGAACCCCTATAAGGTTCATTTCTGCAAGGTTAGCACCTTTCCCACCCAAAAGGTTTCTCATATCGGCCTTTCCTTCTGCCTGGCCGTTACCAAAGGTATAAACTCTTTTTTTGTCCATAATATAAATTTAAAGTTTTTGATAGTGATTTCTCTTTTCTGCTCGCAAATCTAAGTATATTTCGCAGACTAGAAAACTTTTTCAGAAAAAACTTTATGCTAAAATGCAATTTCGACATTGCAATCTTTAATATTTCATTTCATAGAGAGAAATCCCGAAAAAATGTCTATTTTTGCCGAAGAATTTATTAGATTGGTGTAAAAGTGGCAAGAAAGAGAAAAGAACTTCCCCTACTGGAGAAGGTGACAATTACGGATGTGGCTGCCGAAGGAAAAGCCATCGCAAAAGTCAATGATTTGGTGATTTTCGTACCATATGTCGTCCCCGGCGATGTAGTTGACCTGCAAATTAAGAGAAAAAAGCATCATTATGCTGAAGCCGAAGCTGTGAAATTCCATGAATATTCAGCAGTACGGGCAGTTCCATTCTGCCAACATTATGGTGTATGCGGCGGTTGTAAATGGCAGGTTCTCCCCTATTCCGAGCAAATCAAGTATAAGCAAAAACAAGTAACGGACAACCTCACCCGCATCGGCAAAATAGAATTACCGGAAATTTCTCCGATATTAGGTTCAGAAAAAACTCAGTTCTACCGGAATAAACTGGAGTACACTTTTTCCAACAAACGTTGGCTGACGACAGAAGAAGTTCAGCAAAATGTAGTGTACGAACAGATGAATGCCGTAGGCTTCCATATTCCCAATGCTTTCGATAAAGTGCTTGCCATAGAGAAGTGCTGGTTGCAGGACGATATATCCAACCGCATCCGCAATGCAGTACGCGACTATGCCTACCAGCACAACTATTCCTTTATCAACCTGCGCACGCACGAAGGAATGCTACGCAATATGATTGTGCGTACCTCTACCACCGGCGAACTGATGGTAATCCTCATCTGCAAGATAGAGAAAGAGGAGGAAATGGCTCTGTTCAAGCAAATGCTGCAATACATAGCAGATACATTCCCCGAAATCACTTCCCTGCTATACATTATTAATAATAAGTGCAACGATACCATCACCGACCTCGAGGTACACACCTTCAAGGGAAAAGACCACATCTTCGAGGAAATGGAGGGACTGCGCTTCAAGGTAGGTCCCAAATCTTTCTATCAGACCAACTCCGAACAAGCCTACAACCTCTACAAAGTAGCGCGCAACTTTGCCGGACTGACCGGTAACGAGCTTGTTTATGACCTTTATACCGGCACGGGTACCATTGCCAATTTCGTATCCAAGCACGCACGCCAGGTAATCGGCATAGAATATGTGCCCGAAGCCATTGAAGACGCCAAGGTCAATGCCGAGATTAACGGAATTAAAAATACATTGTTCTTTGCCGGAGATATGAAAGACATGCTGACACAAGACTTCATCAACCAATACGGCCGTCCCGATGTCATCATCACCGACCCTCCCCGTGCCGGAATGCACCAGGATGTAGTGGATGTCATTCTGTTTGCCGAACCCAAACGCATCGTATACGTCAGCTGTAATCCGGCTACGCAGGCGCGCGACCTGCAACTGCTCGATGCGAAATATAAAGTGAAGGCCGTTCAACCGGTAGACATGTTCCCGCACACCCACCATGTGGAAAACGTAGTATTATTGGAATTAAAAGATTGAAAGTCCAAGTAGTTTTCAATCGTAAATTGTAAATTGTCTAATCGTAAATTAAAACCAGTCGTGGCAAAAGAAAAAATTACAGCAAGAGCCCGCACACAATATACGGACTACATGGTGAAGGAACCGATGGAGCTCATGGAGTTTCTGGCAGCTAAAATGCCGGACGCCAGCCGCACCAAGCTGAAATCATTGCTAAGCAAACGCATTATATATGTGGACAGCGTTATCACTACACAATACAATTTTCCCCTGAAACCGGGTATGAAAGTACAAATCAGCCGTGAGAAGGGACGTAAAGAGTTCAACCATAAACTGATGAAGATTGTATACGAGGATGCCTATATCATCGTGATAGAGAAGATGCAGGGTTTGCTGTCCGTCAACACTGACCGGCAAAAGGAACGTACCGCCTATACCATCTTGAATGAATACGTGCAACGCTCGGGCAAGCAACACCGTGTACACATCGTGCACCGCCTGGACCGTGACACCTCCGGCTTGATGATGTTTGCCAAAGACGAGAAGACCCAACGTACACTACGCGATAACTGGCATGACATTGTAACAGACCGGCGATACGTAGCCGTAGTGGTCGGCGAGATGGAAAAAGATGCAGGAACCGTGGTTTCTTGGTTGACAGACCGTAAGCTGTATGTATACTCCAGCCCGACAGATGACGGGGGACAAGAATCCATTACGCATTACCGTACCATCAAACGAGCCAATGGATACTCTCTCGTTGAACTGAACCTGGAAACGGGACGAAAAAACCAGATACGTGTACACATGCAGGATTTGGGGCATCCCATTATCGGCGACGGACGCTATGGACTGGAAGACGTAAATCCTATCGGACGCTTGGCCCTGCATGCTTTCAAACTCTGTTTCTATCATCCCGTCACGGGAGAGCTGATGCGGTTTGAAACACCTTATCCGGGAGAGTTCAAGAAATTGGTTTTGAAGAATAAGTAAAAAGCTGACATACAATAAAAAACGGAGCAATTGATTTGCTCCGTTTTTTATTGATAAGCATGTCGTCATTGCCGACGCATACGAAAAGGCTGTCCGTGAATATTATCTTGATATTCCCTCCAGCTATTATACCAAGTACCACTGAAAGAATAAGAATCAGCCATGGCTCCTTCAATGTAAGCCATGCTGCCATCATCATAGAATTCCAATTCCATCAGATTGTAAGCCCCACTAACCCAATTCCATCTGAAAAGCAAATAATTCGGGTCGCCATATGAACCAATAGTACCTTGGTTGCGCGCGTTAAAGGTCATAATCGTCCCCCTACCCCAAGTATATGCCCCGAAATCTATTTCTTCAGATGTATACCATTCACCGGGCAGATTATATTCCGTTTCTTCCTCACTATCACATGATGTCAATCCTAATACAAGGACAAACAACAATAACATTTTTGTGTATTTCAACATATTATTCATAAGCCATACTTTATTTATAATTAGCATCTACCATCATAACAACCACTCCATCCAGTTTACCGGATAAATAATGTTCGCGCACCCATACATTATCAAAATACTTGATTTCACCGGCACCATAATTCAGAGTCAACCCCTCCATAGACTTATCCATCCATTTCCAAGTAAAAGTACGTGAAGTCGTTTCATAGGGACGGGACTCGCCTCCGCGATAATACTCCCAGATTTCCTGTCCAGAATTATCAGCCTTGGCAAACTTCAGCTGATGACTGCATAACACTTCAACTCCATCTTTGTTTTCCGTCTGATATTCTTCTATCCACGTCTTCCCACACAATTTGTCGTCGCTATTCTGCATGGTATAATATACATCATCCCCACAAGACGCCAGCCCAATCGTAAATACACACAACAGCAATATCTTCACATAATTCAAAGTCTTCATAAGTTATCGAGTTTAGTTAATACTTGCGGACAAACATACACAAAAAAAATGAAACACTTAATACTTATCCTGGAATTTCTTGTAGAAGACAAGGAATAAAATAAATCCCATCAGTGCAAACGGTACGCCTGCCAATGCGGGATAACGGTATCCTCCACTCAAGGCAAGACCTCCGATATAGGCTCCGATAGCATTCCCCAAATTGAAGGCCATCTGCACACAAGCGCCTCCCAACATTTCTCCTCCAGGGGCCACACGAATCATCAACACCTGCTCCGGACTGGAGACGGCAAACAAACCTGCCGTACAGAGTGTCATCAATATTGCCGAACACCACGGATAGGGCGAGAGTAAAAATATCAATAATAAAATAACACATATCATCCCTTGCACCACCGTACCTACCTTTCCCGGAGTGTACCGGTCGGACATGCGCCCACTGACCAGATTGCCGGCAACCATTCCGAATCCTGCCAGTACCATCAGCGCCGTAATGCTTTCCGCACTAAAACCGGAAACCTCAGTCAGCAACGGGGTGATGTAGCTATACCAGCAGAATACGCCACCGTTGCCCAAAGCCGTAGCTCCCAATATGAGCCACGGCGCCGGCTTCTTCAAAAAACGGAACTGTCCTTTAAATCCCGTGTCTTTCAGTCCTTCGACCTGCGGTACCCAACGCCAAATGTAGTACAATGTTATCAATCCCCAGGCACCTACCAGCAGAAACGTGGCACGCCAAGACAGTGTATGGCTCAACGAAGTACCCAACGGCACCCCAAACAGATTGGCCACAGTCATTCCCGCTATCATAATTGAAACCGCCTCCGAGCTTTTCCCCTTATCAGCCAATTTTCCCGCAACAATGGAAGCCACCCCAAAATAAGCGCCATGAGGAAGTCCGGAAACAAAACGTCCCAACAGCAAGACCCAATAATTGGGTGCCATAGACGCACAAATATTACCCACAATCATTAATGCCATCAAGACCAGCAGAATCTGCTTCAACGGGCGTTTACGGGCCAGGAGCAGCATGGGCGCACCAAAACAAACACCCAACGCATACGCAGAAATGAAATGACCGGCCACGGGAATGCTGATTCCCAAATCAGTAGCCACATAGG
>ERZ791744.1656-NODE-1656-length-14051-cov-3.196485_pt1 | contig 14051 bp, 16 predicted proteins | sample MGYA00510039_ERZ791744 | MGnify/ENA primary metagenome ERZ791744 (study PRJEB30046, sample SAMN00791969) | human gut metagenome | study: EMG produced TPA metagenomics assembly of the A metagenome-wide association study of gut microbiota in type 2... | reverse complement strand
GGGTTGTATCCCGGGCAGATGAGATTGTAGTTCTTAGCGAACATTACTTTAATGGCTGCTTCCTCCGTCGCAACGATTATATGCTCAATCGTTCTTCTGCTGTCATTGCCTATTTCAATGGGCAACCAAGAGGTGGCACATTCTATACCATCCGGAAAGCTTCTGCAAATGGCCTTAATATAGTCAATCTCTATTTTCAGAGATAGTTCCCTTATTGGTTGGTACTTAGGGAGAAGTACAACGGTGTACTTCTTCCTTTTTTATGCAGTCCTTTTTATTTATTGTCTTCCTTTTCTTCCTGCGAAGATTTCTTGGTTCTTGGGCCGCTGAATTTTCCTCTGTTCAGTTGCACCCCGTATTTGTTCAGGATACGGAATACTGAACTCCTGCTGCTGAAGCCGCTCACTTTGAAAATATCATCGAGCGAATAGCCGTTGTTGTACATTTCTACGATAGTTTCCTCACGTTCCTGTCTGCTAATCGACTTGGTCTTCTGTGTAGATGATTTGATGTTCGTCTGCAGGTGCATTACGTGGGCAGAAGCTTTACGGAGTGCAGCCACTTCTTCCGGGAGCGAACCGAACATTTCCATTACATCTGAAACTTTTGTGTTCGGAAACAGCTCGTTTTTAGTATCTATACCGTCATGAATGGATATGATGCGTACTACCTTTATGCGGCACAGTTCTATGAATGCCGACAGCTCGCGGGAACCGCGTAAGGCATTGCTGAATTTCGATACCACTATCTCGTCACCTCTTTCCAGACTTGCTGTCAGCTGTTTCCATTTGGGCCGGAGTGTTTCGTGGCATTCCGATTCCTCCACCACTTGTACACATCCGAAATTCAGCATCCATTCCTTGTCTTCCTTCAGTGTGTCACAGTGCTTAGCCATGAATATATATCCTACTTTTGCCATATTGAATCCGGGTTTATGATAACAAGTGCAAATATAATTGTTTTATTTGATTCCAAATCATACTTTGCTTGAAAATTGTTTTTATAGTCTGATTTTATGGATTCTTTTCTCTTTTTATCGTTGTATATTACGGTATTAAATTATTCGTTAAAAAACAATCAAAATATGATTTTAAGTTTGATTTTTCCAAATAATTATATTTAGATTTGTGACATATCAAATTTCATCATATTATGGATATCAAAAAATCATACTTATTGTCTCTGGCCCGTTTTGCCGGAACGGCTGCCATGTTTCTTGCCGTATTGTTATTCGGTTCATGTCAGCATACTCGCAATGTCTCACCGTTGCAACCTGCCGATGCTTACCGTAACTTGCTTTCTTGTGTCAGGCAGATGGACACGCTCTCTGCCAGCGATCTGGTCTGCCAGCTGAAAGCATGGAAATCTTTGTCCGACTCAGTTTCTTCTGCTCTTGTAGCAGATACACTGCAGGCCCATACTACGTTGGACATGGAATGCCGGCTGCTTCACGATTCTCTGCGCATCGAATTTTCTCGCCTGGCTCTCTCTCAGCCGCGCACCTTTACCGATGTGCTTGTTGTTAAGGAGGCTCTTTCCCCTATTGCGGATGATTCTGTATTAGCATCCGCAGTCCGACAGATACGTCCGTTTTTCGATTCTCTGGATGTCGTTCCTGCCGTTAGTGGTTCAAGCTGTGCAGTTCTTTCCCGTTACCGGATGGTTCTTTCTTCCACACTGGCCGATTCCATTCACAGTCTTTCCGAACTTCGCGATTTCATTCGTGACGAAGACGCAGCCTACCGTTCGTTCATTAGCCGTTTGCATGGTCTCGGCAACACTGATGTGTCGGATATAACCCGCGATACGGAGCGATGCTGTCTGTTGGTGGCTCATGCCGTAGATTGTGGCGGTATTCCTTATGGGGAAGCATCCGTTTATATGGCCATGCGTACTTGCCGGAGGTTGTTGCAGAATGCCCGTGTATGTCTTGCCGACATCAGACACGGCTGTATCACCCGCAGGGAGCAGGCCTGGGCCTATGCTTGTATGCTCCTTCAGCCCTATGTTTCTATGGATGGGCTTTCTCTCGCATTGTTATCCGCGGAGGATAAAGACGAACTGTTTCGTATTGCCGGAGAAACACCGGAAGCCTTGCAGCATCTTCAACAGGTTATGCAGGCCTCTGGTGGCAGACTGCACGAACTTCCGGCGATACTTTTGGACATGTATATCGCCTCATTATGACACAATAACAAAATAATGGATATGATTATGCTACGAAGATTTTTGGACGAGTTTCTTTCTTTTGTCCCTCTCCAGTTGCCGCAGTTACTGGATGTGGACACCATGGAGGAACCCAAGTATTATGGTGATTTTGTCCTGCTCACTTTTCCTTTGGAAGACCCGTATGAACTGGAAGAAGTGATGGACCTTTTTGAAGATGACATGGAACTGATTACGCTATATCACCATGTTCCGATGCAGGGCGAGAAGTTCGGCCACAGCACGTGTGCCTATTCCAATCCCGCATTTGGACAGATGTTCAAGATGAATGCCCGCACCGACGAGACAGGCCGTGTAAGATTCGTGCAGGCTACAGTTTACGATTCGCTTGAGTTCATGTGCGGAGACCTTTGTCTCGATCTCCAGCTGCATTCACGTAGCGGAAGATTCAAGTACAAGCGCGACAAGGAAGACCTTCTGGTAGATTTTATGTAAATCCATGCCTTTATGCGAAATACCATTTACAGACAGATGGTCTTTTGGATTCAATCGCAGCGCACATGGGTGGAGGTCGTAAGTGCCGATTGTTACCGTGAGTATGTGCACTTTCGCAAGGGGCGAAGCAACCGTTTCGTATCCCGTTCTCTTGTACTGAGAGCTTACCGTCGCAATGGAGTTTTCCGCAAGGGAAAGACCTGGTCCGTTGCTGAGCGTGCATTGGACAGAGGCCTGGCAAATTATCGTCGGGAGAACCCTCTTTTCAGACAGCGCATCCGTCTTGGAGCATCCTATCTTACTCCCAAGGATTCTGAGGCCATCGTCCGCTTGGCTACCTATGGTATTGTCAGGCTCGAACTGGTGGCTGTACCAAGGAATATCAACTTCAATTCTTATTGATTATGATTTGGAATATAATTCATTTGCTTATTCTTGCCATTCCTGTCATTCTTACGGCCTGTCTGTACAGAAGTACCGGTCGTCGTATGGCAAGATTTTATCTGGCAATGGCGCATAGCGAGAAAGTTCGCCGACTCTATGTGCGCCTTTGGCTTATTATACTTCTCCTTTATCACTATGTCTATACATGGGTGTCACCCGGAGATTACGGCATCATGCCTTCTACACTCGTTTGTGTCATGATGTTCTCATTCAGGCGGTCCGACAGATGGCTGCGGATCCTTCACGAGCAAACCATGCGTTTTGTCATTTTCTCGTTTGTTGCATTGGCACTCGTGTTGGTTCCCCATCTGTTCACTTTATCGGTCAGTGTGGCCATGTATCTTGTGGCATCTTTATTCTACCCGTCCTCGCGGATTATTGCCAAAGAGCATTCTTCCGATTGGGACTTCCGGTGGATTCAAGATACCAGGTTGCTTGTCAGGATATACTATGGCCGGCATCACCTGAATAGCCACGTTTGCGGACGGTGGCTACGGTTAAGAGTCCGCGCAATGTCCAATCATCTTAATCAGAAAAAGAATGAAAGATAAACAGGCAATGTCCGCTACCATAATGGCGGATATAGAGGTGTTCGACTACCTCAGTGAAAAAGTCGGAGACAGAAAGAGCAGAACCGAAGCCTACCTCGATCTTCTGGACAAGGCCCTACATGGTTTTGTTTCCCCTTTTTTAAGGAAGGCTGACTTTCCCCTCAGCCAGTGCCAGTGTTATGTTACCATTTCTGACCTGGCATCTGAATGGAACTGGCACCGGGCCACGGTGCGTTCCTTCCTCGACAGGTTGGAACAACTGGGGCAGATAAGACGAGAACGTCAGTCCAAGAGTGTAACTATCACCCTGACCTCTTTGTCCGGACAGTCTTCGTCCCCCGCTGTTGTACACAGCACGCCCGACCTTGCCATGCAGCTCATGGAGGTATTGTCCGATTGGATAACCGGCAGAAGCGATACCGGAACCGTCGGTGCAATATGTGGCAGACTTGTTCGTGCGGAGCTTGGCCGGTTTGCCGGTTCTGATGCAAGTCCTTGTCCGGACTGTGAGGCTGGAAAACGCTCGTCAGGTATTGGCAGTGCGGAAGATGCTCTCAAGGAGAAGGCACTCGGCTGTATAGCCTATGCTGCCCTTCAGAAAGTCCTGCGTAAATCAAGGTTCGACGACACCTCTCCCTTGGTTCAGTTCTTTTCCCTGGACCTTTGCGGCGAATGGAGTGCGTTTGCTGATGCCTCCAAAGAGCTTGCAGAGCTTGTCCTTGGCAGCGAATCATCAGCTCCGGCCCTTTCTACCTCTCAAGGCAGAGAGCTCCTTAAATCGCTCAGGAATCCGTTTCTCGCGCTTGTCGCGAAATCGCAGGAGTCTTTCTGAGCCGAAAGCTCATTACAAGTATTGTATAATCACAGATAATCCGTCCGCCCTTTGGGGTGAACGTCCTGCCAGTTTTATCAGGCATCCGGGCTTGCCCGTCTGCCACGGAACAAAGGGAAGGGGGAGCCTAATACCCCTGATGACTGACGTCACAGGGAGAGGTGTCCATGCAAGCAGCAAGCTGGGACACGACGGGTTATCCGACATAATTTGAAATTAAGTATGGCACAGGCAAAACAGGTACTTGACGTACATGTATCAAAAGGCATCACCAGTGCGCAAAGCAACGAGCATCTTAGATGCCGTAGTGAAAAGGCACGGGAATATGCCATGAGCAAAGGAAATTATGATCCTACGCGTGAACATCTGAATTTTGAAGTGACTCAAGGAGGAAAGGTCCGCCCTGTAGATACGAGCCGGAGCATACCTGAACGTATGGCGGCAATTTTGCGCAGCCGGGGTATTAAAGACCCCAATGAGGGGCTGGAAGAACCCAGATACCGCACAGTGGTAAACATCATTTTCGGAGGCTCAAGAGAGCGTATGCAGGAGCTTGCCTTTGGCAGTCAGACTGTGGATTTTGAAAACAAATCCGATAACTCCCATGTCGAGAGAAAGCCGGAAATAGAAGAATGGGCAAAGGATGTTTATGCATTTGTAAGTGGCAAATATGGTGAGCAGAACATAGCAGCATTTGTTGTACATCTCGACGAGTTGAATCCGCACGTGCATTGCACTCTTCTGCCGATTAAAGACGGACGCTTTGCATACAAGGAGATATTTGCCGGTAAGGACAAATTCGAGTATAGCGAACGCATGAGAAAACTTCACAGCGATTTTGCTGAGGTCAATCGCAAATGGGGAATGTCACGTGGTTCCAGTATCGCTGAAACAGGCGCAAGACACAGGACGACGGAAGAATACCGTCGAATGTTGTCGGAAGAGTGTACGAACATTGAGCAAAGCATTGTCCGACACCAGGAGGTCCTTTCTTCCCTTCGTTCGGATATCCGATTGGCAGAACGTAGGGTCAAGGGACTCACCACGATGGTCGATAATATCCGACGGGAGATGGAAGAAAAGCAGGCAAGATTATCGGAAATCGAGAGCCGGCTTCTGTCCCAGAATGGAGATACTGCTGCCATTCTTCGTCAAAAGGAAAAACTTGAAAGTGAATTGTCGGCTATCCAGTCAAGACTGGCAGACAAGCAGGACAAGTTGCAGCTGGCCGACCGTCAGCTTGCCGGGTTAAAAGAGGAAATGGACAATGTCAGAGAGCGGACTGAAGGTCTGAAAGAAGAGGCATACCGTTACTCACGTGAAGTACATTCCAAAGTGGACAGTCTCCTCAAGGATGCCATGTTGGAAGAAATGGTGAACGAACACCGTGGCATATCGGCACAGATGTCCTTTCTGGAACGGCAGATTTTTGAAGATTCGCTTGTCCAGTCAGTAGCTGAACGTGGAACAGAAATTATGCAATGTGCCACTATGCTATTTCTTGGGATGGTGGATGATGCCACTACGTTTGCCGAAACTCATGGCGGAGGAGGTGGTGGAAACGACCTTAAATGGGGACGGGATGAAGACGAGGACAATCGCGCATGGGCACGCCGTTGCATGAGGATGGCATCACGTATGATGCGTCCTTCTAATGGCAAGAAACCTAAGCGTTGATTGGCACCAATCTTATTTTCAACACAAATGTTTAATCACAAATTGATTCGTATATGACAAAGATTTTATTTTCACTGTTAGCCGTAATATATACGGTACAGCTCCATGCCGGAGTACAATATAATATCGCAGACACATCCAGTATAGATTATTCCTGCAACAGTATGGAATTGGTGCAGCTTGCCGAACCTGTGTATCTTGACGGAGTTGTAATTCCCGCAACACACAATGGCAACTGGTTTGTCACATTGTCCGGTGGAGCAAATGCTTTTTTAGGGACACCTCTCGGATGTGAGGATCTGTTTGGCAGAACCAGACCGACTTTCAGTGTTGCCGTCGGTAAATGGTTTACTCCGGCAGTCGGTGCACGTATTGATTATAATGGCGTGCAGTTCAAAGATGCAGTATTGTCCAATCAGCGCTTCCATTATATACACGCAGATATTATGTGGAATGTCTTTGGACGGAGGTATGCCAGACAGGATATGGTACGATGGACACTGGCTCCTTATGCAGGCGTGGGATTGATTCATCATGCCTCCAATGGACATAATCCGTTTGCTGTATCTTATGGCATACAGGGACAATACAAGATTTCAAGACGCATAAGTTTTCTTCTCGAACTTGGCGGAACGACTACGTTCCAGGATTTCGACGGTGTCGGTAAGCCAAATCGTCCGGGCGACAATATGCTTTCCCTTACTGCCGGAATATCATTCAGCGTAGGTAGAACAGGATGGAAACGGGCTGTGGATGCGACTCCTTGTCTTTACCAGAATGAACAGCTGGTCAGAATGACAAATAAGTTGATTCAATCCAACAGGTATTATGCTAATGCCTACGAACGAGATCGGAAAGCTCTTGCCGAATTAAAAAAGATTCTTGAAATTGAAGGTATATTGGAGGACTACAGCCATTTGTTTGTTGCGGATAGCACTAAAGCAAATGATTATCCCAAAAACAATTATAGCGGCCTTAATTCACTTATGGCAAGATTGAAAAACAAAAAATGGAATGGACAGTTCGTTTCTGAAATGCAAGATTCAGAACCTACTGTACCATCTGGAATACCTGTAGATTCTTTGAACATACCCAAAAACTACAGTTCATTCAATGGAAGAGATACATTGGGATATAGATCATCGGTTAAAGGAGATACTAAAACGGATAGTTATTTATCGATGTTGAAAACTGGTAAGTTATACGTTGGTGCTCCTGTCTATTTTTTCTTTGAGCTCGGTTCGACGAATCTGACGGATAAGTCTCAGTTGATTAATTTGGATGAACTTGCCAGAATTGCACTCAAATACAAACTGTGCGTCTCAGTTGTCGGTGCAGCTGATAGTGCCACGGGGTCAGATAGCATCAACAACTCCCTTGGCATAAAAAGAGCAGAGTATATTGCCGATGAACTGAAGTCTCGTGGGATTGCTGATGAATGTATTTTGAAAGACAATAAAGGAGGAATTGCTCAATTTTCACCGGAGAAAGCCAACAGGCATACTAAAGTTCTTCTGATGTTAAAAGAATAGCAGGTGATTTTTGTTCATAATGTCAGTCATAGGGGAAGTCTGTCTGTGACAGATCGGCTTCCTTAACTTCTACAGCGTTTATTAAATGCCGTAGAAGTAGAATTAAGTGTATATGTCATGCAAACCCATTGCTGACAATAAATTAAATAGTAATTTTGAACCGGAAAAATATATGTTATATGACAAAAGCGGAAATTACAAAACAAATTGCAGCCCAGACGGGAATCGACAAAGCAACTGTTATGACGGTTGTTGAAGCATTCATGGACAAGGTAAAAGATTCCCTTTCCCAGAATAAACCAGTCTTTTTAAGAGGCTTTGGAAGTTTCATAATAAAACACAGAGCTGAAAAAACAGCCCGGAACATAACAAAAAATACAACTGTTATTATACCTGAGCATAATGTTCCGGCGTTCAAACCTGCAAAGGAATTTGTAAGTGTAGTCAGTGGAACTACAGTCAAAGCTTAGGATATTGCGGTAAAGAGTTGGTACAAAATTAGGAACTGCAAAATAATTTGATCTTGTTTGTTATTTGTATGCCTGTCATCACCCATGTCGGTGTTGACAGGTGTACTTTTGATATATCTTACATCTTGTTGGGAAATTATAATTTGATATGAAACTTATTATGTATTCTGCTGATCTGAGCAGCGAACTGCCTTTGCCGTTTGCTGACCAGGGTGTGAGGGCTGGTTTCCCATCGCCGGCTCAGGACTATATGACGGACAGTATAGACTTGAACCGTGAACTCATACGACATCCGGCCACTACCTTCTATGCCCGTGCTTCCGGCAATTCAATGCGTGATTGTGGAATTGATGACGGAGACCTGCTTGTCATAGATAAATCCTTGGAACCCTTGGACGGTGATATTGTTGTGGCCTATATCGACGGTGAGTTTACACTAAAGACAGTGCGCTTTGACGATAAGGAGAAATGTATCTGGCTCGTTCCGGCCAACGAGGAATATTCACCCATAAAGATTACTGAAGAGAACAACTTCCTGATATGGGGTGTTCTGACATATAATATCAAACGACAGTTCAGAAAGAGAAAATAAATCGGGCTATAAATTATAATGAGAAAATTCATTAAAGATTTCAGGCAACTATTATATGTTCATAGCTTAAAGAAATTTTTTTGATGTTAAGTTTGATTTATTTAACATTTTTATTTAGTGGTTTACCTGCTGTAGTGTGTTATAATATAGATGGACATATAAAATTGAAATTACATAAATCCAATTTCTATCAACAAAATATATTATAGTAACTAGAGTACACAAAAAATAAATATTGATATGAAAATTAAGACTTTACCAGGACTATTACTTTGGCTCCTATTCTCAATCAACATTGCCAGTTGTAAAAACGAAGATGTACTTATCGACAAAGTAGAGACTATCAAAATGTATGTATCGCATGAAACGGATTTTTATACCCCATGGGGAAGTGAAAATCCTGTAGAATGTATGTTAGTAAAGGAAGAGGGCATATCCGAATACTCAAAAATACCTATTAATGGAATCCTTGGGTTTAATTATCAGAAAGGACATGAGTATGTATTGAGAATTGAAAAAACAATCCTTGCGAAGCCAGCCAGCGATGCGAGTAACATTAGATATAAGCTCCTCGATATAATTAACGATAATGTAGTCAAGGCTACTCCTGTATGGGATACTTTCATTGATGACAGTAAAGGAGATGAAATAGATATAAGCAGCAAATATAATGGAGTCCAAAATTGGTTGGATATTGCCAATCCTCCGTATTTATATGTAGGAGCTGTATTTCCAGAAAGTTCATTTGCAACTTCTTTTGATAAAGAAGTAACGGACAAGAAGCAACCTGTAAATCTCTTCTTTGATTTTCCTGAACCGTATATTACGACGATGAATGATGTCAGACGAATTGAATATTTAAAAGTATTTAAGGAAGCAATAAAATCTAAAGAATATCAGAGTTTCATTTATCCTACAAGGCCATATATCGCAAAACTGGCAGAATTGAAGAGCCTTGATGATATAGAATTATGTATCGATGATAATAAAAGTTTTTCTAACACACTGACAAAGATAGGTAATCAGGAATTTGACTTAAACAATGTTGTTAGTCTTTGTTTAGGTAAAGTTATTTTCAAAGGTTTTACCGTTTCAATGGATATACCAGAAAAAGGAATATTCGTTGAAAATCCTTCCAATGAAGACAGTCTTGTTTATATGCGTTCACTGACCTATGGTACCAGTGCTTATTTCTTGATAGCAAGTAAATATTCCTATAATGAAGTTGTTTCTTCATTGAGAGGTCCTTTTATCAATAAGCAGGAAAACGAAAAGGTGTTGAATGATTCACAGATTATTCTTCTCATGGTTTCCGATATAAGACAAACAGCTGATATCAGTAAATCGTTCGAAGCTTTACAAGATTACCTTAATAATCCATTTATGAATGGTGAAACATACGGATATCCGATCTTTTGTAAAGGGCAGTATGTGAAAGATAATAGTACATTTTTACTTGGCAAATAAACTATAATTCTGTTATAAATCAATAGAGACCTTTCTAAAGATTTTGCACTTTGACAATATGGAAAACTGAATCTGGCTTGTTGACCGAAATGAACCAGATTCACCCCATAAGCTTACTGAGGAGAACAACTTCCTGATATGGGGAGTTCTTACCTACAACATAAAAAGACAGCTTAGAAAAGGCAGATGATAGCCCTTGTTGATTGCAATAACTTCTACTGTTCATGCGAGCGCGTGTTCAATCCGCTGCTCCGTGACAAACCTGTCGTTGTCCTTTCGAACAATGACGGCTGTGTCGTGGCCAGAAGTAATGAAGTTAAGGCGATGGGCATCAAGATGGGTACACCTCTCTATCAGATCCGTGACATCTTGGAGGCAAATAATGTGGCTGTCTTCAGTTCCAACTACAATCTGTATGGTGATATGAGCCGCCGGGTTATGATGCTGCTGTCCGAGTTCACGCCCGAACTGACACAGTACTCGATTGATGAAGCGTTCCTGGATCTCTCCGGCTTTGGAGAAGGAGAGAAACTGATTTCCTACGGCCGGAAGATTGTTAAGACCATCGGAAAGGGTACCGGCATCCCAGTTACAATGGGCATTGCACCGACAAAGACTCTGGCGAAGGTGGCAAGCCGCTACGGAAAGAAGTACAAGGGATATCAGGGTGTATGCATGATTGATTCTGAGGAAAAGCGCATCAAGGCGCTGCAGGGCTTCGAAATTGGCGATGTCTGGGGTATCGGCCATAGAAGCTTGGATAAGCTGCGTTATTACGGTATTGATACCGCCTGGGATTTCACGCAGAGAAACGAAAGTTTTGTGCGAAAATTATTGTCTGTGACTGGTGTCCGCACCTGGAAGGAGCTTCGTGGAGAGAACTGTATTAATATCGAGGAACTGCCGCAGAAGAAGAGTATCTGTACCAGCCGTAGTTTCCCTGACTCCGGTCTGTCCGAACTCTCCAGCTTAGAGGAAGCTGTCGCCAACTTTTCTTCCGAATGTGTCCGTAAGCTCCGTATGCAGCACAGCTGCTGTACGGAGATAACAGTCTTCGCCTATACCAGTCGTTTCCGTCTGGATCTTCCGCAACATAGCATCAACCGCACCATCCACCTGCAGGTACCTACCAACGACCTTCAGGAACTTGTAAGCACTGCAGTCCGGGCACTCCGCATGGAGTGCCGCAAGGAGGGCGGTTATCAGTACAAGAAAGCCGGTGTCATTGTCTGGAACATAGTTCCTGACTCTGCCATCCAGACTAACCTCTTTGATACCATTGACCGTGATAAGCAATCACGTCTGGCCGCTGCCATAGATGCTATCAACCGCAAGAACGGCCACAATACCATTAAGGTGGCTGTCCAGGGCACTACAGACAAGTCGTGGCACCTCAAATGCGAACACATCAGCAAGCAGTACACCACCAATCTTGATGATGTAATCCTCGTGAAGTAATCTTTTATAAAGTATTGGAAATAGATCTTTATTTCATAAATACAACGGGAAAGTCAATTTTAATATCTTCATTTGTATAGTTTGAATCATAACTAATGATACCCTTGTTGAATTTTCGTTCCGTGACGAAATCAAAGTTCTTCAGGAGTATAAGGAAAAAGCACACCGGGAACTTTGCCGGGTACGTGATGAACAGAAAACAATAGGGAAAATAAAAGTAAATACAGAACTGTAGTTGGTATATACTTATATCATAGGATGAACGGCACATTTCAAAACCTTCATCCGGGAGCTTTGGAACATGCTGCAAAAGGTATTGGGACTTGACATTGGAAAGGATTACATTTATAACAATAGAGAAGGACAATGGTCTAAAACCACTATCCTTCACTATTTAATCTATTCCTTTATCCCATTATTTTCATTAGAATTACTTGCCTGCTGATAAGGAACAACATCTATAATGGCTCGTGCATCTGTTTGCTCCTTATAACTCAAAAATAAGAAATTCTTACCATAACCGTTTCAAAAAACGACCTCACAAGGTTCTCCACTATCCTTCCAAATACGAACTTTAGCAGAAAAATCAAAATCTAAAACCTCTTTAGATTTGTCATAAGGATAAGTAACCTTATAATACTCACGTCCTACATTACTCTTAATTTCTGAACGCTTATCAGTACTTTCAAATGTTCCTTCTGTTATTATAGGAGCAACATTCCTATAATAATCAGGACCAAATTTCTTTATTACCTGAGTACTCAAACTAATAAGATATTTATCTCTCTGTACTTCATCCATTTTCTCTAAATCTCGTGCAAGTACACCAAAACAAGAAAATATAGACATTAATATAAAAACTAAATATTTCGTATGAGTTTTATTTTACAGTTGAACATTAGTATGGCATATCCGGTTCCTGAGTAGGACCAAATGTGTATTCTTCACAAGGATCATTTTTGTCATGCCCTCCATAAATTCTAGAATCAGAATAATCATATAATATTCCTGGCAATCCTTTATTATTGGCATAACTTATATCACTCTGAGATGGAAAAGTTTCTCTAGAATTTGTTTCTGGACAATATTGAAGAGTTGTATGACAATGAAAAAAAGCACAAACATCTATATTGCTTGTAGGCACTCCCAATGATATACTCGCGTTCGTTCCTTCGCAACCTTCAACTTTATCACCTTGAACTATATCACCAACATAATACTCTCCATCAGGCTGTTTTTTATGAATAGAAAGCTAAGTAGTTATTATTTAACTCTTTGTAGGTATTACAACGCAAAAATGGATTTAATTAGTATAATCGAATTCTTTTGTGTAGCCCAATGATTGATAGCACAAATAGGAAAACTATGACAAAACATCTTGTATAGTATCCTTGTATGAATAAATCAACAAATAGTGGTGTGATAATAAATGTTGATATACAAAATATCATGATAAGAGTGCTCTTTTTCATATAATTATTAGTTAATTGCCACAAATATAAGAATTTATTGGCGATATTATTCTCGATAATTGGGTTTTAACATTATATTCCTCCATTTTGTTGTATTTGATAGATGTTGTCTAACATTTTTATATACACACTTAATGTCTTTGATTTTGTTACAGATTCAAATTTACATACCCATTCTGAACCTTCTGCTTCTTCTCCTTTGTTTCTCAAGTTTTCCCTCCAGCAGCTACTTCCGCTGCGGTACCTGGTTTATTTCTTGAACTTGGGGAGTACTGTTTCCCTGTTGTTGGCTCACTTCCCGGTCTTGTTCCTGGTGTGGTGTTCCTGAAGATTTTCATACAATTCCTAATATGTATTATCTCGCTAACTTTTCTTCCGAATGTGTGCGCAAGCTTCGTATGCAGCACAGCTGCTGTACAGAGATAACAGTCTTCGTCTATACCAGCCGTTTCCGTCTGGATCTTCCGCAACACTGCATCAACCGCACCATCCACCTACAGGTACCGACCAACGACCTTCAGGACTTGTAAGCACCGCAGTCCGGGCACTCCGCATGGATTTCAGCAAGGAGGGTGGTTATCAGTACAAGAAAGCCGGTGTCATTGTCTGGAACATAGTTCCTGACTCTGCCATACAGACTAACCTGTTCGATACCATAGACCGTGATAAGCAGTCATGCCTTGCCGCTGCCATAGATACCATTAACCGCAAGAACGGCCACAACACCATAAAGGTAGCCGTCCAGGACACCACAGACAAGTCGTGGCACCTCAAATGCGAACACATCAGCAAGCAGTACACCACTAACCTCGATGATGTCATTCTCGTAAAGTAATCTTTTTTAGCAATATACCTCTTCTTATGTTATAAGTTGCTGAATATTAGAATTTCTTTA
>ERZ791744.1650-NODE-1650-length-14105-cov-5.598932_pt1 | contig 14105 bp, 13 predicted proteins | sample MGYA00510039_ERZ791744 | MGnify/ENA primary metagenome ERZ791744 (study PRJEB30046, sample SAMN00791969) | human gut metagenome | study: EMG produced TPA metagenomics assembly of the A metagenome-wide association study of gut microbiota in type 2... | reverse complement strand
TGGTGAAGGGCTGTGTATGCTTGGTTGGCTTTGCGTCCTTGCAAAGCCCTTGGGCATACACGCCCGGCATCTGTGCCGGGGCTATTTCGCTGGGGCTACCGCCCCTAGTCCCTGTTGGGGGCTACGCCCCTCAACCTTTTTTAGCAAAGATAGCAATTTTTCTATAAACTAAGAGATTACTCCATTATATTCTTCACGATCGGCAGTCTTACGCAGACAAGCGTTCCCTTGCCAAGCTCGCTGTCAAGCGTCACCGTGCCGCCGTAGCAGTTGACGATATGCTTTACTATGGAAAGACCCAGACCGGTACTGCCCTCTTTGGTGCTTCTGCCCTTATCCACTCTGTAGAAACGCTCAAATACACGGTTAAGCGACTCCTTAGGGATGCCTATGCCGTTATCCCTTACATAGATACAGCCTGTCTCGCCCACATCGTGAAGCATTATCTCAACCCTGCCGCCGTCCTTGTTGTACTTTATGGCATTGCTGACTATGTTTTCGACAAGCTCGTATATGTGCTTGTATGCGGCACGGACGGTAAAGCTGTCGCCTGACAGTTCTATCGTGACATTCTTTGCGCAAGCCGCAGGCTCCAGACATTCCTTTACCGCTGTGCATATCTCGGACAGCTTACAGTCGGTCACTTCCTCGGCTGTGGTCTTATTTTCAAGGGAGGATATTTCAAGAATGTCGCTGATGATTGTTGACATTCTCTTTGCCTCGGTAAGAATTTTTCCGATGTAATAGTCCTTCTTATCCTTAGGCACAAGTCCGTTTTCAAGAAGCTCGGCAAAGCCCGAAATTGCCGTCAACGGCGTTTTCAGCTCGTGACCGGCATTTGCGAAGAAATCGGCTTTGAGCTGTTCGGACATACGCTTGTCGGTAACGTCACGGATAACCATAAGTCCGCCGTGCATTGCATCTATTCCGCTCTTGGATACAGGGAATACCTGCACGAGCAAAATCCTTCCGTCAACTGTGCTTTCTATAGTTACCGTTCTGTCCTCATTTGCCGCTTTTTCCGCTCCGCTGATTATCTCGGGCTTTCTTGCAAGCTCGGGTACGGTTGAAGCACAGTTTTCATCAGAAGCACCGAGCAGCTTTAGTCCGGCACGGTTTATCGAAATTACCGAAAGATCGTTATCGTAAAGAATTACACCGTCCTGAAGGCTTTCAAGTATGAAGCGTTCCTTTTCACGCTCGTCTTCAAGCGTCTTCATATTATCCTGTATGCTTTTACGCATAAAATTGAACATTGTGACAAATTCATCAAGCTCCGGGTATTTGTGCGACGGTATCTCCTCAAGTTCCGCAGAGACTTTTTCGTCACCGACATATTTCATGCCGCTCATAGCCTTTGATATGCTGTTTATCGGCTTCATTATCTGGCGGGCAACACTGCTTACCGCTATAAGTCCTGCTATTATGCCTATTGCGGCGGCTATCAGCATGGGCGCTATGAACATTGACGCAAAATCCATATAGCTGTTTATATTGTAGCTTATTCTGATTATATCGTCATCCTTAACCTTCATAGCGGCATAGATCTGATTTTTGCCGAGCGTCTTGGAATATCTTACGGCTACTCCGCTTCCTGTAAGTTCTGCCTGCTTTATCTCCTCACGGGTGCTGTGGTTATCGTCCGGCTCGCCGTCGATATAGGTATCTACAAATACAGTTCCGTCCTTATTGATAAAGCTCACTCTGGCGTTGCCGACAAGTGAGCTTAATCTGTTCGCAAGGTCATAGTCGTGGTCGGTTTCGTCCTCATAAATCACACGGATAAGTCCGAGAGAAGTCAGCATATCGCTTTTTCTGACGTTCTGCTCCGTGCTTGAAAGAAGTGCGGTAGCAGATACAACGCACACCGACATAACTATCGCAATTACTATAAGAAAACGTACTATAAGTGCTTTTTTCATCTGTACGTCCTCCTGTTATTCTCCTATAAATCTGTAGCCTACTCCTCTTACCGTTTTGATAAGATGAGCGTTCTCGGCATCATCGCTGAGTTTTTTTCTGAGCGTTCCTATGTGCATATCGAGCGTTCTTGTTTCACCGACAAAATCTATGCCCCACACTTTCGTGAGAAGCTCCTCACGGCTGACAACTCTTGCCCTGTTCTTAAGAAGATACAAAAGAAGCTCGTATTCCTTCAGCGTAAGCTCTATCGGTCTGCCGTCACGGCTAACCTCTCTGAGAGATGTGTTTACCGTTATGCCGCCTGCCGTAATCTTATCGGAAGCACTGTCTGATGTGCTTCTGCCGGAACGCCTTAAAAGCGCCTTTATTCTTGCGGCAAGCTCCATAATTCCGAAGGGCTTTGTGAGATAATCGTCTGCGCCGTTTTCAAGCCCGAACACCTTGTCTATCTCGGCTGATTTTGCTGTCAGCATAAGTATAGGCGTATTCTTTGTCTGCTCGTTTTCACGAAGAATCTTCACCGCCTGCACACCATCCATACCCGGCAGCATTATGTCGAACAGGAATATATCCGGCACCTGCTTTTCGGTTGCGGCAAGACAATCCTCCGCACTGACAAAGCTCTCCACCTCGTATGAATAAGCCGAAAGAGCGACCGTCACAAGCTCTCTTATACTGTCATCGTCCTCAGTTATATAGATACGTTCAGCCATTGTATCAGCCTCCAAGTTTATATAATACGGGTATTCTTGTATTCTCCCGTCTTGAAGAACTCGACCCACTCGCAGATATTTACCGCATGGTCGGCTATTCTTTCAAGATATTTTACTATCATAAGGGCATCGACCGCAACATCGCCGCTGCAATGCTCGCTCTTTATAAGCTCTACTATGCGGTTTCTTATAGAAACGAACAGTTCGTCAACCTCATCGTCAGCCTTTATCGTTTCATTCGCAAGCTCCATATCGGTTGTTACGAATGAATCTATAGAGTGCGAAACCATTATTATTACCTTTTCGCTCATAGTCTGAATCTCTTTTACTATGTGCATAATAGCGGATACGTCTGCGGTAAGGCTGATCTCCGCAATATCTGCGGCATTGTCGGCTATACGCTCCATATCTGTCACCATTTTGAGTGCCGCAGAAACCTTACGAAGATCTCTTGCGACAGGCTGTTCACGAAGTATTATGGACAGGCACTGGCTCTCGATGTTCTTCTCTTCCTCATCTACCGCTCTGTCGCCGTCTACTACCTTTTTTGCAAGAACGGCATCGCTGTCACGCAGTGCTGTGATAGCTGAAGCTATTGCCTCCTCTATCATTCCGCCCATACGGATAAGGTCGTTATTCAGCTTGCCGAGCTTATGTTCAAATGTTTCTCTCATTTCTGTTTGCCCTTTCTAATATAATATCACACATAACGTATAAAATCAACCGAAACGTCCTGTGATATAATCTTCCGTCCGCTTATCAACGGGACGTGAGAACAGTTCGTCTGTCGGTGCGTACTCGACCATTTCTCCTACAAGGAAGAAGGCCGTGTAGTCCGAAATTCTTGTTGCCTGCTGCATATTGTGAGTTACAATAGCTACCGTGTACTTTTCCTTGAGCGTGTTCATAAGCTCCTCGATTTTAAGCGTTGATACAGGGTCGAGCGCCGATGTAGGTTCGTCCATAAGAATGACCTCAGGCTGAACGGCGATTGCTCTTGCGATACAGATTCTCTGCTGCTGGCCGCCCGAAAGGCTGAGTGCGGATTTATGAAGTCTGTCCTTTACCTCGTCAAAAACAGCCGCACCGATAAGGCTCTCCTCGACTATCCTGTCAAGCTTTGCCTTGCTCTTTATGCCGTGTACTCTCGGTCCGTATGCTATGTTATCGTAAATGCTCATCGGGAAGGGGTTGGGCTTCTGGAACACCATTCCTATCCTGCGGCGCAGTACGTTTGTATCAACGCCGTCAGCGTAGATGTCCTCGCCGTCAAGCAGGAACCGGCCTGTTATCTTACAATCCGGTATCAGATCGTTCATACGGTTAAGGCTTTTCAGATATGTGGATTTGCCGCAGCCCGAAGGACCGATGAAGGCGGTTATCTTATTTGTCTTTATATCAAGGTTTATGTCCTTGAGAGCGTGATTTTCTCCGTAATATAGATTTACATTTCTTGTACAGAGCTTCACATCGCTCTGAGGTACGATTATATCTGACATTGTTTATCCTCTTTTCTTTTTACGGCATTATACCGAGCGTTTCTTTCTTATTCTGTAAGCGGCCAGCTTTGCGCATATGTTGATTATAAGCACTGTTACAAGCAGTACAAGCGCTGTAGAGAATGCGTACTTCATTTCGGCACCGCCACGCTGTGCGTACTGGTAAAGCTGAACAGTGAGCGAGCCGCCCTGATTCATCACCTTGCCGAAAATATCGCCGAGCGAATTTATACCTACCTCAGCGGCAATACCCGCTGTAAAGATAAGCGCCGCAGACTCGCCTACTATTCTGCCTATGGACAGGATTACCGAGGTCAGTATGCCGTCTATACAGCTTGGAAGAACAACGGTCCTTATAGTATGCCACTTAGGTGCGCCAAGTCCGACAGCACCCTCTCTGTATCCCATAGGAACGGTCTTTATCGCCTCCTGCGTGGTGCGGATTATGGTGGGCAGTACCATTATTGACAATGTCAGCGCACCTGTAAGCAGTGAGTAGTTTACCTTGAAAATATTGTAGAAGAACACACTGCCGAAAAGTCCGTATATAATTGAGGGGATGCCTGCAAGCGTTTCGGTAGTGAATTCGATTATTCTTGTAAGTCTGCCCTGCTTTGCGTATTCGGTAAGATATATTGCCGCACCTACACCGACAGGTGTTGCAATGATAAGCGTAATCACTACAAGATAAAGCGTATTGATTATATTTCCGAGTACGCCGTAGTTTTCATAAGGATATGAGAACGCCGGAGTTGTAAGGAAGTTCAGGCTCATTCCCTCTGTGCCTTTTACGGCTATGTATATAATCATACCGAGCGTCAGCGCAACGACTATACCGGACGAAAGAAAAATCAGAGCCTTCAGCACTATGTCGCTTACTCTTCTGTGCTTTTTAGTAAGAGAATTCGTAACTGCTTTTGCCATAATCTATCACGCCTTTCCTGCGGTTTTTGCCGCTTTTTCCTTTTTGCCGCCCTTTTTTAGAATGCCGTTGAGTATCAGATTTATTATCATAATGAACACGAACAGCACAAGTCCTATCGCAAAGAGCGCCTCTCTGTGAAGTCCGCTCGAATACGGGAATTCGGCAACGATACCTGTTGTGAGGAATTTTACTGATGAGAACAGCTCCGGCATATTTGCGCTGTTGCCTGCAACAAGGATAATAGCCATAGCCTCACCTATTGCTCTGCCGACACCGAGAACGACACCGGACGCAATACCCGACTTTGCGGCGGGGATAACTACCTTGAAGATAGTCTGTATCTTGGTAGCTCCCAGTCCGTAGCTTGCCTCTCTGTATTCGGAAGGAACGGCGGATATTGCGTTCTCCGAAATGTTTATGATAGTGGGGAGTATCATTATGGCAAGTACTATTATGGCACTTGCGAGGTTTGCGCCGCCTGTGAACTGATGTGTAGGATCATTAGCATAAATGACCTCCTCCAGTGCGTACATAAGCGGCTTTACAAGATTTGCGCCGAGCAAACCGTATATAACCGACGGAATACCCGCAAGAAGCTCGACCGCAGGCTTTACTACGTTCTTCATAGCTTTAGGTGCAAGCTCGGATAGGAACACCGCTGTGAGAAGTCCTATCGGAACACCGATCACTATTGCACCGAGAGTACCGAATACCGACGTGAGAATCAGCGGAAGTATTCCGAACTGTTCTTTCTTTGCGTACCATGTGTCGCCGAACAGGAAATCGGTCAATCCGATTTTTCCTATGGCGGGAGCACCCGATATTATCATATAAATTGTTATCATCAGGACGCACGCTACCGCTGTGATCCCACACACGGTAAATATGTACTTCATTACACGCTCTGTAACGTTTGTGAATCCCGATTTTTTACTTCTTATAGCAGATCTCTGCTTTCCGACCGAGCCTACCGCAACTGCTGCGCCGCTTGTCTTTTCCAAGTAAACCATCCTTTCAGGGCTATACATACTTATACAGCAAATTCCGGTAACGGATTGCTACCGGAAAAGTGCTTACTGTACAGGAATTATCGACTTGTTTTTACTTTACGGGAACTGCACCCTGTGCAAGTACGAGTGCCTGACCTTCTTCTGAGAGAATGAAGTCGAGGTAAGCCTTAACGAGCTTGTTGTCGGAGCCCTTGAGTGTTGCGCAGATAAAGGGTCTCTGTACTTCGTAAGTGCCGCTCTTTACGTTTTCTTCTGTAGCTTCAACACCGCCGACCTTGAGCGCTTTTACTGTTTCGTCAACGTTTGCAAGTGAAGCGTAACCGATAGCGCCGTCTGTTGTTGCTACCGCGTTGATAACCGAACCTGTAGATTCAAGCTCCTGCGCGTACTTCGGTTCCTTGTCGCCCATTACGATAGACTCGAAACCATCTCTTGTACCTGAACCGTCCTCACGGCCGATAACTACGATAGCCTTGTCATCTCCGCCAAGCTCCTTCCAGTTTGTAATCTCGCCGGAATATACCTTTGCAAGATCCTCAAGTGAGATGTCTTCGAGCTTGTTTACGGGGTTTACTACAAGAGCGACACCGTCAAGTCCTACTACTGTAGCGTCAAGCTTTTCAGCTTCTTCATCCTTGAGTTTTCTTGACGAGTTACCGATGTCGCACTTGCCTTCGGAAGCTTCCTGGATGCCTGTACCCGAACCTGTGAGGTTTAAGTTAACTGTTACGCCCTTGTTCTTTTCCATAAATGCGCCGTTAACAGCCTTGATAACCTTTTCCATTGATGTTGAGCCGTTCATTGACAGTGTGCCGCTGAGTTCCTCTGTAGCTGTAGATGATGCTGCGGAAGATGTGCCTGCTACGCTGCTTGTTGCAGTTTGGGAACAGCCTGTTGCTGTAGCAACTATTGCTGCGCCCGCGATAAGTGATATTAACTTCTTGTTCATGTTGTTTCCTTTCTAAAGGGTCATACCCCTCGGAGTTTTCCTGATACTCCATAATGTTTATGTACGTTTTTTATCTGTCGCTCGGTTTCCCTCCCGACTACATTTCATATTATAGTCGCAACGGGCTTTACATTAAAGCAAGGAATGGTATAAAGTCGGTAAAGTTTTTGTAAAGCCGCATATTCCGCATAGCAAAGCCAAACTATACACCGACTTTACATTTTTGCCGTGCGACTTTACATTCGATTTTTAACGCTTTACAGTTTTCAGCCGTCACTCTGAATAGCTTTATATCTTGATTTGACGGTTAATTTATGGTAGAATAATATCAAAAGTCACACGAAAGAAGGTATAATATGCCACACTCATCGGGCGGAGGCTCTCACGGGGGCGGAAGCCACCACTCCTCCTCATCGCACAGCTCGTCACACCGTTCATCATCGGGAGGCGGCTCAAGCAGAATAAGGACCAGCCGCACATATTTCCCCGGTGCAAGAAGATTCGTCTATTACAGAAACGGCGTTCCGAACTACGTCTACTCGGATACCGATTTATCAAAAGGTCCGAGCAAGCTGAGATTTTTAATGCTCATATTCTATGTACCGTTTGTTCTGGCGGCATTTTTGATGATATTCACGTCTTTCGGCGTACCCGAAAAGCTGAAGGTTGATTATAACTCGCAGATAGTCATACAGGACGATGCTAACGTACTCGGAGATACAACGAAGCTCGACGACGCACTTGAGGATTTCTTCAACACAACGGGTATTTCTCCTGCGGTAATGACTGTGTACAACTCCGACTGGGAGGATAACTATACCGACCTTGAGAAGTACGCTTATGAGCTTTATGTAAACCGGTTCTATGACGAAAAGCACTGGCTGATAGTGTATTCTCAGCCGAAAGATCCCGACGACGAATTCAACAACTGGTACTGGGAGGGTATGCAGGGCGATGATACCGACAGTATCATTACTTCATCCGTAGCATACGATTTTACAAATGATCTGCACAAGAGGCTGCTTGTCGAGGGAACAAAGGTAAATGACGCTATCACCGACAGCTTTAACGCACTTACTCCTACTGTAATGAAGTTCAGATTTGATGGCGAAACCTTCGGAATAGGAATCTTTATGCTCCTGTTCGTCTGCATACACGCATTCTTTATGGTATTCTTCCGACCTGACGCAAAGAAATACAAGGGAGCAAAGGAAGTGCCGCTTGACGACAACTACGCTCCTCCTCAGCAGACTGCACCGCAGCCGCAATCTGTCGTAATGAAACAGGCATCCTGCGAATACTGCGGAGGTGTCTATACCGTAGGCAGCTGCAACGCCTGCCCTCACTGCGGCGCACCTATTCAGCCGCAGGATTACACTGTTCCCGTACATAACGTCACGAGTACAGCAAGCACAACAGATACAACAAACACAAACATGCATTAACAATCATTGAGGTATAATATGAACGACTCAAGGATAACCGATTCACCGATAGGCACTGTACTGCTTATAATCGGCTCGGTCATAGCGGTCATGGCGCTTGTCTGTGTCATCATTCAGCTTTACAAAAATCATGTTTCGGACAGAAGTATGTGCCGTGAAATTTACGGTACAGATAAGCCTGCCAAGCATAAAAGTGTGCCGAAAAAATTAAAGGCTCTCGAAGAACGTTTTCGGGAGCTTAATATTCCGCCGGTTTATTCGTTCACAGGTAATTGCTACTGCGAACATTTCACGATAACGGCGAAGCGTGAATTTATATTTTATGTATGCTGTCACACGGTTGGCGGCGAAACGCTTGACAAAAAGCTGTTTTTAAATTCAGAAAAAGCAAGGCGGTACATTTTCCGTGAGGTTATGGATATAGTTCTGAACAGTTACGGAGAAGAAGGGTATCAGGTATACGCTTCAAAGCTCACCGCCGAAGAAAAAGAGACAATGGGTATATAATCCGCAGGACTCAAGCCGTATATAACGCAAAAATCCCCTCCGCTTTTGCGGAGGGGATAGTTTTATGCTTTGTCTGTCAATCAGACACTGCTGTGCTTCTTAACGTAGTCTACAACCTCGTCAACAGTTGTGAATGCCATGCTTACGCAGGTATCTGCGCAACCGTAGTAGATAGCGATTCTGCCTGTATCAGCATCGCAGAGTGCTGCGCAGGGGAATGTAACGTTCTGAACGTCGCCTACGCACTCATAATACTCTCTGGGGTTGAGAAGGTACTCAGCGCAACGATACTTAACCTTCCAGGGCTTGTCGATGTCGAGGATAGCAGCTGAGAAGCTGTATACATAGCCGTTGCAGCTCTGGAGAACGCCGTGGTAGAATACCAGCCAGCCTTCGCTTGTCTCTATCGGGATAGGACCTGCACCGATCTTGAGTGATTCCCAGCCCTTCATAGGAGCCATAACGTGTCTGTGTTCGCCCCAGTACTTCATATCGGGCGACTGTGAAAGGTACATATCACCGAAAGGTGTGTGACCGCTGTCTGAAGGACGGCTGAACATAACGTACTTGCCGTTTATCTTACGGGGGAACAGAACACCGTTTCTGTTAAAGGGAAGGAATGCGTTCTCGCACTGGTGGAACTCCTTGAAGTCCTTTGTCCAGCCCACACCGATTGTAGGCTTCCAGCCGTATGCGTTGCACCATGTAATCCAGAATCTGTCCTCGATCCATACGCATCTGGGGTCGTAACCGTACTGCCAGGGGTTAGCTTCTGCAGTTTCGGGGTCGTCGTTTATCCATTCAACCTTTTCTTCGTTGAGGTTCCAGTGTACGCCGTCCTCAGAGAAGCCTGCGTGGATAGCCATGTTTCTTTCCTTGTCGTCAACACGGAAAACACCTGCGAACTTGCCCTTTTCGCTCTCAAAAGGAACAACTGCGCTGTTGAAGATAGAGTTGCTGGTAGGAAGAAGGTCACGGGGGATTATGGGGTTGTTGTCTGCACGCCAGATAACGTCCTTACAGCCTGCGGGTCTGTCCTGCCAGGGAATGTTCGGTAATGATGTACCGTTGATAACTTTTACGTTCATACTTGATTCTCCTTGATAAGTCATATTTCCGTTAAGAAGCGTAAATCGCTCTTTGTATTAAGTATATCATAGCCATTCTTCAAATGCAAGAGTTTTTGTTAAATTTTTTTACTTAATTTTTAGGCTAATAAACTAAAAACAGATTAAATTTTGATTACAAATCTACATTGCGTATTATAGCAGAGCATTCTGTGCTGTTGCTTATATCCGATGCGTTGAAAAACGAAAATAACAAAATTGCGGATAAAATTACAGCACCTGTAAATCGGGCATTCGGAAATTTTCACAAACGAGCAGTTAGAACATACTAACGATTTGAGTTAGAATAAACAAACTTTTTGTATTTGCGTTAGTCGGTTTGATTTTTGCTTGACAAATCGCTCTGCTGTGAGTACAATATTTTTTGTTAGCAGGTGCTAACCTTTTATTTGGCAATCAAGTTAGCTTGTTCTAATTTAATTAGCATTAACTAATAAGGTTAGCCAAGACTATAAGCAGACAGTCGGAACAAAAGAAAGGATGACGTTCTATGATGCCGCTCATACTCGCATCTGAGGGTGACGAAAATATCATAAGGAAAATCGGCGGAAGTCCTGAGGTCAAGAAGCATCTTGAAAACTTAGGATTTGTAGTCGGTGGCAACGTAAAAGTCGTTACAACTGTAAACGGTAACCTTATCGTGAATGTCAAAGAGGCAAGGGTTGCGATAAGCAAGGAAATGGCACAAAGAATCATAATATGATTCTTATTATAGAGGAGGATAACCGATGAAGACATTAAAACAGGCAACTGTCGGAGAAACCGTCAAGGTTGTCAAGCTGCACGGCGAGGGCGCTATCAAGCGCAGAATTATGGATATGGGGCTTACAAAGGGCGTAGAGGTATACGTCCGCAAGGTAGCACCCTTAGGCGACCCTGTTGAAGTAACGGTAAGAGGCTATGAGCTTTCGCTCAGAAAAGCCGACGCCGAAATGGTAGAGGTTGAATAATCTCTGTGTTTCAACAATTTGATCAGGTAATAAACTTAAATGGTTAGTGAAAGCTAAGACTTTTATGGCTTTATGAAAGAGAGGAATTTTCCCGATGAGTTTAAAAATCGCGCTCGCAGGTAACCCTAACTGCGGCAAAACCACATTGTTCAACGCTCTGACGGGCTCAAACCAGTTTGTAGGTAACTGGCCCGGCGTTACCGTTGAAAAGAAGGAGGGTAAGCTCAAAAAGAGCGACGGAGTAGTAATTACCGACTTACCCGGTATCTATTCACTGTCACCCTACACACTTGAAGAAGTAGTTGCAAGAAACTATCTTATCGAGGAGCGTCCCGACGCTATACTCAATATCATTGACGGTACGAACCTTGAAAGAAACCTTTACCTTACAACACAGCTCACAGAGCTTGGCATTCCTGTTGTTATTGCCATCAATATGATGGATATAGTAAAGAAGAACGGCGACAAGATAAACATTGAGGAGCTTTCAAGGGAGCTTGGATGTAAAGTTGTCGAAATCTCGGCTCTTAAGGGTACGGGAATAAAGGAAGCCGCAGACGCTGCGGTTGAAGCGGCTAAGAACGGCAAGACAGTTCCTATGCACACATTCTCAGGTCCTGTTGAGCATACGATAGCTCACATAGAGGAAGCCGCAGTACACAATATGCCCGAAGAACAGCAGAGATGGTACGCTATAAAGCTGTTCGAGCGTGACGACAAGGTTATCGAAAAGCTGAATCTTGACAGTGCGGTCATGGCTCACATTGACGAGGATATAAAGAACGTCGAAAAAGAGCTTGACGATGACGCAGAAAGCATTATAACAAACGAAAGATACGTTTACATAGCTGAGCTTATCAAGGGCTGTTACAAGAAGAAATCGGCTGGTCAGCTGACAACCTCGGATAAGATTGATAAGGTCGTTACAAACCGATTTGCCGCTCTTCCGATATTCGCTGTAATTATGTTCCTCGTTTACTATATTTCAATGGTAACGGTAGGTACAGCCGCAACAGACTGGGCTAATGATGGACTGTTCGGTGACGGCTGGCACTTGTTCGGAATAGGCTCGTCGGATTATGAGCACGCATCGGGCGCTTACTCTGACGCTTTGGAGGCTGTTAACGGTTTCGTTACAATAGAGCCTGACAGTGAGGATTTTGAGCCGGGTACTGCTCTTGAAACACTCAAGTCATACAAGCCCGAAGGCGAGAATCCTTCAGTGCAGATAGATGTAGAGGACGAGGAAACACTTGAAGTAAGCCAGCTTACAGTTTACTACAAGGAAATCCCTGCAAACGCAGATAAAGACACGACACTCGGCATCACATATCTTGACGCTGTTAAGTACTTTGAAGAAGGCGGCGAAAGCGCATTTGAAGAACCCGATCCCGCAAGCTACGGCGTATGGGTACCCGGTATCCCCGTACTTATCGAGCAGGGTCTTGACGCTGTTAACTGCGTAGACTGGTTAAAGGGCCTTATCCTTGACGGTATTGTTGCCGGTGTAGGCGCTGTACTCGGCTTCGTTCCCCAGATGCTCGTACTGTTCATTCTGCTTGCTATTCTTGAGGCTTGCGGTTATATGGCTCGTATCGCATTCGTGCTTGACCGTATCTTCAGAAAGTTCGGTCTTTCCGGTAAATCGTTCATACCGATACTTGTCGGAACAGGCTGCGGTATCCCCGGTATCATGGCATCAAGAACAATTGAAAACGAGCGTGACCGCCGTATGACGATCATGACAACAACATTTATCCCCTGCGGCGCTAAGCAGCCGTTCATAGCAATGATAGCAGGTGCTATCTTCGGAGGTTCTCCGTGGATCGCAACGGGCGCATACTTCTTAGGTATGGCGGCTATCATCGTTTCGGGTATCATTCTTAAGAAGACAAAGATGTTCGCAGGAGATCCCGCTCCGTTCGTAATGGAGCTTCCCGCATACCACATTCCTACAGTTGGAAACGTACTGCGTTCAATGTGGGAGCGTGGCTGGTCATTCATCAAGAAGGCAGGTACTATCATCCTCCTTTCAACTATCGTAGTTTGGTTCACATCATTCTTCGGCTGGGTAGACGGTGCATTCACAATGCTCGATGAATCACAGATGGATTGCAGTATCTTAGCTAATATCGGTAAGGCTATCTGCTGGATATTCGCACCTCTCGGCTGGGGCGACTGGCAGGCGACTGTTGCGGCTGTTACAGGTCTTGTTGCAAAGGAAAATATCGTTGCGACAATGGGTATCCTTTACGGAAGCGGCGACGCTACTGTATGGCAGACGCTTGCAAGCAGCTTCACAGCTGTAACAGGTATGTCGTTCCTCGTATTCAACCTTCTGTGCGCTCCCTGCTTTGCCGCAATGGGTGCTATCAAGCGTGAAATGAACAACGCTAAGTGGTTCTGGTTTGCAATCGGTTATGAGTGCGGTTTTGCTTATGTAATCGCTCTTATGATAAACTATTTCGGCAAGCTGTTCACAGGCGCACTTGCAGGTGCAGGCGACATAATCGGTCTTATCGTTGCATTCCTTCTCCTTGCCGCTCTTATCTACCTTCTCGTTCGTCCTTACAAGGAAAGCAAGAAGCTCGGCGTTAAGGTCAAGGTTACAAAGTAAGGTCTTATTTCAGAAATAAAAAGGAGTGATCTTTATGGATCCTGTTGTAGGTTCAATAATCGTAGCGGTAATTTTACTTGCGGTGATCATACTGATCATTCACAAGCTGGTAAGTGACAAGAAAAAGGGCAAGTTCTCGTGCGGCGGTTGCGTCGGATGCAGCGATCACTGCACCGAATGCCACGGCTGTGGTTCAGCCCCTGAGTCGCAAGCGAAGAAAAGCAAATAAGTAATCAATAAAAGTATGAAGCGGAGCCGTGTGGTTCCGCTTTTGCTTGTAGAAAAAGTCTGTTTTTTATAAGATAGAGCGAGTTCTCTATCCCTATAAGAACGCTTTGTGGGCTTTGCGTCACTGCCTCGTCAGCCATTAGTGTCGTTGCATCGTGCAACGGCACAAACAGCTGACTTTGCAGAGATGCAAAACCAGCAGAGCAAGCAAC
>ERZ791744.1648-NODE-1648-length-14117-cov-2.544090_pt1 | contig 14117 bp, 4 predicted proteins | sample MGYA00510039_ERZ791744 | MGnify/ENA primary metagenome ERZ791744 (study PRJEB30046, sample SAMN00791969) | human gut metagenome | study: EMG produced TPA metagenomics assembly of the A metagenome-wide association study of gut microbiota in type 2... | reverse complement strand
TCCAGTGTAACAAGTGTGCATACGTTTGTCCTCACGCTTCTATCCGTCCGTTCGTTCTCGATGCCGAAGAAATGAAGGGCTTCAACGCTCCGGTTATCGAAATGAAGGCTCCGGCAGCCATGAAGGGCATGAACTTCCGCATCCAGGTGAGCGTAATGGACTGCTTGGGTTGCGGCAACTGTGCCGACGTATGTCCGGGCAATCCGAAATTGGGCAAGGCGCTCACGATGGTTCCGTTGGAACAGGAACTCGCCGAAGCTCCGAATTGGGAATACTGCGTGAAGAACGTGAAGAGCAAACAAGACTTGGTAGACGTCAAGAGCAACGTGAAGAACTCACAGTTCGCACAACCGTTGTTCGAGTTCTCAGGCGCCTGTGCCGGTTGCGGTGAAACTCCGTATGTGAAATTGATTTCCCAGTTGTTCGGCGACCGTGAAATCGTTGCCAACGCCACCGGTTGCTCTTCCATCTACTCCGGTTCCATTCCTTCTACTCCTTATACGACCAACGCCAAGGGTCAAGGTCCGGCATGGGCAAACTCCTTGTTCGAGGACTTCTGCGAATTCGGCCTCGGTATGGCATTGGCCAACAAGAAGATGCGTGCACGTATCGAAGAACTCCTCAAGGGTGCCATTGCAGCCGATGAGACTCCGGCCGACTTCAAGGCTGCCGCTCAGGAATGGCTCGAAGGCAAGGACGACGCAGATGCCAGCAAGGCCGCTGCCGGAAAACTCGTCCCGATGATCGAGGCAGGCAAGGCTGCCGGTTGCCCGGCTTGCGCCAAACTGTCCGAACTGGCACACTATTTGGTAAAACGCAGCCAGTGGATTATCGGTGGCGACGGTGCTTCTTACGACATCGGCTACGGTGGTCTGGACCACGTCATCGCTTCGGGTGAAGATGTCAATATCCTCGTATTGGATACCGAAGTATATTCCAACACCGGTGGCCAGTCTTCCAAGGCAACCCCGCTCGGTGCCATTGCCAAGTTTGCCGCTTCCGGTAAGCGCGTACGCAAAAAAGACTTGGGTATGATTGCTACCACTTACGGTTACGTGTACGTGGCACAGATTGCCATGGGAGCCGACCAGGCACAGTGTCTGAAGGCCATCCGCGAAGCAGAAGCTTATCCCGGCCCGTCTATCATCATCGCTTACGCTCCTTGTATCAACCACGGTTTGAAGAAGGGTATGGGCAAATCGCAGGCTGAGGAAGAAGCAGCCGTGAAGTGCGGTTACTGGCACTTGTGGCGTTTCAATCCGGCTTTGGAAGCCGAAGGCAAGAATCCGTTCTCGCTCGACTCCAAAGAGCCTAACTGGGATGCTTTCCAAGATTATCTGAAAGGCGAAGTCCGCTTTGCTTCCGTCATGAAGCAATACCCGACCGAAGCCGCCGACCTCTTCAACGCTTGCGAGGATATGGCCAAGAAGCGTTATCAGAGCTACGTGCGCATGACCAAGATGGACTGGAGCGAATAAGCCAATCCTATCAATTCATACATGACAAAGGGAGTGTCGGTACCATTCCGGCACTTCCTTTTCTAATATATTTCAGGGCATAGTCCCGATTCCATCTGCATATTTAACCTTAATTTCAACAAATGATGAATAAAGCACTGCACCATTCCATAACTTGCATGTTCCTCATCATCGTCTTTTTCGCCGGAGCATACAAACTTCAATCGCAAAACATAGGGCGGTTCGAGTTGCCTCATTACGACCAACTCCCCAACAGACAAATCAAAAAGATATTCCAAGACTCGGAAGGGCTTATATGGTATTGCACGGAAGACGGTTTATGCCGCGACGATGGTTACAACATTCAAATCTTCCGCTCCGACTTCAAGACACCGGACGTAATTAAACACAACCACATCACTTGTATCACAGAAGACCTTTCCGGAAAAATCTGGTTCGGCACTCTGCGCGGAGCTTATATTCTGGACAAAAACGACTACCGCATCACGCCCATAGAAGGCTACGGCTTCGACTCATGGAGCATCGATGAAATCAAAGCGACCTCAGATGGTTTGGTCTACATTGCCACCAACAATAAAGTGTACCGTTTCGATGCCCGTTCCACCCGCCTCACCCACAGCTACGATATAGAGTGGCAAGGTGTACCGAATAAAGTCTCATTTTTTTTCGAAGACCCTCAAACGCACAAATTATGGATCACATTGCAAAAAGGCGGACTATGTTGGTTCGACAAGCAACAAGAACGTTTCGTTCCCTTCTATTGGCCGTTCGAGACTCCTCCCACCGCATTGGTACGGGACAAGAACAACCATTTCATCTGGCTTGCCACATACGGCAACGGACTCTTCCGTTTCCACCCCGATGCCCGAAACAGCAGCAGCATTTATGTCCCCATACGGGAAGAAGCCCTGGGAAGTCCTTCCGCAAAAATCATCTATAACCTGTTGCAAGATCCTGCATCGGGTGACTTGTGGACAGGAAGCGGCGACGGCTTGTGCCGCTACAAGACCTATCCTGACGGCAGTTTGGAACGATTGAGTACACCTCCGTCCTTACAACTGGAAAACAAGGTCTTTGCGTCAGCCATGTTCGACCATGAAAACAACCTGTGGGTTGCAGGAGACATCCATAATTCTTTCATCCTTTCTTCTTTGGATTCCGCCATCCAACGCTATAGCACGCAATCTCTCCAGAGATACGGAATCCCTACTAACATGGATTTGCTGATACACGAAGACAGCATCTGGTGCCTGAATAAGCAAAAGCAGCTTTTCGCCTACTTTCCAAGTAACGGAAAAGTATTCACCAGCAAGCTGTCCCACAGGCGAACCACCCCTTTGCTGGCGAAGGTACGCAACGGAAAAGGCATCTATTGCATCCTGAAAGACAACATCGTAATCCGTCTTACATTCGAGCATAACGATATACACGAAACCGAAATCGTGAATATGATTTCCGTGGCCGAAGCGGACGAACACATCCGTACACTTCACGAAGATGCTTACGGACAACTCTGGATCGGCACTTCCCGAAATTTATATCGGTACTCCCTGTCAAGTCATAGATTGGAAAAAATATGGGCATCCACTCACATGATAAATGATATCGTCACGGACGGACATACCGCATTCGTCTCCACCGAGAACAACGGACTGCTCGTCATAGAGGGGCAAGGAACGAAAAAAAGAATAAAAATAGCCGAGAACGGTCTCGGATTAGCCCTGCAACCTGGAGAAATCCTGTGGATCAGCACAGCCAAAGGCAATATACTCCGTTACGACCTGCACCGCAAAACCCTGCATTCCATGGATCGGGAGTGCGGACTGAACGGCAACAGCATCTATAACATCACGACCGACCGCAAAGGAAAACTATGGATTCTCACCCGGCAAAACGTCACGATATTCTCTCCTGAAAAACAAACATTCAGTACGTTGCGCGCATCGTCTCCTCACATCGACATGGAAAACTTCCTTTGCATGTACAAAGATAGCGACGACTGCTTCTACATCGGAGGACAAAACGGCTACTTGTCTGTCCGAACAAACGCTTTCTCGGACAAGAAAAAAGAAAAAGATTTTTTGCCGCGTCTTACCGCCGTCACGGTAAACTCCCAAACAAGACCTATATCTTCTGCTACAACGACCTTGAAACTCCCTCCTTCTGCACAAGATCTCACGCTACACCTTTCCACGTTCACGCCCCTGCACAGCCAGAATATCCGCTTTGCGTTCCGGCATGCCGGTCGCCACGAAGAGTGGAACGTCCTTCCGCAAGGACAGAACAGCATCCACCTGTCACAACTCTCCAAGGGAGACAACAGCCTCGAAATCAAATCTACGGATGCCAACGGACATTGGAATGAAACGCAGAGCCAAGTCTTGCATATCTATCGTGCACCATGGTGGTACGAAACTTATGCCGCCTATTTCCTATACGTTTTGGGAGCCGTGGCCGTGCTTTTCATATACATTCGCCATGTACTGAAACGCCAACAAGCCAAAAACCAACAGGCAGCCCAGAAACAAATGGAAGAGATGAAATACCGATTCTTCACCAATATCAGCCACGAACTACGCACGCCACTGACACTCATCATCGCGCCATTGGAATACCTACTGAAAAAGGAAGAGAATCCCGACACCAGAAAACAACTGAAAACCATCGACCGGAATGCCCACAACCTCCTGTCGTTAGTCAACCAGCTACTTGATTTCAGGAGAATCGAGATGAAAGGAGAAACATTGGCTTTAGAAACTTTCAACCTAAAGGATATGCTATCGCGTATTTATGAAAGTTTCCTTCCCATGTCTGAAGAAAAAAATATCCGTTTTGACTTTCATTGCCACCCGGAAACCTTTCTTGTCACTGCGGACAGCCCCAAAATAGAAAAGGTGGTGAACAACCTGCTGTCCAACGCATTCAAATTCACTCCTCAGGGAGGACACGTGACCTTAAAAGCCTATCCGGAACCCTCAGACGGGAGAGAGATGGCTGTCATACAAGTGGAGGACGACGGTATCGGTATCCCGGCCGAAGAGCAGACACATATATTCGAACGATTCCATCAGGCGAGCTCCCATAAGGGCAATACAGGAAGCGGTATAGGGCTAAATGTCGCCAAAGAGTATGTCCAAATGCACCATGGGAAAATCAACGTATCAAGCAGTCCCGGAAAAGGGAGTCGTTTTACCGTCCGTATTCCCGGAGGAAATATTGGCCATGTACCGTCCCCACTTCTCCCCGCAGCTCCGCAACAAGAGAATCCGATGGACAATCCCCCTTTGCCCGTTGATTACACCGTCCGTTCTAAAATATTATTGGTTGAGGACAACAACGATTTCCGCCATTATTTACAGGAGGAACTCCGTCGCCACTTTGTCGTATTCGAAGCTTCGGACGGAGAAGAAGGCGAAGCTGTAGCCTTGCAACAAAAACCGGACATCATCATTACCGATTTGATGATGCCTAAAATGGACGGTATAGAACTTTGCAAACGAATCAAACACAACATCGACGTATCCCATATTCCCATCATATTACTCACGGCCAGCGCCAGTGTGGAAAATGAAGAACGGGGTTACAAAGAAGGTGCGGACGCGTATATGACCAAACCGTTCAAATGGGAAATCCTGACTGCCCGTATTCATAATCTTCTTGCACAAAGGCGGCAGCAACAAAACGAATTCAAACAAAACGCCGAGGCCGAAGCCAAGGACGTTACCATATCGCCGGCCGATGAAGATTTTCTGAACAAGGCTTTACGGTTCGTAGAAAAGAATATGGATAACTCCGAATATTCCGTAGATGAACTTAGTGACGACATGGCCATGAGCCGGGCAACCTTATTCCGCAAGATGCGTTCTGTTATCGGTATGTCTCCTACTGACTTCATAAGAAATACCAGACTGAAACGCGCCGCCCAACTGATTACGGAGGGACGCCTGTCCGTCACGGAAATCGCATATTCTGTAGGATACAGCAGTCCCGGCCATTTCACCAAATCATTCAAAAAAGAATTCGGCGTACTTCCTACTCAATACCACAAAACTTAAAAGAACAGTTCCTTTTTCATAGAACGTAGGTTGCATGGGCTTTCAAATATATCAAAAAAAGCCGGAATGCAACCTACGTTCCATTCTTTGCAACGTAAATACCATTCATCCGCGCAAAAAATATCGACTTTTACGGTGACAAATTAAAATATCCATTAATCATAAAAAGCAGAAACAAGCGCACGATGAAAAAACTCTTACTCTTTCTACTCATCACAATCGGATTCTCCCTACAGCACAGCCTTATGGCGAACGAACCGGACTCTGCCTATGTCTTCGCATACGCAACCGATAAGAACGCCGGACGCAACGGCTTGCACTTCGCTTGGAGCACAGACCGGAACACATGGCACTCCATCGGTCCGGAACGCACGTTCTTACGAAGCGAATATGCCAGCGGACGGCACGGCAAACGAATGTTGTCACCTTATTTAATAAAGGGAAACGACGGGATGTGGCACTGCCTATGGAGCGTACATGAAGGATATGCCGTATTTGCCCATTGCACATCGACAGATTTAATCTCCTGGGGGCAACAGGCATTTCCAACTACAGGAAACACCGGTAATTGCATGAATCCTTCGGTTACATTCTCGCCCACCGGCCAAGACTATCTTATCACATGGAAAAGTCTACAGGCGGGAAACACGAAAACCTACAGTTGCCGCACGAAAGATTTCCGTACTTACAGTATTCCACAAGCGGAGAATGTCGCCGTCCCCCACCGACAACAGGTCACAATTAACGGAATCACAGAAAGCGGAACCCTCCACCGTGTGGCATGGAACGAAGTGGAAGCACTCATACAAGCCGACAAAATGGCAAAGTACAAAGCCATCCAAAATGCGGAACGACTGGCCATCAACCCGGAGCTTTTCAAAGACACCATCACACTGAACGTAACGCCACGCCCCGAAGAAAGCAAGAAAATCAGCGATATGCTCATCGGAGTTTTCTTTGAAGACATCAACTACGGGGCGGACGGAGGACTTTATGCCGAACTCGTGCAAAACCGAATATTCTCCGAATGACATCGGTCGTGAAGAGAACTGGACGGCCACCAATTCGTGGAGCACGGGCGGAGAAGGCCTTTCGTTTGACATAGATACCGTGGTTCCGTTGCATACCCACAATCCCCATTATGCCGTCTTGGACATTAAAGAAAAAGGTCATGGGTTGGTCAACGACGGTTTCGACGGTATTCCCGTCAAGGCCGGAGAGAAATACGACTTCTCGGTTTTTGCCCGCAGTACCAGCAACAAACGGGGAAGAATCATCGTAAGACTGCTTGACGAAGACGGAAAAGTCATCGGAGAAGCCCGCACCGGCAAGATTTCCAAAACATGGAATAAGCTCACGGCTGTGGTAGAGGCTACCGACTCCGCCGTAAACGGACGCATCGAGGTTATCCCGGACATGGAAGGCGAAGTGAATTTGGATATGGTTTCCCTCTTTCCCCAAAAGACATTCAAAAACCGGAAGAACGGAATGCGTGCCGATCTGGCCCAAGCCATTGCCGACATCCGCCCCCGATTCGTTCGCTTCCCGGGAGGATGTGTAGCTCATGGCAACGGATTGGATAATATATACCGTTGGGAAAACACCATCGGCCCGTTAGAAAGCCGCAAACCTTTGCGCAACCTGTGGGGCTACCATCAGACCATGGGGCTTGGCTATTATGAATATTTCCAATTCTGCGAAGACATCGGGGCGGAACCGCTACCCGTCGTTGCAGCCGGTGTGTGTTGCCAGAACTCTTCCATCGGAGGCGCAGGCCAAATGGGCATCCCCATGGAAAAAATGCCGGAATATATAGAAAGCATACTGAACCTCATCGAATGGGCTAACGGCGACCCGTCCGAAAGCCCATGGGCCAAGATGCGTGCGGAAGCCGGACACCCGAAACCCTTCAACCTGAAATATCTCGGTGTGGGCAACGAAGACCTCATCACGCCTGTGTTTGAAGAACGTTTCACCATGATATTCAAGGCTATCAAAGAAAAGTATCCGGAAATACAGGTCGTAGGTACCTCCGGCCCCTTCAGCGAAGGCCCGGACTACGTGGAGGGATGGAAGGTAGCCAGCAAGCTCGGTGTCCCCCTCGTGGATGAACATTACTACCAACCTGCAGGATGGTTCCTCAACAACCACGATTATTACGACCGCTACGACCGTTCCAAACCCAAGGTTTACCTCGGAGAATATGCCACACATATCCCCGGCAAAGGCAATAACATCGAGACCGCCTTATTGGAGGCTTACCACCTGATAGGCTGCGAACGAAACGGCGATATCGTCAGCATGACGTCTTATGCCCCGTTGTTGGCCAAAGACCGACGGACAAGATGGCGTCCCGACCTGATTTATTTCAACAACACGGAAGTCAAGCCCGGTACGAGTTATTACACTCAACTCCTCTTCGGACAAAACTCAGGGAATGAATATATTCCTTCCGTACTCACTCTGTCGGATAACCGTGACGATGTACGCAAACGCATCGGCATATCAGTAGTAAAAGACAGTCTGAGCCAAGACCTCATACTGAAAATCGTCAACCTCCTCCCGGTCAAAGTACAAGCTACCATAGACCTTGCCGTTTTGGGCATCACCGGAAAACAGGATGCCACGAAAACCGTATTGAGCGGTATGCCGGATGATTGGAAGGCTCGCCCTGAAACTTCGCCCGTCGCCATAGGACCTCAATACCGGGATGAACTGCCTGCCTACTCACTGACAGTCGTCAAATTAAAAAGCAAACCGTAAAAAAGGAACCATTCATTAAACTTAAAATCATGAAAAAGAAATTACTATTATCTATGTTGGCTGCCTGCTGCCTCACGGCACAAGCCCAACGTATGATGGAAGACCTCAACCGGGGACTCGTAGCCGTACAAACGGAAAAAGGCGTGTTCACCAGTTGGCGCATCCATGGCACGGAGTATTATGACACACAGTACAACCTTTACCGCGACGGCAAGTTGGTAAATCCGGAACCGTTAGACGTATCCAACTTCACCGACCCCGAAGGCACGGCCTCATCCACCTACACGGTAAAAGCCGTAGTACGGGACGAAGAACAAGATGCCTGCGAACCTGCCGAAGTGTGGGACAAACAGTATCTGACAATCCCCATGGGCAAGATGTATTCCCGGCGAGGAACGGACATCACGTTGGACTACTTCCTAAATGATGCCACAGCGGCAGATCTGGACGGAGACGGAGAAATGGAAATCATCGTGAAGCGACTACATAACAACGACGGACTTTTCTATCCGGAAAACGACAGCGCATTCACATTCTTCGAGGCTTACAAGTTGGACGGCACGCGGCTGTGGCAAATAGACATCGGCCCCAATATGATCAGTGCAGGTGAAGTGGAAACCAACATCACGGCTTTTGATTGGGATGAAGACGGAAAGGCGGAGCTGCTGATGCGCGCCATGGACGGCACCATAGTCTATGCTTCGGACGGGACAAAACAAGTAATCGGCGACCCGACCAAAAACTACCGCGACAGCGTGCTGCACACAGCAAACATGACGTATGCCATGGCGGGCGAGGAATACCTTATATATATGGAGGGAGCCACAGCCAAACTGTACAACCCGGCCATGCAATTCCCCCTCAAACGGTTGGAGAATGGCGAAACGGACCTGAACGCCGCATGGGGCGACGGTTACGGCCACCGCGCCAACAAGTTCTTTTTCGGTGCGCCTTATCTGGACGGCCGCCATCCGAGCATCTTTCTGGCACGCGGCATCTACACGCGCCACAAGATGATTGCCTACGATGTGAATCCGGAAACCCACGAACTGGTGGAGCGTTGGAGGTGGCTCAACAATGAACCGGGCAGCCCATGGTTCGGCGAAGGATACCACAACTTCGGCATCGCCGACGTGGACTGGGACGGACGCGATGAAATCGTCTACGGCTCGATGGTCGTAGACGACAATGGCAAAGGACTTTCCACAACAGGTTACGGCCACGGCGACGCACAGCATTGCAGTGACTTCGATCCCTATCGCAAAGGATTAGAGATTTTTGCTTGTAACGAGAACAAAGCCGGTGCCAACTACCGTGATGCCACCACCAGCCGAGTTTACTATTGGTACCAACACCCACAAGACTGTGGCCGTTGTTTGGCCGGGAAGTTTACAGAAGACTTCATAGGTAGCCATATGGCTGCTTCCGGTTCGGGTGTCATCAGCTCGGTCACAGACAGCCGATTCCCAAATTTTCCGGGAATTTTAGGAGCCAGTTTCCGCACTTACTGGAACGGGGATTTGTGCAGTGAATCGCTGGACGGCACCAATATCACCTATTACGATGGTACAGTCGTCCCGCTCGAAGGCACTCACTCAAACAACGGGACGAAGGGCACACCTTCCCTCCAAGCCGACATTTTCGGAGACTGGCGCGAGGAAGTCATCAACCCGTCCACCGACGACCAGTCTCTGATCATCTATACCACAACCATCCCGACATCTTGGCGCAACTATACCCTGCTGCACGACATGCAATACCGGCAGGCCATCTGTTGGCAGATGTGCGGCTATAACCAACCGCCCCACGTCAGTTATTTCATGGGAGAGACGGAAGGATATACCACCACCCCTCCCCCTTTAATGACCAACGGGCGCACGGAAGTGAAAGATGCCATTACAACCGCCCAAAACGGACAGCACGTGTTATTGGCCGATCCCGAGGGCGGAGAAGTGACAGTCGCCGAAGGCGCATCGCCTTACATCCTCACCGTCAACGCCTTCTCCCATACGGAAGGACATGACAACAACGACAACATCACCACTTCCTACTCCGCCTATACGCTCAAAGGCGGTACGTTCGGTGGAGACATGCGTTTGGTGAAACAAGGCGAAGGCATCCTGAACCTGAGCGGCGAACATACTTATTCCGGCCCAACGGACCTTTGGGGTGGCACCGTGAACTTCACAGGAAAACTCCCCAACAGCCGCGTATGGATGAACCGCTTTGCCGAATTAAACGCCAAGGCTGACTTCGGAAAGGATATCAAAATGGAATATGCTTCCGTGCTCCGCGTAGGAGGAACGGGAGAAGCCGCCACCATCCACGCTGACAGTGTGACCATGCGGTACGGTGCCGTGATGGAATTCGACCTCTATTCCGAGAACACCCGGGCCGACCGCATCGTGTTGGCCAAAGGCCTTTCCCTGGAAACCCTCAACCGAAGCGACGGTCCCGAGTTCCAAGCACCGATATTCCGCTTTACTCCTCACTATCAAAACGGGAAAAACGTGATGGCAGCCGGAAGATACCTCATCGCCGAAGTGAAAAAGATCGACGGCAACGTAGATGACATCCTCCTTCAGGGACTGGAAACTCAAAAATGCCACTTGGAATACGAAAACGGCCAAATATTCCTCGTCATAAAGGAAACGAGAGATGCCACACAAGTGTATTGGGACGGTACCCACACGCTCAATGAATGGAACCTGAATGAAAACGAAAACTTCAACAATGCGGGAGAAGCCGACATCTTCGTTTCCGGCGACGACGTGGTATTCGACGATGCGGCCACTGACGCCTCCGTCCGCATCAACGAGAACCTCTACCCCAAAACGGTGACATTCGACAATGACACGAAAACCTACAGCCTAAGCGGCAACGGCGGTATCAGCGGAGAAACGGGACTGACCAAGAAAGGAAACGGAACATTGGTCATCACGAGCACGAACACCTACACGGGAAAAACAACGTTAGAAGGAGGCGTCACTACCGTCTCGGCTTTGGCCGACTCCATCGTCCGCGAAGGAGCTTTGGGGTGCTATACCAAAGAAATAGGCCGCTTTGAAATCAAGAACGGCGCCACCTTGCGCAACACAGTAGCCATTAAAAACGGAGTGCCCATCACCATCGGTGAAGGGGGTGCCGTCTTCCAGACCGACGGCGAACTGACTTTGAACAAGCCTCTATATGGCAATGGCAACACTTTGACCAAAACCGGTGCGTCCAACCTGATACTGTTTGCTGCCGACAACCTGAAAAAGACCTATCTGAAAGAAGGTATGCTACAAGCCAAAGGAGAAGGCGTGCTCTTCGGCGATACACTGATTTTCATCGGTAATGCCACCTATCAGGACTTTGACGACGGCAACACCTACAGCCTGAACCTCAATAATCTTAAAGTGGAAGAGGGCGTGACGGGCACGATGCGATGCGACAGCCGTTGCGAGAACCGCATCAAACTTTTCGGAAAAGGCACTTTGAAAATCTACGTACCATGGATACGCTCGAACTTCACGGGCGACTGGTCGGCTTTCGAAGGAACAGTAGAGCCTTCCAACCCCGATAACTGGTTCTCCTTAGACAACAGCTATGGCATGCCAAAGGGGACACTGAACATCCCGGAACGTACCACTGTAAGCAATACGGCCAAACCTTACACCCTCGGCAAAGTGACCGGAAAAGGAACCTTAACCGGCGACAACAACACTTGGCGTATCGGTCCGTTGAACGAAGATTTCTCTTTCCAAGGCAAGATAGAGGGTACCGGCACACAACTGATTAAAGTAGGGACAGGCAAGATGAGCCTTACAAATATCCACAGTTTCACCGGAGACTGCACGGTGCAAGAAGGTACGCTCCTCATCAATAACGCATCGGCAGCCGAAGGCATGCTGGGCACAGGCAGCGTCACAGTTAAAGCCAACGGAACCTTCTGCGGTCGCGGCAAACTGGATAACGGCGCGTTCACGGTGGAAAAAGATGGGCTGCTATACCCCGGCGTTTCAGAAACCGCGACTACCGGTACGATAGACTTTTCGGAAAACTCCGTTACCATAGACAAGGACGGCATCCTCTCGCTGAACATCGCCAGCAAGACGCGTTGCACCAATCTGACCGGTATCAAAATACTGAATCTGTATGGCATACTCAGACTACATGTCCGCGAAAGTCTTTCGTTGGAAGCAGGCGACGAGTTCCGTTTGTGGGAGGCCAACCGCACGCGTACCCGTACTACTACAACATTTGAACTGGACAGCCCGGGCGAAGGACTGGAATGGGATACTACCGACATTGAAGACGGTATTGTCCGCGTGAAGCTAAGCACCTCCGTCGACGAAATCCATGCCGACGAGAAAGTCACTTGCAAAGTCTTCACCGTAGGAGGTGCAAAAGTGGGTAGTTTCACCTGCGCCCGCAAGGACATCCGCCGTACATTGAAACAAAGCGGAGCGGCTCCGGGCACCTACATGGTGAAAACCATTCAGGACAGTTCAACCACCACAGAGAAAATCAGCATCGATTATTAAACTCCATTCGTGCAGGGGAAAGATTTCCCCTGCCGATATAAAAACCAAACTTTATCCATTTAAAAAACAAACATTATGAAAAACAGTTTACTGACGGCCATAGCTCTTTGCTGTGCCACATCTTCTACCATGCCTTTGTGGGCATCCGCGTACGAAAACCCGAAGTTGGAAACCGTAGAGCCGAACTTGGCTACCGACGGAACCGGCGGTGGAGTGTACTACGTCTACCATGTAGCCACAAACAAATTCCTCACGAACGGCAATGATTACAACACGAGACTCAGCGTAGGCGACACGGGCCAGGAAGTCACACTGTCTTACGGTGAGGAACGCGCTCCCCTGATGGGCAAAGAACCGGTAGTGCCCGGAAAAGGATGGACTTTCAATATGTTGAAAGCGCAAAGCAACTCCGGTTTCCATGAAGTCTATGCAGGCAACGAAACAAGTGCATGGGTGGACTGCAATGAACAAGGACACACCCTATGGCAAATCCTGCCGCAAGACAACGGCTATTACCGTATCAAGATTGTAGACCAGGATGCCCAATACGGATTAAGCTCCGCCAACGCTTTGACGATGAACGGTATGTGGGGCACAGACGGTGTAGAATCGACCATCGTATATCCTTTCATCGACCCTTCTCAAGAGGGATACCAGAACGCAGAAACAGACTGGCAGTTCGTGGAGCCGGAAGCATACGAGATTTATCAGGCCAAGAAACTCCTCCTACAGCAACTGGAAACCGCCAGCGAAACAGGCTACGCCGACGTGTCGGCTTACGAAACCGTATACAACGACGATAATGCGACGACAAAACAGGTGCAAGAAGCTGCCGAACAACTGCAACAAGCCATCGCAGATTACCAACTGTCCATCGTGGACGAAGAACATCCGGCTGATTTCACCGGAAGAATCCAAAACAACGCATTCGAGTCCAACACCGATCACTGGGACATAAACGGTGAAAGCGTAGGTTACCAAGCTACGCTCTACGCCACCCAAGACCGCCAATACGAGATGAAGAACTTCGTGGAAAGATGGGTTAGAGGAGGCGGCAACCTGGGTAACTCGATGGATGTTTCGCAAACCCTGACTGATCTGCCGGCCGGAAAATACCGTCTCTCGGCCAATACCATCGGTTACCAGCAAGGCGACATGGCTCTTACGCCGGAAGGAGTCTATATTTACGCCCGCGTACAAGGGGCTGAATACAAAGGCGAGGCACACACACTGGAATTCGGTGCCATCAGGGGTAACGACGGCTACGTTACCGACGCACCGACCCCACGGTT
>ERZ791744.1635-NODE-1635-length-14185-cov-5.766667_pt1 | contig 14185 bp, 10 predicted proteins | sample MGYA00510039_ERZ791744 | MGnify/ENA primary metagenome ERZ791744 (study PRJEB30046, sample SAMN00791969) | human gut metagenome | study: EMG produced TPA metagenomics assembly of the A metagenome-wide association study of gut microbiota in type 2... | reverse complement strand
AGCGGCGGCTTCGGTGGTGGTTCCTTTGGCGGCGGCAGTTTTGGCGGCGGCGGCTCCTTTGGCGGCATGGGCGGCGGCAGCTTCCATGGCGGCGGCGGCGGACGCGGCCGTTGATGCCAACAACATAACCGCATAAAAAACAAGGCAGAGAACTGCTGTGGACGAAACGTCTGCGGCAGTTCTCTTTTTATGTGCTTCTATCGTGAATGAAATTCATTTGACAAAACAATTTTGGTAACATATACTGGATGACATCACGGAAACAAAAAAGGGAAGGAATCGTCATGCTGACTCTGGATAAAATCTACCACGCTGCCTTTGTGCTCAAGGACGTTGCCCGCAAGACCGACCTCATCGAGGCCCCCAAGCTGTCCAAGGACTGCCAGCTCTACCTGAAAACCGAGAATCTGCAGGCCACCGGCAGCTTCAAAGTGCGCGGTGCTTACTATAAGATCAGCCAGCTTTCGCCCGAGGAAAGCGCCAAGGGCGTCATTGCCTGCTCGGCCGGCAACCATGCGCAGGGTGTGGCGCTGGCCGCCACCCGCCGTGGCATCAAGAGCATCGTCTGTATGCCGGACGGTGCCCCCATCATGAAGGTGGAAAATACCAAGAACCTGGGTGCAGAGGTCTGCCTTGTGCCCGGCACCTACGATGACGCCCACGACAAGGCCGTGGAGCTGCAGGAAGAGACCGGCATGACCTTCATCCACCCCTACGATGACGAGCAGGTCATTGCAGGCCAGGGCACCATCGGCCTGGAGATTTTGGACCAGCTGCCGGATCTGGATGCAGTCATCGTGCCGGTGGGCGGAGGCGGCCTGATCTCCGGCGTGGCCTTTGCCATCAAGAGCCTGCGCCCGGAGGTTAAGGTGTACGGCGTACAGGCCGAGGGCGCCCCCAGCATGTACCGCAGCCTGCACGAGCACAAGTACCAGACCCTGAAAGCTGTCTCCACCTTTGCCGATGGCATTCAGGTCAAGACTCCCGGCGAGCTGACCTACCAGCTCTGCGAGCAGTATGTGGACGACGTCGTGACGGTGAGCGAGGACGAGACCGCCGCCGCCATCCTCTCCCTGATGGAGAACCAGAAGCTGGTGGCCGAGGGTGCCGGTGCGGTGCCCGTGGCTGCGGCCCTGTTCCACAAGCTGCCCATTGAGGGCAAGAAGGTGGTGTGTGTCATCTCCGGCGGCAACATCGACGTGAACATCCTCAGCCGCGTGATCACCCGCGGCCTGGTCATGAGCGGCCGCAAGGCCAACCTGACCATTGCTCTGGAGGACAAGCCCGGCCAGCTCCAGCGTGTGGCCGAGATCGTCTCCCGCTGCGGCAGCAACGTGGTGTCGGTGCTGCACGACGGTTCCGACCCCAACATGCCCATTTCCAGCTGCTTCCTCAAGTTGACGCTGGAGACCCGCGACGCGGCCCAGATCGAACAGATCCGTGCCGAACTGACCAAAGAGGGCTTCCAGCTCGTGAGTGAGCGTGTGTGAGCCGATAAAAAATGGCCTGCGTGAAAACGCGGGCCATTTTTTCATGGGAAGCTTGAACGGTCACAGCTCGATTTCCCCGGTAAACTGAAACCACCCATCGGCATAGTCCATAATAAAGTCTGCTGCGTATTTGTTCAGAATGAGTTTGATGTTGGAGAGACCAAAACCGTGGAGAGCGGGATTGGATTTTGTCGTTCGGATGTTCCCGTCATGGATCTTTACCGGAGCGGATGTGTTCCGGACGGAAAAAAAGAAGCTCTGTCTCAGTACGGCGGAAACATGAATCGTCTTTTCGCTCTCGAGTTTTTCACAGGCTTCCGTTGCATTGTCCAGCAGATTGGCAAAGAGCACGACCATATCCGATACATCCAATGGCAATGCGGAAAGATCGTTCACCTCAAAGTCGATGCTGATCCCTTTTTTGATCGCTTCGGTCGCTTTGGTATTGAACAGCGCGTCCAGGATCGCGTGGTGCGAGTTGACCAGGAACAGCCGGTCGGTCTGCATAGTGGTTACGGAACGCAAATACTGTTCGGCAGCTTCATACTCCTGATTCAGCAAAAGGCTTTGGACCGTGTTGAGGTGTGCTCTGAAATCGTGGACCTTGTGACGCTGTTCTGCATAAAGTCTGCTCGCCGCTTCCATGCTTTTGGCCTGGAGCTGGAGCTGCTGCCCCAGTGCCAAAAGGTTTTCCTTGGTTTCGATGGCTCGTTCCATCCGATCCAAGAGGTACAGGAGAGCAGCATTCGCCGCAAGGATCAAGCCACATGTAAAGGCAATTACACCTTCGCCTACCGGTTTCCCGGTTGTGATATACAGCAAGATCCCCAGCATGAAAAAGGATGTGCATGGGAACAAAAAGTAAAGGCTCAATTGTGGCTCCTTCAGACGATTTCGCGCGCGCGGAAGATTTTTCTGCTTCATGAGCTTTCGAAATAGATAGGCCAGAAACAATTCTGTGGAATAGTTGATGATCCCGTAGACGATCATGAGCGGAAAACTCGACCGGAACGATTCACCGTCCATCCCGCAGACAAAAGCACCCAGCATACCCAGCCCGAAAGACAGGGAATAAGTGATAAGATACTCTACACCGACAAGAAGCAAAAGCAGCTTACCGGAGATTTTGGTGTACAACACCCGTGCGCTGAAGGTATAGGATAAAAGGATCATCCCGATTTTTATGGCCTGATTGCGGTGAAAGAAGATCAGCGGAACTTTCAGGATCCAGAAGTTCAGCGCAACGAAGCAGCCGACGCCGATGGTGAATTTCCGGTCACTCCAGCGTCGTTCAGCAAATACGTCCAAAAAGAGGATCAGAGAAAGGGAATCGACCACGGTATAAAGAAAACTCAAGAAATCGCCCATCGGTTTTTCCCCCGCCACAGCAGATAGTGCTGCTTCAGTTCCTTATGGTTCTTAGCACTTGAAGGCAAAACGATCCCGCCGGTCAGGCTCACCTTTTCGTATTGCAGCTGCACGATGTACTCCATGTTTACCAAAAATGAGCGTTGAACGCGCAGGAAACCGAGGTCCTCCAACTTTTTTGACAGATCGGACAGATTGCCGTAGAAATGATACTCCGTTCGCTCGTCATGGATCAGGTGCACGATGATGACCCGCAGATTGGCCTCCAGATAGAGGATGTGACTTACGGGAATGTCGATCGGTTCGGAATGGACCGAAATGGTGAGGATCCTCTTTCGTTGAACGACTTCTTTGCTTGCGGCTTCAAAATAAGGAATCAGCTTTTCGTTCATATCACGTTTCAAAAGATACCGGAATGCCTGTACCTCAAACCCTTCTGGGGCATACTGGATAAAGTTTGTGAGAAAGATGATCACGACTCCGGGGTTTTCCCTGCGAAGAGTCCGTGCGAGGTCGATGCCGCTGGAATCGCCCATGTCGATGTCCAGGAATGCAAGATCATAGGAAGAAAGGTCTTTGATCGCGCCGGGATCGCTGAAAGGATAAAAGTGCGCAGAGATGCCGCTTTTTTCGCAATGGTCTCGGAGTAATGCAGAAACCTGCTCCACGACAGCGGGCTCATCATCACAAATCAGTAAATTCAATCGGCAGCCTCCTCTAAGGTCGAACGGACCGGTTTTGTTACTCATAATAACGCAGTGCTCCCTTCAAGTCAATGCGATTTCAGCAGAGGGCTGCTGATAATAGGACTGCGCTGAACTTGCAGTCTGTGGCGTGAAAACTGCAATTGCCGGTTTCATGACAAGAAAACCCGTGTTCATTCCCGGAATGTGGACAATCCAATCCCCATGCGTAAAAATAATGACACGACGTTTTGGAGATTCACTTTTTACGGGAGGGGTTATTTTGCACAGGAAATTTCTCGCTTTTGCATTGTCGCTCGTCATCCTTTGTGCCCTTGTCTTTGAACTTTATCCGAGAAGCTCTCAGGAGATCGACCTCTCCACCGGTGCGGGTATTTCTAAAATGCTCCGCTATGAGAATGCTCAGGTCTATATGCTTGGCGAGGTCCATCGCAAGGTGGAATATCAGCAGTTCCGCAATGCACTGTTCAAGTACCTTGTAGAGAAAAAGGGCGTGCGTGTTCTTTTGATGGAGCACGGCTATGCAAGCGGCTTTCTCGAAAACGAAACAGTGCAGAACCGGTTGTCCTTTGCCGACGAATACGGATACGATCAGTTTGTCGTATCCAAAGAGGACTATGAGTTGTTCCGGTGGATGTCAGAATTCAATCAGAATAGACCGGATAGGGATAAGATCTCCATTGTCGGTATCGATATCACCGATTCGATCGGGATGGTCTATGCCTTCTGCCGGTATTTGCTGAGAGACTGTGATTTTTCTGCGGCAGATACAAAGACGCAGATGCTTTTGATCAGCACCCAGAAATGCCAGTTTCAGCAGCGCTTTGAGAACAGTTTGTTGCCGCAGCTGATCGAACTGTACCAGACAAACCCGGAACAGCTTGAACTGGCGCTGGGAGATCAGGCGATCCATCTGGAACGCGTGCTTCAGGGTTGGCAGCAGGGACAGGAGTGCTACAAGCTGAACGACTATCAGCCGGATCTCCAGCTGGATGGCCCCGCCGTGGCGTATCGGGAGGATGCCCTGTATGCGAACCTCCGGAGGGTCTATGAGGAAAACCCGACCGCAAAGTATTTTGGTTCGTTCGGCGCAGCACACGTTCAGATGGAAAACTATGTACAAAAAGAAGGATCGTCCCGAATCAACAATAGCTTTGTGTCCCGGATGGCTGGGAAAAACAGCTTTCTTGATGGCAGGCTGACCGTGATCGACGGTGCAATCACCCATGAGATCGGGGAGTTGGGGGGGGCTGATACCAATCACCTTACCTTATACAATACCGCCCTTGCAAAGAACCCTGGTTCCGAAAGCGGAAAGTTCTATGCCGAAGCTCCCGACACCCCGGATGAAAAAATCGCACAGTATGTGTTGCTGTTTGAGCATCCGTCTCAGGTCACGGCCAGTGAGGAGCAGCCAGGCCGGTATTGGAAAAACTATAAAGAAAAATAAAACGTATTGGCAGAGTTTGAACGATGTTTTTTTCACGGGGAGGATGCAGCATGCAAAAACGGGTTCTCGCCGGTGTGGTTTTGCTGGCTGTTCTTTTGGCACTTATTTTTGCGTTTTATCCGGGAAATTCTCAGGAGATCAATCTCTCCACGGGTGCGGGCATTTCTAAAATGCTCCGCTATGAGAATGCGCAGGTCTATCTCTTTGGAGAAACACATCGTTGCACAGAATATCAGCAATTCCGCAATGCTCTGTTCCAATACCTTGTAAAAGAAAAGGGGGTTCGTGTTCTTGTAGAGGAAAGTGGATATGCCACGGCATTTCTTGAAAATGAAACCGTGCAGGGGAGACTTTCCTTTTCGGATTGGCTTGATCGGTGCACGCTCTCCAAAGAGGACTATGAGCTGTATTCATGGATTGCCGACTGGAACAGCGGCAGGGATGCTGCAGAAAAAATTTCAATCATCGGGATCGACATTACAGATGATGTCGGTAACATACAGACGCTTTGTCAGTATTTGCTGAAAAACCATGACTTTACCGGTGCAGATACTCAAACGCAGTGGCTTCTAACTGCGATTCGGGAACAGAACTCGTTCAGTTCTTTGCAACTTCAGACCTTTCAGGAAAAGTTTCTGCCACAGCTGGCTGAACTGTATCAGACAAAACCGAAACAGCTTGAAACCGTGCTGGGGACACAGACGGTTTATCTGGAACGTGCCCTTCTGGGCTGGGAAGAAGCACAGGAACAACAGCGCCTCAAAGGGGAAACGGAGCAACTGGGTGGCCCCGATGGTTCGTACCGGGAAAATTGCCTGTATGAGCATTTCATGTGGGAGTATCAGCAGAAACCGGACGCAAAATATTATGGGCAGTTTGGCGGAGCGCACGTTTTGATGTCCGACTATTCCGGAAAGCTGTACCGTGTGCAGAACTCTTTTGTGACCCGCCTTGCGGAGATCGGCTCGCCGTTGAATGGAAAACTGACCGTTGTGGATGGCTGCCTGACGTTTGAGATCGGTGATCTGGGTGGCACGGGCACGAACAGAGCAACGCTTTACCGTACTGCCCGTGCCAGACCTCCGGTTCGGGACAGAAATAAATTTTACACGGACGGTTCTGCGCCGGATGCAGGCTATGCGCAGTATGTGTTGCTGTTTGAGCATCCGGATGCACTGACCGCAGCAAAAGAGTATACCGGCTCCTATTGGAAGTATCATTGAAGATTTGCTATAATATAAGTCAGCCCGCTTGAAACAACGGCTGTTTCAAATCATGAATCTACAAACAAAGGAGAACCACGATGAAAGTCGTATCTACCCCCAACGCACCTGCCGCCATCGGCCCCTACAGCCAGGCACTGGACCTGGGCAATATGGTATTCGTGTCCGGTCAGATCCCGGTAGACCCCGCCACCGGCAAGATGGCCGATACCGTGGAAGAGCAGGCCGCACAGAGCCTGGCAAATCTCAAGGCTATTCTGGCCGAGGCCGGCCTGACCATGGCCAATGTGGTCAAGACCGTGATCTTTCTGGCCGACATCAACGACTTTGCGGCTGTGAACGCAGAGTATGCCAAGGCCTTTGCAGAGCCGTTCCCGGCCCGCAGCTGCGTGCAGGTGGCAGCCATCCCCAAGGGTGCAAAGCTCGAGATCGAGTGCATCGCGGTGCGGGGCTGATCCCAAAAGCAACAGATAGACAAAAGAGGCTGTGCCCACCGGCACAGCCTCTTTTGTCTATTGAGAAGAAGGAAGAAAAACGCAAAGTTACGGGCGCTGACCCATGCCGCCCTCCAGCGTGAGGGTCTCGCCGGACATGAACTTGAAGTCCGGCATGGCCAGCTGGACGCACACGCGGCCGATCTCCAGTTCGGCGTTGCCGTAGTGGCCCATGGGCGGCATTTTGACGTTGGCCTTGAAGGCCTCCGGGTAAGCCTGCTGGAACTGCTCCAGCTTGGCGGTCCAGGCCAGCGGGCAGACAACGTTGACGTTGATGTCATCCGGGCCCCACTCGGTGGCGGCCACGCGGGACAGGCCGCGGATGCCCTCCTTGGCGGCAGCGTAGGCGCACTGGCCATAGTTGCCGAACAGGCCGGCACCGGAGGCAAAGTTGATCACGCTGCCGTGGGACTCCTTCAGGTAGGGGTAGCAGGCCTTCATATAATAGAAGGCTGCGTACAGGCCCGAATACAGGGCCAGGTCGAACTGCTCGGTGGTGTGCTCGGCCAGCGAGACGCCGGAAGCCGAGGCCTGTGCGTTGTTGATCAGCACCTGAATGCCGCCAAAGGCGTCAACGGCCTGCTTCACTACATTCTGCACGGTGGCTTCGTTGTCGCCGCCGGCGCACACATCGGCCTGCACCGGCAGCACCTTGATGCCGTACTTGCTCTCCAGCTCCTGCTTGGCCTCTTCCAGTTTTTTCACATTGCGGCCGGTGATCACAAGGTTTGCACCCTCTTTTGCGTAGGCCGTAGCAATGCCGTATCCAATGGAACCGCAGCTGCCATCCTGCAGGACTGCGCGCCCTGCACCGGTGATGAGGGCGGTCTTACCCGTTAAAAAGCCCATAGTTATCCTCCAGAATGTGCCCGGAGGAGCTGCGCCCCGCCGGGCTGATTTTGGCCATATTATAGTCCGCTGTTTGCCGGAAATCAAGCCTTTTTGCCGATAAATAAAAAATAGACAAAGATTCTTGAAAAGTCAAAATTTTCACGAATTCACGGCGATTTTGTGAAACTTTTGACGGGAGTTTGTCGTTAAGATAACGACAAACTAATTGCGACGTTCATGCGACTTTTTTGCGGGAAACTGCGGCAGAAAAAAGGTACCCGCAAGGGCGTTTTCCGGCGCTGGAAACGAGGAAAACGTCTGCGGGTGCTTTGCTGCGTGCCGGGCAGAAGTGTTACTTCTGCACACCGGCCTCACACTGCTCGATGAACTGCTTGGCCACGCGGGGGCTGCGGCCGCCGGCGCGGATGGCAAAGGCCTCGGCCTTGACCAGCAGCTGGTCCATGGGCATCTGGATATGGTGCTGCCGGGCCAGCTCCTCCAGGATGGTCTCGAACCGGGCTTTTTCCGGCCGCTGGAAGGTCACGGTCAGGCCGAACCGGGCCGAAAGGCTCATGAGCTCCTGCCGGGTGTCGGCTTCGTGAATGTCGTCGCCGGTGCGGTCGGTCAGGGTCTCCTTGATGAGGTGGCGGCGGTTGGAGGTGGCGTACACTGCGATGTTGCGGGCACGGCCGCCCACGCTGCCCTCCAGAATGGCCTTGAGGGCGGCAAAGTTGTCGTCGTTGGCGGTAAAGCTCAGGTCGTCGATGAACAGGATAAACTTGAGAGGGTTGGCGGCCAGCTTGTCCATCAGGTCCGGGATCTGGTACAGCTGGTTCTTTTTCACTTCCACCAGCCGCAGGCCCTCCGGGGCAAACTCGTTGGCGATGGCCTTGACCGAGCTGGACTTGCCGGTGCCGGCGTCGCCGTACAGCAGCACATTGTTGGCGGGCATCCCGGCCAGCAGGGCACGGGTGTTGGCGATCACCTTTTCCCGCTCCTTTTCATAGCCCGGCAGCTCGGAAAGACGCTGGGGGTCGGGGTACTTCACCGGCACCAGCTTGCCGTTTTCTACGGTAAATACATGGTGCTTGGCAAACATGCCGTAGCCCTTCTTGCCCACCTCGCTCATGCGCTGGGCATAGGCGGCGGGTAGGTCAAGGTCGGCCGTCTCCCACCGGGGCAGGAAGGCCAGCTCTTCGGCCGGGACCTCTGCCGCGTCCAGCAGGGCATCCAGTGTCAGGCCGCACAGCTGCTGCAGGAAGGCCAGCTCGTTGTCCAGTGCAGTCTGCAGAACGGGGGGCAGGGTACCGGCAGCGGCCTGCCGCACGCACACGGTCTCGGTCTCCAGCACGGTGGTGCTCAGGTAGGCGCCCCAGTTGGTGGTGCGCTCGAACAGCACGCTTTCCAACTGTGCCACGGCGTTGCACACGCTGCCAACGCTGCTGTTTCCGGCCGTCAGGCAGTCGATGAGAGCGGCAAATCTGGCCGCCACGGGGTCGCTCAGCAGGGAGCGAAAGATCACAAGCCCGTGCAGGCGGGCGTTCCATTCATGCAGTTTCATAGTCCGGTTTCCTCGATCCTGAATCTTTTTTTGGTACATCCTCTTTCAGACAACGCGCGCGGCGCGCACAGATAAAAAGAGTATACAGCGGTTTTTCATTTCACGCAAGAGTGTTTAATTTCCTTCATGTTTGGAACGATTCAGGTTACGAATTGTCGATTGACAACAGCCCGATTTATAGTATAATTTACATCAACAAATGCGTGGATGGGAAAAAGTACCACACGATCCCCCCTGTTCAGAGAGCTGCCGTTTGGTGCGAGGCAGTCAGTGTTTCGTGGGAGAAATCCTCCCGGAGCAGCCTGCCCAACGGGTGTCAGACCCTTGTAAGCAGTGCCGGCAGCCGCCGTTATGAGGCAGGGCTTTGTTGGAAGCCCATGAGAGGGTGCACAGCGCACCAACGAGAGTGGTACCGCAGAGAGCTTGATGATCACAAGGTCTTTGTCTCTTGGAATGAACAGGGGACAAGGGCCTTTTCTTTTACCCCCGCCCCCTGCAGAGCGTACATGAAAAAGGTTTAGGAAACAGGAGTAACTTACCATGCAGTTGAACGGTTCTCAGATTTTTGTGGAGGTTCTTTGTGAGCAGGGCGTGGATACCATTTTTGGTTATCCCGGCGGTGCAGTGCTGAATCTTTACGATGAGCTGTATAAGAATGCCGACCGCATCACCCATGTGCTCACGGCACACGAGCAGGGCGCTGCCCACGCAGCCGACGGTTACGCCCGGGCCACCGGCCGCACCGGCGTGGTGCTGGCCACCAGCGGCCCGGGTGCCACCAACCTGGTCACCGGCATCGCCACCGCTTATATGGACTCGGTGCCTCTGGTGGCCTTTACCGGCAACGTAGCCACCCCGGGCATCGGCAAGGACTGCTTTCAGGAAGCCTACATTGAGGGCATCACGATGCCCATCACCAAGCACAACTTCACGGTGCGCCGGGTCGAGGATCTGGCCGACACCATGCGCGCAGCTTTCCGCATTGCACAGAGCGGCCGCAAGGGCCCGGTGCTGGTGGACATCCCCAAGGATGTGACCGCTGCCGTGTGCGAATTTGAAGCCAAGCAGCCGGAGCCCATCCGCACGGTGACCACCTTTGATGCGGAACAGGTGCGCTGGGCAGCCGACCTGATCAACGCGGCACAGCGCCCGCTGGTGTACTTTGGCGGCGGCGTGCGCAGCGCGGCCTCCTGCCAGCCGCTGCGGGATCTGCTGCACAAGGCCGAGATCCCGGCCACCTACACCCTGATGGCGGCCGGTGTGGTGCCTTACGGCGACCCCATGAACATCGGCATGCTGGGCATGCACGGCTGTTACACCTCCAACCGGGCCGTGGCCGACTGTGACGTGCTGATCGCGGTGGGTACCCGCTTCTCGGACCGTGTGGCGCTGAAACCCAAGACCTTTGCCAAGAATGCCACCATCATCCAGATCGACATCGACCCCAGCGAGCTGGGCAAGAATGTGGAAGTGGACCTGTCCATCGTGGGCGATGCCGCCTATGTGCTGCAGGCCATGCTGCCGCAGATCAAAGAGGCAAAGCACCCCGACTGGATGAAGATGATCCACGAGTGGCAGGCACAGGATTACCACCCGGTGTCCGACCCCACCCGCCTGATGCCCCATCAGGTCATCGGTGAGGTGTGCAACCAGTGCGGCCCGGAGGCCGTATACGTCACCGATGTGGGCCAGCACCAGATGTGGGCGGCCCAGTACCTGCGCCACGCCAAGAGCCGCGGTTTCATCACCAGCGGCGGCCTGGGCACCATGGGCTTTGGCTACGGTGCCGCAATCGGTGCCCAGATGGCCCTTGGCCGGGACCAGCGTGTGGTCATGTTCACCGGTGACGGTTCCTTCCATATGAACCTGAACGAGGCCTGCACCGCCGTCAGCTACGACCTGCCCATCATCACGGTCATCTTCAACAATTCCGTGCTGGGTATGGTGCGCCAGTGGCAGACCACCTTCTACGGCAAGCGCTACAGCCAGACCGATCCCCACCGTCACACCGACTTCGTCAAGCTGGCCGAGGGCTTTGGCCTGAAGGGCTACCGCTGCACCAACCTGCCGGAGTTCCAGCAGGCATTTGCCGAGGCGCTCCAGCGCAAAGGCCCCACCTGGATCGAGTGCATCATCGACAAGGACGAAAAGGTCCTGCCCATGATCCCCGGCGGCGGCGACATCAACGACATCATCATGAAATAAGGAGGACACAGCGACATGGAATCCAATCAGCGCAGGGTCATCAGCCTGCTGGTGGACAACCAGAGCGGCGTTCTGGCCCGGGTGTCCAACCTGTTCTGCCGCCGCGGCTTCAACATCGACACCCTGACCGTTTCGGCCACCAACGACCCGGCCGTCAGCCGCATCACCCTGACCATCACCAGTGACGACCGGGCCCTGAAGCAGCTCATCCTCCAGACTGAGCGTCTGGAAGTGACCCAGCAGGTGTTCGTGCTGGACAAGGACAAGACCCTCCAGCGGGAACTGCTGCTGCTCAAGGTGGCGTCCGACGTGCACAACCGCGCCGAGCTGCGGGAGATCGCTAACATTTACAAGGCCAAGATCATTGACCTGTCGCCGGACAGCATGGTGTTTGAACTGATCGGCAAGCCGGACAAGATCGACGCCTTCCTGAAGATGTTCGAGGACTACGAGATCCTGGAACAGTGCCGCACCGGCGTCACGGCGCTGGAACGCGGCGGAATGCACCAGCATATGCAGAAGCCGCCGCAGGAAGTGCGCGCGGCCCAGCTCCCCCTGCCGGGCACCCATTGCCCGGAACGCACCTGAATGTTTTTTCCGCTCCCCGGTGAGCGAAAAAATAAAGATCGTTTATTATTAGCCACAACAGAAGAATAAAAAGGAGAACAACTACTATGGCTATCAAGAAATACTACGATTCCGACTGCAACCTCGGCGTGCTGGACGGCAAGACCGTCGCGGTCATCGGCTTTGGCAGTCAGGGCCATGCACACTCCGAAAACCTGGCCGAGAGTGGCGTCAACGTCGTCGTCGGCCTGCGCAAGGGTTCTGCTCACTGGGCAAAGGCTTCCGAGTTCGCTGCCACCCACGACAACTTTAAGGTCATGGAAGTGGAAGAGGCTGCCAAGGCCGGCGATGTGGTCATGATGCTGGTTCCCGATGAGCTGTGCGCCGACATCTACAACAAGCAGGTTGCTCCTTATATGACCGAGGGCAAGGCTCTGGCCTTTGCACACGGCTTCAACATCCACTTCAAGACCATCACCGCTCCCAAGAACGTGGACGTCATCATGATCGCTCCCAAGGGCCCCGGCCACATCGTGCGCCGCCTGTACACCGAGGGCGAGGGCTGCCCCTCTCTGATCTGCGTGGAGCAGGACTACACCGGTAAGGCCAAGGATATCGCACTGGCTTATGCTTCCGGCATCGGCGCAGGCCGTGCAGGCATCCTGCAGACCACCTTCAAGGAGGAGACCGAGACCGACCTGTTCGGCGAGCAGGCAGTTCTGTGCGGCGGTGTCTGCGAGCTGATCCACGCAGGCTTCGATACGCTGGTTGAGGCTGGCTATGAGCCCGAGATGGCATACTTTGAGACCTGCCACGAGATGAAGCTGATCGTTGACCTGATCAACGAGGGCGGCTTCTCCAAGATGCGTTACTCCATCTCCAACACCGCTGAGTACGGCGACTACCGCACCGGCAAGCGCCTGATCACCGCCGAGACCCGCAAGGAGATGAAGAAGGTCCTGACCGAGATCCAGGACGGCACCTTCGCCTCTGAGTTCCTGACCGAGATGAGCCCCAACGGCGGCCGCAAGGTCCACTTCCTGGCAAAGCGCCGCATGGAAGCCGAGCTGCCCATCGAGAAGGTCGGCGCAGAGCTGCGCAGCATGATGAGCTGGCTGAAAAAGTAAGAGGAAAACCCTCTCAGGCCGCCCTTCGGCGGCCAGCTCCCCCGAAAGGGGGAGCTTTTGTTGAAAACGGAAACCTTATAGTTCCTCCGCAAAAACCTCTCCCCTTCGGGAGAGGTGGCACGGCGCAGCCGTGACGGAGAGGGTTTTATCAGAAAAGAGGACAATACCATGAGAAGTGACAACGTGACCAAGGGTTCGGAGCGTGCGCCGAACCGCAGCCTGTTTTATGCACTGGGTTACACCCCGGAAGAGCTGGAGCGTCCGCTCATCGGCGTGGTGAGCGCCCACAGTGAGATCGTGCCCGGCCACATGAATCTGGATAAGATCGCCGATGCCGTCAAGGCCGGTATCGAGATGGCGGGCGGTACCCCAATCCTGATCCCGGCCATCGGCGTGTGCGACGGCATCGCCATGGGCCATGTGGGCATGAAGTATTCCCTGGCTTCCCGTGAGCTGATCTGCGACAGCGTGGAGACCATGCTCATGGCCCATCAGCTGGACGGTCTGGTGCTGGTGCCCAACTGCGACAAGATCGTGCCCGGCATGGTCATGGCCGCCGTCCGTATGGATGTGCCCGCCGTGGTCTGCTCCGGCGGCCCGATGCTGGCCGGCACCTACGGCGGCGAGGAAGTCAGTCTGTCCAAGATGTTTGAGGCCGTGGGTGCTTACAAGGCCGGTATGATCACCGAAGATCAGCTGGAGGACTGCACCTGCAACTGCTGCCCCAGCTGCGGCAGCTGCTCCGGCATGTACACCGCCAACAGCATGAACTGCCTGTGCGAGGCCATCGGCATCGCACTGCCCGGCAACGGCACCATTCCCGCTGTGTATTCCAAGCGCCTGCAGCTGGCCAAGCACGCCGGTATGGCCATTATGGACATGGTGAAGAAGGGCATCACCGCCCGCCAGATCATCAACGAGCGCTCCATCCGCAATGCACTGACCTGCGATATGGCGCTGGGCTGCTCCACCAACACCGTGCTGCACCTGCTGGCCATCGCTTACGAGGCCGGTGTGCCCATCGACCTGAAGCTGTTCAATGAGATCAGCGCCAAGACCCCCAACCTGTGCCATCTGGCTCCGGCCGGTCCCACCCACATGCCGGATCTGTACGCCGCAGGCGGCATCCCCGCCGTGCAGGCCGAGCTGGCCAAGAAGGGCCTGC
>ERZ791744.1612-NODE-1612-length-14362-cov-4.829244_pt1 | contig 14362 bp, 10 predicted proteins | sample MGYA00510039_ERZ791744 | MGnify/ENA primary metagenome ERZ791744 (study PRJEB30046, sample SAMN00791969) | human gut metagenome | study: EMG produced TPA metagenomics assembly of the A metagenome-wide association study of gut microbiota in type 2... | reverse complement strand
CCTGCCGCCGCTGGTGCAGGCCGCCATCGCGGACATCCGGGCCAACTACGCGGGCCTGTACGGCGTGGAGGAGCTCAGCGAGCGGCTGGGCGTGTCCAAGAGCCATCTGGTGCGCACCTTCACCGCCGCGCTGGGCATCCCGCCGGGGCGCTATCTGACCCGGGTGCGGGTGGAAGCCGCCCAGCGGCTGCTGCTGCACCGGGAGTACACGCTGGACGTGGTGGCCAGCCTGTGCGGCTTTTCCGGTGCCAACTACCTGTGCCGGGTGTTCAAGAAAGAAACCGGCCAGTCCCCCGCACAATGGCGGGCGCTGGCCGGTCACACTGCGCAGTCCGGGCTTTCGCCCGAAGAAGCTCTGCGCGAGCAGGAACTTTATATTTAAGATCTTGCCGCTGCCTTTTTCTCGTTCTTCACCCGGTACATCGCGGCGTCTGCACGTTCTACCGCGCTGCCGAGTTCTTCCTCGCTGGTGTCGAACACCGCATAGCCCGTCGAGACATCCGGCAGCCAGGGCAGCTGGGCACGGTTGTTCTGCAGCCTGCAGGCAAAGGCCGCGTTCAGCTGATCGATCCTGTCCACATTCCGGGTCAGGATCACGCAGAATTCATCTCCGCCAAGAATGCTTGCAGTATAATAGCTATTCACTTTCGTTCCTCGTATCCACACAATTACCGGCAAATTCCGGTCTCTGCCGTAAGGATAGCAGGTCATACCCGCCCATTCAAGTAAAGTTCCTGTCAAGCATTCTGTTTTTTGCGGATATTTCACCGCTGGAACTCACACAGTCTGCTTTTTCTTCCGCAACAGCAAAAACAGAGTCAGCAGCGCCGTCAGCAGCTCCGATGCCGGGAAGGCCGCCCACACGCCGTTCATGCCAAAGAGGGCGCTCATCACCAGCGAGCAGACCACAATGGCCGCCACGCCGCGGCAGATGGAGGTGACCGAGGCTTCCACCGGGCGGTTGGTGGCGCTCAGGTAGCCCGCCGCCACGATGTTGAACCCGGCAAAGAAGTAGCCCACGAAGTACAGCCGCATGCCGTTGTGGGCAAACCGGGCCATCTGCACCGAGTTTTCACTGTTGAACCAGCCCACCAGCGTGTCGGTCATGCCGAACACCACCGCATACAGCGCGGCGGCCAGCACCAGCGCGGTGCAGCTGCCCAGAATGAGCAGCTTCCTGGCTCCGGCCCGGTCGCTGTGGCCGTAGCAGCGGCTCACCAGCGGCTGGGCACCCTGGGCCACACCGTTGAAAATGGCGGTGGCCACCAGCGCAAAGTTGGCCACGACGCCGTAGGCCGCCACGGCCACATTCCCGGCCAGACCCAGCAGCAGGAAGTTGAACACCGTCGTGGTCACGCCGGAGGACATCTCCCCCACAAAGCCGGAGATGCCCAGCTGGCAGCTCTGCCCCAGCAGCTTTGCCGAGGGCAGCTGCCGCACGAACTGCACCGTGTTGTCTTTTTGGAAGAAGTGGCGGCTGCAGATGGCGATGCTGAGCATCGGCGAAACGGCGGTGGCCAGTGCCGCACCGGCCAGCCCCAGCCCCATGGGGAACATGAAGATGTAGTCGAACACCACATTGAACAGGCTGCCGCTCAGCGTGGCCACCATGGCCAACGAGGGCGCACCGTCGTTGCGGACAAAGGCCGACACGATGTAGTTGCACATAAAAAAGGGCGTGAACAGCAGAAAGATGCGCGCATAGGGGATGCCCAGCGCCACGATGCCGGCATCGCCGCCCATGAGCCGCAGCAGTGTGCCGGGGCAGAAGATGCCCACCAGCACAAAGGGCACGGCCAGCAGGCAGGCGCAAAAGACGGCATTGGAGAAATACCGCTGTGCCGCCCGCTCCTCGCCCTGTGCGCGGAGGATGGCGTAGCGGGTGGCCGCACCCAGACCGATCATGGAACCGATGGCAAAAATGAAGTTGTAGATGGGCAGGCAGAGGTTGAGCAGGGTCACGCCGTCGGTGCCCGCCGCCTGCGAGATAAAATAGGTATCGGCCAGAATATAGCAGGACGTGCCCAGCAGACCGAAAATATTCTGCGATACATATTTAAAGAACTGCTTTGTCAGATTCATCTTGGTTTTCCCTTTTTCCCGGAAATTGTCATACACAAAGCGGTATTGTAGCACACCCCGCGCGTCAAGTCAATTCCAAAACTGCCCTGCAGCGCAGAAAATATCGCTTTCATCCGCGTGGCATTGGTTACATACGCCTATCGGCCCGCAGAGCAGAAGCTTTCTCTTCGGACACGAATCGGGCCATTCCATCGCCCGCCCTACTGCCTGCGGCAGCAGGGTCCCACCCAGCGGACGGTCCTCAGAGAAACTTCTGCTCCGCCAGCTGTTCCGTATTTATGAGGAGGCATTTCATGAACATCACCGAATTTGCCCAGTATGCCGGTGTATCCAAGGCGGCGGTGAGCCGCTACTTCAACGGCGGCTACCTCAGTGCCGACAAGCGGGCACGCATCGAGGCCGCTGTGGAAGCCACCGGCTACCACCCCAGCATACAGGCCCAGATGCTGCGCACCCGCCGCACCCGGCAGGTGGGGGTCATCCTGCCCAAACTGTCCAGCGACAGCTGCCCCCGCATCGTGGAGGGCATCGGCAGCGTGCTGGAAGAATCCGGCTACCAGCTGCTGCTCATCAACACCGCCAACGACCCGCAGAAGGAACTCCGCGCCCTGGACACCCTGTGCCGCCACACGGTGGACGGCATCCTGCTCATTGCCACCGTGTACACCCCGGAGCACAAGGCCGTGCTGGAGCGGATGCATGTGCCGCTGGTGGTGCTGGGGCAGCAGTTTCCGGGCTGCTGCAGCGTGTACCACGACGACTTTGGCGCGGCACAGGCTGCCACGGCCCACATGCTGGCCAAGGGCCGCCATGCCCCGGGCTACATCGGGGTCACCCTGCTGGACAAGGCCGCCGGGCAGCAGCGCCGGGCAGGTTTTGAAGCCGCCGTGAAGGACGCCGGGCTGCCGGTGCGGCCCCAGCGCATGGTGGTGGCAAAGTTCAGCACCGCGTCCGGCTACGAGCAGGCCGCCCGCCTGCTGGGCAGCGACCCCCGCATCGACTGCCTGTTCTGCGCCACCGACGCCATTGCTCTGGGTGCCATGCAGTACTGCCGGGAGGCAGGCATCCGCATCCCGGAGGATGTGATGATCGCCGCCGTAGGCGACAGCAGTGTGGGGCGCAATACCTTTGTGCCTCTGACCAGCGCCCACCTGCACTACAAGACCTCCGGCCGGGACGCCGCCGCCCTGCTGATGGACCTGCTCAACGACCCACATACCGTGCCCCGCAGCCAGATGCTGGGGTATGAGCTGGTCTGCCGGAAGAGCACGGGGGACTGAGCGATATGAAACCATGTGAAATCAATAACAGAACGCGTCCCAACTTTATGCCCTCTGCGAATGGAAATATTGCGCTGATTATCGTATAATCATGCCAGTGAAACCGATTACAACACAGTGGTCGGTCTTTGGAAGAGGAAGCATCAAGCAAAGGAGAAGTGCACTATGGATTACAAACACGCAGCACAACAGGTCCTGGACTGCATCGGCGGAAAGGACAACATCCTGTCGGCCGCACACTGCGCCACCCGCCTGCGTCTGGTCATCGCAGACAACGCAAAGGTCAACAAGCAGGAGCTGGAAAACGCCGAGGGCGCCAAGGGCGTTTTTGAGGCACAGGGCCAGCTGCAGATCATCTTCGGCACCGGCACGGTGAACAAGGTATACGACGAGTTCATCCAGCTGGCCGGCATCGAGGGCGGCAGCAAGGAGGACGTGAAGCAGGCGGCCGCCGCCAAGGCACCCTGGTATCAGCGAGCCATCAAGACCCTGGGCGACATCTTTGTGCCCATCATCCCCGCCATCGTGGCTTCCGGCTTCCTGATGGGCATCATGGAAGCGCTGAACTTCATGGTGAACAACGGTTTCCTGAACATCGACACCACCGGCTCGGTGTATGTGTTCGCCAAGCTGTTCTCTAATACGGCCTACACCTTCCTGCCCATCCTCATCGCCTACTCTGCCGCCAAGGTATTCGGCGGCAACCCCTATCTGGGCGCGGTCATCGGCATGATCATGATCCACCCCGACCTGCAGAACGCCTGGACCGTTTCCAACGGCGTCAACGTGATGCAGCCGGTGTTCGGCGGCCTGTACTCGGTGCCGCTGGTGGGCTATCAGGGCCATGTCATCCCGGTCATCATCGCCGTGTGGCTCATGTGCCGGATTGAAAAGCGGCTGCACAAGGTGGTGCCCGCCATGTTTGACCTGTTCGTCACCCCGCTGGTGTCCGTGTTCGTCACCGGTTACCTGACCCTGGCCGCCATCGGTCCCGTGTTCACCAAGTTGGAAAACGGCATCATCACCGGCGTGCAGACCCTCATCACCCTGCCCTACGGCATCGGCTCCTTCATCATGGGCGGCCTGTACGCGGTCACCGTCGTGGCCGGCATCCACCACATGTACACCCTGATCGACCTGGGCCAGCTGGCCCGTTACGGCTATACCTACTGGCTGCCGCTGGCCAGCGCCGCCAACGTGGCACAGGGCGGTGCTGCTCTGGCCGTGGCCCTCAAGAGCAAGGACACCAAGGTCAAGTCCATGGCCCTGCCCTCTGCCCTGTCCGCCTGCATGGGCATCACCGAGCCTGCCATCTTCGGCGTGAACCTGCGTTACTTCAAGCCCTTCATCGGCGGCCTGCTGGGCGGTGCCTGCGGCGCATGGTACGCCAGCATCGTGGGGCTGGGTGCCACCGGCACCGGCGTCACCGGCATCTTCGGCATCCTGCTGCACCTGCACATGCCCCTGCAGTACATCATCATGATGGCCATCTCCTTCGGCGTGTCCTTCGCCGTGACCTGGGTCATCTGGAGCCCTGAGGAGGTCAAGGCATGAACGCACTCCAGCGCGATCTGAAAAAGCTGGTGCCGCTGGTGGAATCCCTCGGCGCGGAAAAGGCCGCCGCCGACCCCCACCGCCAGCGGTTCCACCTGCAGCCCCCGGTGGGCTGGCTGAACGACCCCAACGGCCTGTGCGTCTACGGCGGGCAGTACCACGCATTCTTCCAGTACGGCCCCTTCGACGTGAACGGCGGGGTCAAGCACTGGGGCCACGCCGTGAGCACCGACCTGCTCCACTGGGAGCAATTGCCGGTGATGCTCTATCCGGACGAGCCTTTTGACTGCCACGGTGCCTACTCCGGCTCGGCCCTGGTGGAGGATGGCACCATGTACCTCTACTACACCGGCAACGTCAAGCACCCCGGCAATTTTGATTACATCAAAGAGGGCCGCGGGCACAACGTCTGCCTGGCCGTCAGCAAGGACGGCGTGACCCTCGACAGCAAGCAGTGCCTGCTGACTAACCGCGACTACCCCGCCGGGCTCACCTGCCATGTGCGGGACCCCAAGGTGTTCGCCTATGAAGGCCGGTACTACATGGTGCTGGGTGCCCGCACGCTGGAGGACAAGGGCGAAGTGCTGGTGCTGGAAAGCACCGACAAGCTCCACTGGACCCACATCAACACCCTGACCACCCCGGAACCCTTCGGCTACATGTGGGAGTGCCCGGACCTGTTCTGTCTGGACGGGCAGTGGTATCTGGCGGTGTCCCCCCAGGGCATTGACTGCCAGAACGTCTACGGCTGCGGCTGGTTTGCCATCCACGGTGACTGGCGCGGGGACTGCACCCTGAGCGAATTCCACGAGCTGGACGCAGGCTTTGATTATTACGCCCCCCAGAGCTTTGTGGACGGCAACGGCCGCCGCATCCAGATCGGCTGGATGGGCATGCCGGACGCCGACTACGGCAACGCGCCCACCGTGGCTTACGGCTGGCAGCACTGCTTCACCGTGCCCCGCGTGCTGACGGCCGGGCCGGACGGCACCCTGCTGCAGAACCCGGTGCCGGAGCTGGACGCGCAGCGCAGCGCCGCCGCCCTGCACGCCGCCAGCGGCGAGGAAGTGTTCCTTGCCCCGCGCTTTGACCTGACCGCCGCACCCGCCGGAGACTTCTGCCTGACGGTTGCGCAGGGGGTGCAGCTGGTGTATACTGAACAGGACTGCACCTGCACCCTGCGCTTCACCGACCCCGCTCTGGCCGACGGCCGCACCGTGCGCCGCGCCCGGCTGGCAGCCCCCTGCCGCAGCCTGCGGGTGGTGGGCGACAATTCCTCGCTGGAAATCTTCCTGAACGGGGGAGCCACGGTGTTCAGCACCCGGTACTACCCTGCCCCCGGCGATGTGAGCGTAAAGCTGACCGGGGCAGCCTGTGAACTCTGCAATTTGTGATCTGGAGGTTTTCTATGCCCGGCAATACTCTGTTTTCCATCGGCGAAGCGCTGATTGACATGATCCCGTCCCGCGTAGGATGCGCCTTTGACGAGGTGCCGTCCTTCAGCCCGCGCACCGGCGGCGCACCGGCCAATGTCTGCGCTGCCTTTGCCCGTCTGGGCGGTGCCAGCAGCTTTCTCACCCAGCTGGGCGATGACCCCTTCGGCCACAAAATCGCACGGGAGCTGGAAGCCTGCGGCATCGACCTGAGCCATCTGGTGTTCACCGACAAGGCCAACACCGCCCTTGCCTTCGTGAGCCTGGAGGAGGACGGCAACCGCACCTTCAGCTTTTACCGCAAGCCCTCGGCCGACCTGCTGTATGCCCCGGAGCAGATCGACCTGGCCTGGTTCCGCGACGCTTTTGCCCTGCACTTCTGCAGCGTCTCGCTGGTGGACAGCCCCATGCGCCACGCCCATCTGGCTGCCATCGGAGCCGCCCGAGAGGCCGGTGCGATCGTGAGCTTTGACCCGAACCTCCGCTTCCCCCTCTGGCCCGACCGGGAGATGCTGCGCCAGACCGTGCTGCAGTTCCTGCCGCTGTCCAACATCCTGAAGGTCTCGGACGAGGAATTGGAGTTTCTCACCGGCACCGCCGACATCGAAGCCGCCCTGCCCCAGCTGTTTGCCGGGGATGTACAGCTGGTGCTGTACACCTGCGGCAGCAAGGGGGCCTACGCCTACACCCGCGCCTCCCATGCCTTTGCCCCCTGCCAGAAGGTCAGAGCCGTGGACACCACCGGTGCGGGCGACGGCTTCATCGGTTCCTTCCTGTGGCAGCTGAGCCGGGACGGCGTGACGGTGGACAAGCTGGAAAAGCTGCCCCGCAAAAAGCTGGAGGAGTACCTGGACTTTTCCAACCGGTTCTGCGGCCTGAGCGTACAGAAGCACGGTGCCATCGACAGCTACCCCACCCTGCCCGAGATGGGCCTCTGATCCTCTCGCATCCTGCGCCCGTTCCGGCCTTTACCGTCGGAACGGGCGTTTTTGCTTTCCGCGTTGTAATATCGCATCCAAATATAACAGATGTAACTTATTTCTGCACTCCTGTTTTTTGCCTGCCGGGTTGTGGTGGGTCGGAAGATGTGTTACCATAGAACCAACAGACAGGAGGTTCTTTATGCCGTTTGAATTCGCATTTCTGGACTGGCTGCAGCAGTTCCACAACCCGGTGCTGGATGCGCTGGCCGTCTTTCTCAACTACGCCGGTGAGCACGGTGAGATCTGGATCGCGTTCACGCTGCTTTTGCTGCTGTTCCGCCGCACCCGCAAGGCCGGGTGCGCCATGGCCACGGCGCTGGTACTGTATCTGGTGGCCGGGGACTGCATCCTCAAGCCGCTGTTCGCCCGGCCCCGCCCCTGCGACGTGAACACGGCGATCACCATTCTGGTCAAGCGTCCCCATGGCCACTCCTTCCCCTCCGGGCACACGGCCTCGGCTTTTGCGGCAGCCTTTGCGCTCTGGCTGCAAAACCGGAAGTTGGGCGTCCCCGCGCTGGTGCTGGCGGCTTTCATCGCCTTTACCCGGCTGTACCTGTATGTGCACTTCCCCACCGATGTGCTGGGCGGCCTTGTGCTGGGCCTTGCACTGGGTTTCTTCGCCTCGTGGATCGTCGACCAGCTGGCAAACAAGTCCAAGAAAAAACAAAGCGTATAATGTAAAACACCCTCCGCTGGAGCAGAACGGCTCCAATGGAAGGTATTTTTATTTGCTTTGTCGGCCACACTTTACGGTACCGGCCCACCACAGTACTTCCCTGTGCGGGCCGAAAAAAGAAGAACCGCCGCGTCGTTCTCTTGTGTGATGCAGCGGCTCTTCCTTTGCAGATGGGATCTTGCTTTTCTTCCTGTTGCAGGGGCTTATTTCTTAGCTTCGGCGCGCTTGCCCAGTGCGTAGGTTGCAACGAATCCCAGGACCACAGCCACAATCATCACGATGACCGAGACGATAAGGTTGTAACTGGAACCGGTGGGGTCAATGTAGGCAGGCAGGCTGATGAAGCCCGGCGTGGAGATAACGTACTGGGTCATGCCCAGGATACCGGCCAACAGACCACCGATGCCGCCACCGATCATAGCGCCAATCAGCGGGTAGGTCTTGGGGAACAGCACACCGTAGACGCCCGGCTCGGTGATGCCGCACAGAGCGGTGATACCGGCGGAGACGCTGACGGACTTTTCTTCCACATTCTTGGACAGCAGGGATGCGGCCAAGCAGGCACCACCAACGGCCACGTTTGCGGGAGCCATGCCAGTGCAGATCAGCGGGTCAGAGTTGACAGCTGCCATCAGGGCAAAGACCACAGGGTAGGTGGCGTTGTTCATGCCAAAGAAAACCATCAGCGGGGTGGTGATGCCGATGACCATGACGGCCAGCGCGGGAACTGCCTGGTACAGAGCGTAAACACCGTTTGCCAGCCAGGTGCCCACGGTGTTGCCGATGGGGCCGAGAACGATCAGGGTGACAGGCACCGTGATCAGCATGGTCAGCAGCGGGACGACGATGGTCTTGAGAAAGACCGGGATATGCTTTTGCAGGAACTTGTAGACCACGCTCATGAACAGCACGCCCAGAATGACCGGGAACACGGTGCTGTTATAGCTGATAGCCTGCACCGGGATGCCGAAGAAGTCCAGACCTTCGGCACCGTTGATGCTGGAGTACAGCAGGATCGCGCCCAGAAATGCGCCCAGGAAACCATTGGATTTCAGGCGGGCAGCGGCTGCAAAGCCGATGAAGATGGGCAGGAAGTAGAAGGTCGCCTGGTTGATGGCGTAGAAGATGGTGTAGGTGCCAGACTCCGTCGAGACGCCGAACACGTTGGTCAGCAGGGACAGCACCGCACCAGTCAGGCCGCCTGCCACCAGCACCGGGATCACCGGGCTGAACGTGCCGCCGATGAAGGAGAGGATCGCGTTGCCGATGTTGCCGTGATCCTGTGCCAGATCCTTGGCTGCGGCCTCATCGTCCTGCACGCTGCCGCCGGCCTGGATGCCGTCGATCTTGACGACCTCTTCATACAGGTCAGGGACATCCTGGCCGATGACCACCTGATATTCGCCGTTCTGGATGATGACGTTCAGCACGCCGGGCACCTGCTTGACGGCATCGGTGTCAAACTTGGATCGATCCCGCAGTACAAGGCGCAGACGGGTCATGCAATGGGTCGCGCTGACAATGTTGTCCGCTCCGCCGGCCTGCTTGATGATGCCGGCCGCCATGGCCTTATAATCCTTCTTTGCCATTATTTCAGCATCTCCTTTCCCCAGTCCTGACCGTTGGAACGGATCAGCTTGGAGTACCAGTAGAAGGAATCCTTCCGGATACGTTTCATGGACAGCTCTTCCACGCTCTTGGCCGCGTTCTGCTCCTCATCGGTGGTGTCGATGTACACCAGACCGTAACGCTTTGCCATGCCATTGCCGGTGGACAGCAGATCGGTGAAGGACCAGGGGTTGTATGCGATGACCTCGCAGCCGTCCTCGATGGCCATGCCCAGCTGATAAATGTGCTCCCGCAAGTAGTCGATGCGGCCCTGATCGTGCACCTGGCCGTCGGCGTCCTTCGTCTCATGGGCGCCATAACCGTTCTCGGTGATCATCATGGGCAGGTGATAGTGATCCCACAGGTAACGCATCTCATAGCGCAGGCAGGAGGGGTCGATCTCCCAATCCCAGTCGGTGTACTCGACATAGGGATTGCGGGTCAGAGCGTAGCGGCCCGGCTCCACGGGGAACACCATCTGGCCCTTGACGCCGTTCTTATTCAGCAGATAATCCTGCTGTTTTGCGTCATGCGGCGCATACTTTGCAACGTTGCTGCGGTAGCAGTTGACGGCGATGAAATCGATTTTGGCGCTCTTCATCAGTTCTGCATCGCCGGGCTGCATTCCGATGTCGATGTCGTTCTCTTTCCAGTAGTGCTTGATAAAGTTGCTGTACTCGCCGTAAACATAGGTATCGATCCAGAACTTCTCGGTGAACTCCTCGGCGTTCATAGCAGCGATCTGATCCTCGGGGCGGCAGGTCTCCGGGTAGATGGGCACGCAGCCGGGCACAGGGCCGATCTTGCCGCCCGCCACCATCTCATGGCAGGCGTTGACAGCCTTGGCATGGCACAGGTTCATGATATGGTTGATCTTCCACTGATCCTTGAACCAGTCGTCACAGCCCTTGCTGACGCCCAGCCAGTTGCCATAGCAGATCTGCATATTCTGCTCGTTCAGCGACAGCCAGTATTTGACCCGGTCGCCGAAGTTCTCAAAGCAGACGCGGCAGTAGTGCTCGAATCTTTCCACGGTGTCGCGGCTTTTCCAGCCGCCCAGCTCATCCACCCAGACCGGCAGGTCGTAGTGATACAGGGTAACGATGGGGGTGATGTTGTGGGCCACCAGCTCATTGATCAGATCATTGTAGAACGCGATGCCTTCGGGGTTCACCTTGCCGTCTGCATGAGGGATGATGCGGGACCAGCTGAGCGAGAAACGATAGCTGGAGAAACCGCACTCTGCCATCAGGGCCACATCTTCCTTGTAGTGATGATAGTGATCCGCCGCATAGGTGTTATCCGCAAACGGCTTCTTGGTCTTGGAGTTCAGGTCGATGATGGCCGGCGTGCGTCCGCCATCGGCGACTCCGCCTTCCACCTGCCAGGCAGCGCTGGAAGCGCCCCACATGAAGTTGTCCGGGAATTTGGGGTTGTGTCCGTAATACATAGTGTGATCCTTTCCATCTTTGTCAGTCTGTTCTGCCGTCGCAGAAGCCCCCGCGGGTTCAATTCTTTGCAGGACTATCGTAACACATCTCCGACAAAAAATGGGGTTCGCGATGCGAACCCCGTTTGGATGGTTGAACAATTTATTCTTTTGTTTTTGAGCAGTTCCACGGTTTCACCCGTCATTCTGCACATCTTTGCACCCGCATTTTTTGAGAATCCGACAAAGGCAGTTCAGAAATTGGACCCTGCAGCAGGTCAGTCTCCCGGTAGTTGTTCACATAGTAGCTGTACAGGATATCAAAGAAATAGGTCATACCATACTGGGAGTACACCGTGCGGGCACCGCTGTTGTCCTTTTCGCTCAGGTAGATCACCTGATCGTAGCTTTTCCACATTTTTATGGCGTGGTTGACCGTCACCAGCACCTTATAGGCTGCAGCCTTCTGCACCATTGGCTCCATCAGGGTGGCAAAGTTGCCGGTGGCTGAAACTGTAATGAGCAGGTCCTCCGGTGTCAGCACTTTCAGATAATCCAGCGTATAGTGGGCATCGGACACGATCTGCACCAGCTTGCCCATGACCACCATGGACTGCTGGAAGCTGCGAGCCGCCATGCCGGAAAAATCCGAGGTGAAGAGCACCACATGTCGGCTGGCATGAATACTTTCGGCCAGCTTATCCAGTACAGCGGGAGTGGCAATGCGGTTGATTTCCTCCATCATCTCCCCGATGCTGCCGGAAAGGTATTCCTTGTAGTCCGGACGCACGCTGTAGCCGATGAAGTAGTTGCACTGGCGCTTCCATTCATCGGCCTCAGCCTTCAGGTCGGAAAAGTTGTCAAAGCCGATGGACTGGCAAAACCGCCGGATGCCGCTGCGGGACACATAGCAGGCATCCGCCACGTCGTAGATGTTCAGATCCCGCAGCTGGTCGAAGTGATACAAAAAATACTGCGCCAGCACATAGTACGGGTCTTTCGGTTCACTTTCGTTCATCACTGCCAGCAATGCCGTCATCAGGCTGAAAGCCGTATTTTTCATGGTTTTCTCCTTCTCTGTTTTTGCAGGAATCACACCCCAAAGAATTCCTTGGCGATGTCGGCGCTGCGCTTGGCGTCCTTAGCGTACCAGTCCGCGCCGATCTTTTCGGCGTATTCCGGGGTGAGCACGGCACCGCCCACCATGATCTTGCAGTCCAGTTTGGCTGCATGCAGGGCGGCGATGGTCTCCTCCATGCTCTTGAGGGTGGTGGTCATCAGGGCCGAAAGGCCCACCAGATGCACATCCTTTTCCCGCACGGTGTCCACCACGGTCTCCACCGGCACATCACGGCCCAGGTCGATGACCTCAAAGCCGTAGTTTTCCAGAATGACCTTGACGATGTTCTTGCCGATGTCGTGCACGTCGCCCTTCACGGTGGCCAGCACGATGCGGCCCTTGCTGGCGCTGCCCTCGCCTTTCTGGGCAATGGCGGTCTTGATCTCCTCAAAGGCGCTCTGGGCGGCGCTGGCAGCCTGCAGCAGCTGCGGCAGGAAGAGGGTGCCCTTCTCATACTTGGCACCCACGATGTCCAGCGCCGGAATCAGGGCTTCGTCCACCACTTCCAGCGGCTGCTTTTCGGCCAGCAGGGCGCGGGTCTGGGCAGCGGCGTCGCCCTTCAGGCCCTTTTCCACCGCCTTGATCAGCGCCGCATAGGGGCCGGAAATTTCAGCGCTCCCGTCGGAAGCTGCCGCCGTAGGTGCGGCCTGGGCTGCCTGCTTCAGGGCCGTGGAGGCAGGCACCCGGTTTGCGTAGCGCTCAATGTACTGCATGCTCTGCGCGTCCCGGTTGGTCAGCACGTTGTAGGCATATACGGCGGCCATCATCTCTTCACTGGAGGGGTTCATGATGGCCAGATCCAGCCCGGCATACATGGCCATGGTGAGAAAGGTGGTGTTCAGGTAGGAACGGCAGGGCAGGCCGAAGCTGATGTTGGACACGCCCAGGATGGTGCGCACGCCCAGCTCCTTCTTGCAGGCTTCCAGCGCCTGCACCGTGGCCAGCACATCCTTCTGCTGGGCGCTGGCGGTCAGGGTCAGGCAGTCAATGTAGATGTCCTCGCGGGGGATTCCGGCTTCCAGTGCCGCCTCGGTGATGCGGCGGGCAATGGCCACGCGGTCCTCTGCGGCGGGCAGGATGCCCCGCTCGTCGATGGCAAGGCCCACGATGGCCGCGCCGTACTTTTTGCACAGGGGCAGGATGGCCCGCAGCTTTTCCGGCTCGCCGTTGGTGGAGTTGACGATGGGCTTGCCGTTGTACACCCGCAGGCCGTTTTCCAGTGCCTGCACGTTGGAGGAATCCAGCTGCAGCGGCAGGCTGACCACGCTCTGCAGGGCCTTGACCACCTGCGGCATCAGGGCCGGTTCATCCACGCCGGGGGCACCCACGTTCACGTCCAGCACCTGCGCCCCGGCTTCCACCTGGCTCACGGCTTGTTCCAGAACATAGTTCATATCATTCTCCCGCAGTGCCTGCTGGAAGCGCTTTTTGCCGGTGGGGTTGATGCGCTCGCCCACCACGGTGATGCCGTCCACGTTGACATAATTCATGGGGGTGCACAGCACCGAGGGCATGGCGTGGGCCGGGCGGCCCGGCACACAGCCCTTGAACACCCCGTTCAGCAGCCGGATGAACTCCGGCGTGGTGCCGCAGCAGCCGCCGGCGGCAAACAGATTCAGCTCCCGGTAGGGCTTCATTTCCAGCGCAAACAGCTGCGGGGTAATGTCGTAGCCGCTGCCGTCGGCCCGGGGCAGACCCGCGTTGGGCTTGACGAACACCGGAAAGTTGCCGGGCACGGCCTCGGTCAGGCGCTTTGCCATGGGGAAGATCTCCTTGGGGCCCAGCGAGCAGTTGATGCCCACGGCGCTGGCCCCCAGACCCCGGGCGGTGACGCCGAAGCTCTCCACCGTGCAGCCGGTAAAGGTGCGGCCGCCGGCTTCAAAACTCATGCTGGCCAGGATGGGCAGGCTGGAGTTTTCCCGAGCGGCCAGCAGCGCGGCCTTGAGCTCGTACAGGTCAGTGAAGGTCTCAAAAAAGATCAGGTCGGCCCCGGCCGCCGCACCGGCCCGCACGATGCGGGCGTATTCTTCCACGGCATCCTCAAAGGCCAGGGTGCCGTTGGGTTCCAGCAGCTCGCCCAGCGGGCCGACATCCAGCGCGGCAAGCGCACCATAGGGCGCACAGGCCCGCTTGCAGTTGGCAATGCCCGCCGCAATGATCTCTTCCAGACTGTAGGCGCTGCCCGCCAGCTTGTGGG
>ERZ791744.1605-NODE-1605-length-14416-cov-8.479563_pt1 | contig 14416 bp, 10 predicted proteins | sample MGYA00510039_ERZ791744 | MGnify/ENA primary metagenome ERZ791744 (study PRJEB30046, sample SAMN00791969) | human gut metagenome | study: EMG produced TPA metagenomics assembly of the A metagenome-wide association study of gut microbiota in type 2... | reverse complement strand
GTGGAACACCTCGATGGGCGCTTGCGCACAAGCGAGGCTGGTTCACTCTATTTTTGCATGGCTCGTAACGTAGTGCTGCCATACCCTCCACGAACGTCCGCCTGTCGCGAACGTCCTGTTCGCACCACACTGATTTTCAATACTTTTCGAGAAAATGTCATCACCGTCCGACAAACATCCCCGGAAGGATGTTCCATCCGCTGCGGACGTTCTGCTTTTTTCATAATATCTGTACACCATAGGCATTTCTGCTGCAGCCATTTCTATTGCTTTGGTGCAAATCGCATTAAAATAGCAAAATCAGTACAAAAAAACCTCTAAATCAAACATTTTTTGTACTGATTTTATTATTTTTCCTATTTTAGCGAAAATAAGCTCTTATAAAAGGCCAAAATCTCCTGTTTTTGTATTTTTTTAGCAAAAAAGGACGTTTTTAATACAAACAGAATTCCCGGAGGAGTGGCATCACTTTCCATTTCTTTTACTGACATCTTTTCTCAATAAGTATTTCCCCTATTGACAAAACAAGGAATCCTTACTATAGTGTTCCTGTAAAGAACTACTAAAAGGAGTACCTATGGAAGAAGCGGCAATCATAGAACAACTTATCCTGTTCGGACTGAGCAGGCAGGAGGCTGTCATTTACCTGTGTCTTCTTCAAAATGAAGAACTGACAGGCTATGAGGTGGCGAAGCTGACGGGGATTTCCAGATCCAATGTCTATAATGGACTGGCATCGTTGGTGGAGCATGGAGCTGCTTATGTGATCGAAGGAACCTCCTCAAAATATCTGGCTGTAGCATTATCCGAGTTCTGCGATAACCGGATCCGGTATCTGCGGAAAGCAAAAGAACGTCTGGTGACGGATGGCCCCAGGAAAAATTTACCTAGAGAAGGCTATATCACCATCGAAGGCTATGACCACATCTGTGACAAGATCCGGCACATGCTTCTGGGTGCCGAGAAGCGTATTTATTTTTCTGCAACAGGTGAATTCCTGGAGCAATGGTCGGAGGAGATCAGGGAGCTGGTCCGGGCACAGAAAAAAGTGGTGCTGATTTCAGAAGACAACAGAGAACCTTTTCCGGAAGATGCGGAATTAAAGGCCGGGATCATAGAATACCTGGTGCCGGAGCATTTCAGAGAGCCTAAGGAAGAGGAACAGCAGATGGATCAGATCCGTCTCATCATAGATTCCGAGTACATTCTCACCGGTACGGTGACGGGAAAGAGCAGTGATACCTGCCTTTACAGTGGCCAGAAGAATTTTGTCAGAGTCTTCAAGGATGCCATGCGCAACGAGATCGCCCTCATTCGGTTGAAGCAGGGTGAGCAATAATTATGTAGAAAACGCTTTTGCCGGGTGGAAACGGTCGCAGCGTTCTCATAAATAGGATAAAATAGAAAGGGATAGAAAAATGAGTATCAGAGTCGCAATTTTAGGTTATGGTAACTTAGGAAAAGGAATGGAATGTGCAGTAAAGCAGAATGATGACATGGAGCTGGTAGCCGTATTTACCAGAAGAGATCCTGCTACAGTAAAGACTTTAACAGATGTGAAGGTTTATAATGTAGATCAGTTACTGTCCATGCAGGACAAGATCGATGTCCTGGTGCTGTGCGGAGGCTCCGCAACCGATCTGCCCAAACAGACCGCAGAGTATGCAAAATATTTCAACGTGGTAGACAGCTTTGATACCCATGCGAAGATCCCCGAGCATTTCGCACAGGTAGATGCTGCAGCAAAAGAGGGCGGCAAGGTAGCCATGATTTCCGTAGGCTGGGATCCCGGTATGTTCTCCCTGAACAGACTGTATGCCAATGCCATTTTAAGAGACGGCAGCGATTATACCTTCTGGGGTAAGGGTGTCAGCCAGGGACATTCCGATGCCATCCGTCGTATCCCCGGTGTCAAGGATGCCAAGCAGTATACCATTCCCGTAGAGTCCGCACTGGAAGCTGTCAGAAACTGTGAGAATCCGGTTCTGACCACCAGACAGAAGCATACCAGAGAGTGCTTTGTGGTAGCGGAAGAGGGCGCAGACAAGGCACAGATCGAAGAGCAGATCAAGAACATGCCCAACTATTTTGCAGATTATGATACTACTGTACATTTCATCACTGAGGAAGAACTGCAGAGAGATCACGCAGGTATCCCTCACGGCGGATTTGTACTGCGTACCGGCAAGACCGGCTTAAACGGTGAGCACAACCATGTGATCGAGTACAGCTTAAAGCTGGATTCCAACCCGGAGTTCACTTCCTGCGTACTGACCGCTTATGCAAGAGCTGCTTACCGCATGAATCAGGAAGGCCAGAAGGGCTGCAAGACCGTATTTGATGTGGCACCTGCTTATCTGAGCACTCTGACTCCGGAAGAGATGAGAAGCACTTTACTGTAAATAAGATAGATGCAGAGGAGATACTTATGGAAAAAAAGGCATTTGTTACCAAAGAAATGATCGAAAAGATCGCAGAAAAATATCCCACACCGTTTCATATCTATGATGAAAAGGGAATCCGGGAGAATGCGAAGGCGCTGAAGGAAGCTTTTGCGTGGAACAAGGGCTACAAGGAGTTCTTTGCGGTAAAGGCGACTCCCAACCCTTTTCTGATCAACATCTTAAGAGATTACGGCTGTGGATGTGACTGCTCCTCTCTGACAGAGCTGATGCTCAGCAATGCTATGGGGGTAAAGGGAGAGGACATTATGTTCTCCTCCAACGATACCCCGGCCCATGAATTCGAATATGCGGCAAAAATCGGTGCCACCATCAATCTGGATGACATCACCCATATCGATTTCCTGGAGAAGACCATCGGTTATCTGCCCAAGACCCTGAGCTGCCGTTACAATCCCGGCGGATATTTTTCCATCAGCAATAACATCATGGACAATCCGGGCGATGCTAAATACGGTTTCACCACGGAGCAGATGTTTGAGGGATATAAGATCCTGAAGGCAAAGGGTGTGGAGAATTTCGGTATCCATTCTTTTCTGGCCAGTAACACGGTAACGAATGACTATTATCCCACTCTGGCAAGAGAACTGTTCGAACTGGCAGTAAAGCTGAAAGAGGAGACCGGCGCACACATTACCTTCATCAATCTGTCCGGTGGTATCGGTATTCCTTACCGTCCGGATCAGGAACCCAACGACATCAGAGTCATCGGCGAAGGCGTGCGTAAGGTATATGAGGAAGTTCTGGTACCGGCAGGCATGGGTGATGTGGCAATCTACACAGAGCTTGGTCGTTATATGATGGCACCTTACGGACATCTGGTGACCCAGGTCATCCATGAGAAGCATACTCATAAGGAATACATCGGTGTGGATGCCTGTGCCGTGAACCTGATGCGTCCCGCCATGTACGGCGCTTACCATCACATCACTGTACTGGGCAAGGAAAACGAGCCCTGCGACCACAAGTACGATGTGACCGGTTCCCTGTGCGAGAACAACGACAAATTCGCCATCGACCGGATGCTGCCGAAGATCGATATCGGTGACTATATTGCCATCCACGATACCGGTGCACACGGTTTTGCCATGGGTTACAATTACAACGGTAAGCTGAAATCCGCAGAGCTTCTGCTGAAGGAGGACGGCAGCGTGGAACTGATCCGCCGTGCCGAGACACCGAAGGATTATTTTGCAACCTTTGACTGTTTCGATATTTATAATAAGATTAATTTTGACGCATAACACTTACCCATAGGAGGTTGGCGTGACTGCTTGCAGGCAAAGCAGACCTCCTATGAGGGAAGTGAACGAACATGAGCAAGAAGGGCGATAGCCCGGAATGCGAATGGGAGTACCCATAGGAGGTTGGCGTGACTGCTTGCAGGCAAAGCAAACCTCCTATGAGGGAAGTGAACGAACATGAGCAAGAAGGGCGATAGCCCGGAATGCGAATGGGCGATATAGGAGGATACGAAGCAATGAAATATCCGAAACATATACAGCGGGGAGGAACCATTGGATTTGTGGCCCCTTCTTTTGGCTGTCAGATAGAACCTTATTACACTGCCTTTGGCAATGCCCAGAAGAAATTCCGGGAAATGGGCTATCAGTTACAATTAGGCCCCAACTGTTATGCCGGAGAGGGCATCGGTATCAGTAACACCCCCGAAAAATGCGGGCAGGAGCTGACGGATTACTATTGCAGCCCGGAAAATGACTGTCTGATCTCCTGCGGTGGCGGAGAACTGATGTGCGAGACCATGAGCCATGTGGATTTTGAGCGTCTGCAGGCAGCAGAGCCCAAGTGGTATCTGGGGTATTCTGACAATACCAACATGACCTATCTGCTGGCAACCATCTGTGATACCGCCTCCGTCTACGGCCCCTGCGCGGCCGCCTTTGGCATGGAGCCCTGGCATGCATCCCTGAAAGATGCCTTCGGAATATTGACCGGAGAGACCAAAGAGGTGCATGGATATGACAAGTGGGAAAAGGAGTCTCTGAAAAATGAAGAACAGCCTCTGTTGCCCTATAACACCACGGAATCCAGAGTGCTGAAAAAGTATCTTGGCAGACAGACAGCAGAAAAGGAACCGGAGATCCGCTTTTCAGGTCGGTTGCTGGGCGGCTGTATGGATTGTCTGGTGAATCTACTGGGAACCCGGTTTGATAAAACACAGGATTTTCTGGAAAAGTATAAAGAGGACGGAATCATCTGGTTCCTGGAAGCATGTGACCTGAATGTTTTTGCCATCCGCAGAGCCATATGGCAGATGGAGGAAGCCGGATGGTTTCAGTATGTCAAAGGTTTTCTCATCGGAAGACCGTTGTGTTTCGGACAGGAGATGATGGGACTGGATCAGTACCAGGCAGTTCTGGCCGTGGCGGGAGAGAAGAATGTTCCCGTGATCATGGATATGGATCTGGGACATCTGGCACCCATGATGCCGATTGTCACCGGAAGCTGTGCGGAAGTACAGGTACAGGGCAATGATGTCACCCTCCGTTATGACTATCGGTAAAAATGTATAAATTCATAGAAAAAGTGTAGAAATAAGAAAAGGCTCATCCCAAACGGGAGAGCCTTTTCGTGCGTCTATGGAACGCTCTATTCGTCGAAAACGATATTAGCAGCCAAAATTGAAGTAGCCGCAGAATGCATTCAACCACTGAGAACAGTTAATGAATTTGAAACACATACTTTCTTCCTCCTTTTCCTGTTGCCTGGTGTTCGGTTACGTCTGTGTTAGCTAAGCACAAATGAATTGTAACAATTTTGTAACAATTAATCCATAGGAGATGATTGGAAAAAAATTAGAAAAAGCAGGAAATGCGATGTGGTTATAAAAATACAAAAAGAAAGCGCAGAACCGATTTGATTCTGCACTAACTGCCGGCAATGGGACTTGAACCCATACGGTGTTGCCACCAACAGATTTTGAGTCTGCCTCGTCTGCCATTCCGACACGCCGGCATTCAAACACTCACAACAGAGATTATCTTATCATAGATTAAAAAAGTTGACAAGAGTTTTTTTCTGGAATCTTGCTACTATTTTTCTAGTCTTTTTACACAAGATGTTGTATAGTAGAAGTGTATGAGTATATGGGAACGCAATCTGTAGAACTGTTTTGGAATAGGGTGGAAGCATGAATTGCAAAGAATTTGAAAAGAATATTCCTGATTTCATTGCAGGAAAACTGGATTTTCAGACCTTGCAGGAATTCGGGGAGCATATGCGGGAATGCCCGGGCTGCAAGGAGGAATTGGTGATTCAGTTCCTTGTAACGGAAGGTATGCAGCGTCTGGAAGACGGCGATGCTTTTGACCTGCAGAGAGAACTGGAACTGAGACTTGCGGAAGCAAAGCGCAAGGTAAGATTTCATATGGCTTTTCTGAAGACAGGGGCCGTACTGGAAGTGCTGACGGTGATTTTTCTTATGGGATTTCTGGGATGGATCATCTCTTAGCGACACCTGATAGAATCAAGAGGACAGAATTAAGATAAGATAGGATAGACAGAGTATGAGTCAGAAACTGGTATTGATCGACGGACACAGTATATTGAACCGGGCATTCTACGGAGTGCCGGATCTGAGTAATGCAGAGGGACTGCACACAAATGCCATTTATGGTTTTTTGAATATTATGTTTAAAATTCTGGAGGAGGAAAAGCCGGAATATCTGGCAGTGGCTTTTGATGTTCATGCACCGACTTTCCGCCACAAGATGTATGAGGCTTACAAGGGAACGAGAAAGCCTATGCCGGAGGAATTGCGGGAGCAGGTGCCCGTCATGAAGGAAATCCTGAAGGCCATGCATATTACCATTATGGAGCAGGCGGGACTGGAAGCAGATGACATTCTTGGAACGCTGGCCAAAAAAGCAGAGCAGGCCGGATTGGAAGTATCACTGGTCTCCGGGGACAGAGATCTGCTGCAGATTGCCACGGATCATATCAAGATCCGGATTCCGAAGACGAAGCAGGGCAGAACGGAGATCGAGGATTATTATGCCGCAGATGTACTGGCTGCCTATCAGGTGACTCCGTTACAGTTTATCGAACTGAAAGCCCTGATGGGAGATACCGCCGATAATATTCCAGGAGTGCCGAAGGTGGGAGAGAAAACCGCACAGGCACTGATGGTGGAGTACGGTTCTCTGGATAATATTTATGCCCATGTGGAAGAAATCTCGAAAAAAAGTATCCGGGAATCCCTGATCGAGCATAAGGATCTGGCAGATCTGAGCAAGACGCTGGCAACGATCAAGACCGACTGCGAATTGCAGTTGGATTACGAACAGGCCAGAGCAGAGGGGTTCTATACCCCGGAAGCCTATACCTTGTGCAAACGTCTGGAATTCAAAAATCTGTTGGGAAGATTTGAAAAAGATGCCGCCGCCAATGACAGCAAGATCGCAGAAAGCTTCCGACAGATTGAAGATAAAAAAGAATTTTTACAATATCTGAAAAAAGCGCAGAAACAGAAGGAGATCGGCCTGTGGCTGATCACGGAACCAGTGGATGCTACTACGAAAAAAGAAGAATTGCTGGGGGTGGCATTGTCTGTGTCCGATGAGGAGACGGTATTTTATGCCCTGACACATGAAAAGGAACCGGAAGGGCAGTTAAGTCTGTTTGCGGAAGCGGTGGAATCTGTGGATGACACCGCAGAGATCACGGAAGCTCTACAGGAACTTTCCGCAGGTACGGATACACAGATCGCTACCTTTGATGTGAAGCACCAGTATGACTATCTGGACCGCAGCAGTACAGAACAGTATTTTGACGTATTGATCGCGGCGTATCTGCTGAATCCTCTGAAGAATGATTATGACATGGAGGCCATTGCTTCGGAGCATCTGGGAATTCTGATCCCGGGCAGAGCGGAAGTATTCGGCAAGAGAGATTTCCGGACACTGCTTTCCGAGGACGCCGGGAAAGCCATGGAGTATGCGTGCTACGGAGCCTATGTCTCCCGGAAAGGCAAAAAAGTCCTGAAGGACAAGCTGGAGGCAGCAGGCATGAAATGTCTCATGGAGGAGATGGAGATGCCTCTTTCACTGGTACTGTATGACATGCAGAAAGAAGGTGTGGCTGTAAAGCGGGAGGAACTGAAGGCTTATGGGGATGCACTGGTGGCCCGCATTGAGGAACTGGAACAGTCCATTCACACACAGGCAGGAACAGAGTTCAATATCAATTCCCCCAAGCAGCTGGGCGAGGTACTGTTTGAGACCATGCAGATCCCCGGCGGCAAGAAGACCAAGACCGGATATTCCACAGCTGCGGATGTGCTGGAAAAGCTGTCGGCGGATTACCCTATTGTAAGAGATATCCTGGAATACAGAGGTCTGACCAAGTTAAAGTCCACCTATGCAGACGGACTGGCAGCTTTTATTGAAGAGGACGGCAGGATCCATACGAATTTCAATCAGACCATTACTGCTACGGGGCGTATCAGCTCTACAGAGCCGAATCTGCAGAACATTCCCATGCGTATGGAACTGGGCAGACAGATCCGCAAGGTATTTATCCCCAGAGAAGGCTATGAATTCATGGATGCGGACTATTCCCAGATCGAACTGCGTGTGCTGGCTCATATGTCCGGAGACGAACAGCTGATTGATGCTTACAGACAGGAAGAGGATATTCACCGGATCACGGCATCCAAGGTATTCCATACTCCTTTCGAGCAAGTCACGGATCTGCAGCGCCGGAATGCCAAGGCAGTCAATTTCGGTATCGTCTACGGTATCAGTTCCTTTGGACTGAGTCAGGATCTGAGTATCAGCAAAAAGGAAGCGGCACAGTACATTGAACAGTATTTTGCCACTTACCCGAAGGTGAAGGAATTCATCGACAAACTGGTGGCGGATGCAAAGGAAAAGGGCTATACGGAGACCATGTTTGGCAGAAGACGCCCTATCCCGGAACTGTCATCCTCCAATTTCATGCAACGGTCCTTCGGCGAGCGAGTGGCCATGAATGCCCCTATTCAGGGAACGGCGGCGGATATTATCAAGATCGCCATGATCAAGGTATGGAAAGCATTGAAAGAGGAAGGGTTAAAATCCCGTCTGATCCTGCAGGTGCATGACGAACTGTTGGTCGAGACCGCACGGGAGGAAGAGGCAAGAGTCCGTGAGATCCTTACGGAAAATATGAAGTCCGCGGCAGATCTGGCGGTGACGCTGGAAATCGATCTGCACACGGGCAATAACTGGTATGAGGCGAAATAAATGCGTTTTATAGGTATTACCGGCGGTGTGGGTGCCGGGAAAACAGAGATTTTAAAATATATCGGACAGCATTATAAATGTGAGATCTATCTGGCGGATGAGATCGGGCATAAAGTCAAGGAACCGGGAACCGAAGGCTATCATGCGCTGGTAGCGCTGATGGGAGACGGAATCCTTGCGCCGGACGGACAGATCGATAAGCCGGCAATGGCGGCAAAGATTTTTGCAGATCCGACACTGTTGGAACAGGTGAATGCCATCATTCATCCTGCGGTAAAAAAATATCTGGCGGATCGTCTGGCAGAGGCAAAGAATAAGGGCGATGTGGAACTGTTTTTTGTGGAAGCGGCACTTTTGATCGAGAGCGGGTATGAACATATAGTGGATGAAATGTGGTATATCTACGCCAGAGAAGATGTACGCAGAAGAAGACTTTCGGAAAGCCGCGGTTACACACCGGAGAAGATAGAAAAGATCATAGCATCACAGCTTTCGGAGGAAGAATTCCGGCAGCATTGTGATTTTGTCATTGATAACAGTGACAGTCTGGAAGACAGCTACAGACAGATCAGACAGAAACTGGAGGCATATTCATGGAAGGAGTAAAAGAAAAACAGGGACAGTTGGTATTCGGACTGGATATCGGTACGAGAAGCATCGTAGGTACGGTAGGATACTTAAATGGCGGGAAGTTCCATGTGCTGGCACAGCGCTCCAAGGAGCATGAGACCAGAGCCATGCTGGACGGACAGATCCATGACATCGGCAAGGTGGGAGAGACTATTTCCCAGGTAAAGGAACAGCTGGAAGCGGATCTGGGCAGAGAACTTACGGAAGTATGTATCGCAGCTGCAGGCCGTGTGTTGCGTACCGTCACTACCTATGTGGAGCACAGCTTTGAGAGTGACCGGGAGATCACGCAGGAAGATGTGTATTCCTTGTGTACCATGGGCGTGGAGAAGGCTTACGAGGAATTCCAGAACAGCAATACGGATACAGATATGAAATTCTACTGTGTGGGTTATACGGCCATGCGGTATTACATGAATGGCTACCAGATGGGTAATCTGGAGGGACATAAGGCAAAAAACATTGCAGTGGATCTGATCGCCACGTTTCTGCCGGATGATGTAGTGGACGGTCTGTATAAGGCAGTAGAACTGGCGGGCCTGCATGTGGCGAATCTGACACTGGAGCCTATTGCTGCCATTCAGGTAGCAATTCCGGAGAAGTTCCGTATGTTAAATATGGCATTGGTGGACGTGGGTGCAGGCACCAGTGATATTTCCATTACCAAAGAGGGAACCATCACAGCCTATGGCATGATCCCCGTAGCAGGAGACAGCCTGACGGATATTCTGGTACAGCATTGTCTCGTGGAATTCGAGGTGGCCGAGCAGATCAAGAGAAAATGCAGAACCCAGGAGACTATCGAATACGAAGATATCATGGGACTGCCCCAGACCATCAAAGCCAGCGAAGTGCTGGAACTGCTGGATCCGGAGATCGAACGTATGACCCAGCTGGTATCCGATACCATCAAAGAACTGAACGGGGACAAACCGGTCAGTGCCGTGTTCGTGGTAGGCGGCGGTGGAATGGTGCCCGGTTACACGGAGAAGCTGGCAGAAAAGCTGGGCATCGTGAAGGAACGTGTGGCAATCCGGGGACAGGAAGTCATGCAGACCATTACATTTGAACTGGAAAATGCCAGAAAGGATGCCATGATGGTAACACCTATCGGTATCTGTTTAAGCTATTATGTACAGAGCAATAATTTTATTTTCGTGGAATTCAACGGAGAGCGGGTAAAGCTCTATGATAACGGCAAATTATCCGTGACAGATGCCGCCATGCAGATGCAGTTCCCCAATGACCAGCTGTTCCCCAGAAAAGGGGAAGCCCTTCTGTTTACTGTCAATGGTAAGACCCGTATGGTGCGGGGCGAACAGGGAGAGGCAGCAGTCATCCGGGTCAACGGAGACGACGCGGATATGTATACCCAGGTACATAATGGGGACCGCATTGTGGTAACACCTTCCACGGAAGGCGAACCGGCGGTGCTGGAGCTGGGAAAACTCTCTGAACTGGGGGATGCACTGCAGGTCTATGTGAACGGTAAACAGATCAGTCTGCCGAAGACAGCGGAAGTCAACGGTCACAGAGAGAATGAATTCTACCGGATCGGCCAGAACGATGATATTCGGATTCGGAATTCTTATACTGTAAAGGAAATCGCAGAATTTCTGGATGTGCCTCTCGGTGCGGATATCAGGGTCAATGATACAGCGGCACAGCCGGATACCAGAGTTTATGAGCATTTCACCGTAAGCTGGGATATGAAGAACCCGCTGCCGGAAGGGAGTTATGCAGACCTGCCGGATGAGGACACAGAAGAGGATGCCTATAGAGAAGAGCCTGTTTATGGAGAAGGGCCTGTGATGCAGAAGGCAGAGGCTGTGGCAGGAGAAGCGGCGATGACACAGGGGACAGAGACTGCAGCAGAAAACGGGACGGCTTCCGTGACAACGCAGGGGACTTCCGGGAAGCAGGACGAAAAGTACGAAAGCGTGGAACAGACGGCACAGAGCCAAAGCGTGTCACCACAGGGGCCGCATCCATTAACAGTGATCGTGAACCATTCCCCCATCACCATGCAGGGTAAGGCTTCCTATGTATTTGTGGATGTGTTTGATTATATTGATTTTGATCTGGGATCCTCCGCATCCGCAGGCAGATCCATTGTGACGAACTTAAATGGACGCCCGGCACAGTTCATGGAACCTTTGAAAGAGGGAGATGTGATCGAGATCTACTGGAAAAGCATGCACTAGTATGCATTAATGCCGAAGATGGAAAACGGAAAAGAGTAAGACAGAAGTAAGATAGAAAAGAGATTAAGAAGTTATGAGATTATGTAGTATTGCCAGCGGCAGCAGCGGCAACTGTATTTATGTGGGATCAGAGGCCACGCATCTGCTGGTGGACGTGGGAATCAGCGGCAAAAAGGCGGAGGCCGGGCTGAACAGTCTGGGACTCACCGGAAGAGATCTGGATGGCATCCTGGTGACCCACGAACATATGGATCATGTGGCGGGACTGGGTGTCATGGCGAGAAAATATGAAGTGCCGATCTATGCCACAACGGGAACCCTGGAAGAAATCCAGAAGATGGGGAATCTGGGCAAGATCAATCCAGCCCTGTTTCGGGAAGTGAAGGAAGATGTGAAACTGACTATCAAGGATCTGACTGTCAATCCCATGAAAATCTCCCATGATGCGGCACAGCCGGTGGGCTATCGTATTGCTTACGGAGATAAAAAGGTAGGAATCTGTACGGATTTAGGAGTCTATAATGATTACACCGTGGAGTGCCTGAAGGGAATGGATGCCTTGCTGCTGGAAGCGAATCATGATGTGAAGATGTTGCAGGTAGGACCTTATCCCTATTATCTCAAACAGAGAATTCTGGGGGACAGAGGACACCTTTCCAATGAAAATTCCGGCAAGCTGCTCTGTCGAATCCTGCATGACAAGCTGCAGGCTATCGTGCTGGGACATCTCAGCAAGGAGAATAATCTTCCGGAGCTGGCCTATGAAGCGGTCCGGATGGAAATCACCATGGGAGAGAACCCTTACCGGGCGGAAGACTTCCGGATGATGGTGGCAGACAGGAGCAATGTATCTCCGGTGATCAATATTGCGTAGCGGATGCGCAGCGCATCAGCCAGCATTATTCGTTGGAGCCGCATCATAGCACGCTTTTGTGTCATTTTATGACTAGCTTTGCTCCATAGTTTGGCGCTCGGTGCCTGAAACATATTCGCTCACAAAATGATGCAAGTATGATTTCTGTGTCTGAATATGTTCATAGGCTGAACTTGAGGTTGCAAATTGTAGTAAAGTGTAGTTTAATAGATAAAAATAATAGCATGATTTCATGCAGAAAATGAGGGCGATTATGAAAAGAACAATTATTACGGTAGTTGGTAAGGACACAGTAGGCATTATCGCAAAGGTATGTACCTATCTTGCGGAAAACGGCATCAATATCCTGGATATTTCCCAGACCATCGTACAGGGATATTTTAACATGATGATGATCGTTGACACCAACCAGATGCAGAAAACTTTTGGTGATATGGCAGATGAACTGGCTGCTCTCGGAGAAGAGATTGGCGTAGTGATCAAGTGCCAGAAGGAAGAGATCTTTGACAAGATGCACCGCATCTGATAAGCCCCACGATTTCGAAATAAATAAGACCCGAAGGGGCAGATAGGAGCCGTAATGATCAATTTATATGAAGTAACAGAGACCAACAAAATGATCGAGGAAGAGAACCTGGACGTGCGTACCATCACACTGGGTATCAGCCTGTTAGACTGTATCGATTCCGATCTGGACAGATTAAATGAGAAGATTTATAACAAAATCTACGAAGCAGCCAAGGATCTGGTGAAGACCGGAGAGGAGATCTCCAGAGAATTTGGCATCCCCATTGTAAATAAGAGAATTTCCGTAACTCCCATTGCACTGATCGGTGGTGCGGCATGTCATACGATAGAAGACTTTGCAAGTATTGCAAAGACATTGGATAAGGTAGCACATGAGGTTGGTGTGAACTTCCTGGGCGGTTATTCCGCATTGGTCAGCAAGGGAATGACCCCGGCGGACGAACTGCTGATCCGTTCCATTCCTCTGGCGCTGTCTACCACAGAGCGTGTGTGCAGCTCTGTGAACCTGGGCTCCACCAAGACCGGTATCAACATGGATGCCGTAAAGCTGATGGGTGAGATGGTCAGGGAGACTGCAGAGTATACCAAGGAAGATGATTCCCTGGGCTGTGCAAAGCTGGTAGTATTCTGTAATGCACCGGATGATAATCCTTTCATGGCAGGTGCCTTTCATGGTGTGACCGAAGCAGACAAGATCATCAATGTCGGTGTCAGCGGCCCCGGCGTTGTAAAGACCGCACTGGAAAAGGTGCGCGGCGAGAACTTCGAGGTTCTCTGTGAGACTATCAAGAAGACTGCTTTTAAGGTAACCCGTGTAGGTCAGCTGGTAGCACAGGAGGCATCCCGGATGTTAAATGTTCCCTTTGGCATCGTGGATCTGTCTCTGGCACCGACCCCGGCCATCGGCGACAGCGTAGCGGATATCCTGTGTGAGATCGGTCTGGAACATGCCGGAGCTCCCGGAACCACTGCAGCCCTGGCGTTGTTGAATGATCAGGTGAAAAAGGGCGGTGTTATGGCATCTTCCTACGTCGGCGGTTTAAGTGGTGCATTCATTCCTGTCAGTGAAGATCAGGGAATGATCGATGCCGTGAATGCCGGAGCCCTCACCATCGAGAAGCTGGAAGCAATGACTTGTGTCTGCTCCGTAGGTCTGGATATGATCGCCATTCCCGGAGACACCAAGGCAACCACCATTTCCGGTATCATTGCGGATGAAATGGCCATCGGTATGGTGAACCAGAAGACCACCGCAGTCAGAATCATCCCCGTAATCGGAAAAGGCGTGGGAGAGACCGTGGAGTTCGGCGGCCTGTTAGGTTATGCGCCCATCATGCCCGTGAATACCTTCTCCTGTGATGCTTTCGTCAACCGCGGCGGCCGCATCCCCGCACCTATTCATAGCTTTAAGAACTAACTGGAAAGTTAGTTAAATACATTGGCAAAATCAACGAACTCCCGGAGCATGCGATA
>ERZ791744.1603-NODE-1603-length-14439-cov-2.848860_pt1 | contig 14439 bp, 10 predicted proteins | sample MGYA00510039_ERZ791744 | MGnify/ENA primary metagenome ERZ791744 (study PRJEB30046, sample SAMN00791969) | human gut metagenome | study: EMG produced TPA metagenomics assembly of the A metagenome-wide association study of gut microbiota in type 2... | reverse complement strand
AAACACTGGACGGCTATCTTTTTAGTGCGTACCTGCTATCGCGGACGGTTGTACGATTAATTCCTGACAAAAGGATGATCTTATTAAACCAAAGGGGAGACGCGTAGAATTATCCATGCGTCTCCCCTTTATATATAAAGTAATCGGTTTATTATTCCTGAACGGATTTGGAGATTGAGTTCTCATCTCCGATCATTATAATTGCAATATTTGTCTGTGGACTTTTGATCAGCAGAAAGGCTTCAGTTTCTGCTCCTGAAGGAAGTATCCATGCCTTGACGACATTCCCTCCCTCGTTTGAATTAAGAAACATAGTCACAGGTTCCGCAAATTTGATTTCCTGCGAGATTTTATCTGCCACCTCCTCAGAAAGCATGGCAGTGGTTATAGACTTAAGACCCTCCTTCTCGATTTCCTCTGCAGGAGCATCCATAATCATAGTTGCAACAGGGCGTACATTATTATTAAAGAAATCAATCAGCGTACCGGCATTGATAGAAAACCCTCCGGCCATGGCCAAAGCCAATGTCATTAAAATTTTCTTCATAAGGTTCAATATATTAGTGCGTTATCAATTAAGTAAGTGATTTTAAAACCTCATATATCAATTGCCTGTGCTTCTGATATATGTTTAATCCGATCAATTACTTTATCATTGTATCTTTCCAATTGAAAAGCAACAATCTATTTTATTTTACAAATGTAATAAAAATTATCGAGAATTGCGCGTGGCCGAAATAAGAATTTTGTAGGATCAGTATGGGCAGATGTAAGCTGGGGAGAATTCTGGAGTTGGGACCCCAAAGATACGTGAGTCCTTATCACGCGTAATGCACTCTTACGCCTGAGATAAACAAAGAGGCTAATAAAATATACGCTCGCGTCAGGCTGACACGAGCGTATATTTTATTTCCGTAAATAATTCAATCCGCCATATTAGGCTCGGGACCATATTCATTGCTTCCCGGATCAGAAGGCTTGCAGAACCATACAAGCAAAAGGATTGCTCCGACCAGAGGTATAAGCGCGATAAAAATCCACCATCCGCTTTTGGAAATATCGTGAAGGCGACGGACAGATAATCCCAAACCAGGAAGGAGCAAAGCAAGAGACACAACTCCCTGAATGGCTGATACGGCCGATGTCCCTGCCCCGAAGATACCAAGGATAAATCCAATTGCCATACCGAGTATAGCTGTAAAAAGCACATACCACCAATATTCCGAACGGGACGCACGACCGTTAAAATTGCAATAATTCTGGGCAAGAGCCTTGTTTACAGCCTCGCCGAATGTAACTTGTCTCTGATACATGATTCAAAAGTTTTGTGTTGTGGAATTATATAAAAAATGCCCGCCGTACCGGACTTGCCGGAACGGCGAGCATTGATTTATCATAACGGTCTTCAGCCGTTGATGTCAATATGTTCTACATCGATTATGGCTTCGGGACTGTCTGTGAGCTGCAGCGCGGCCAGTTCCTCCTTGTTGGCGACAACAAGTTTCTGATATTCGCGCAGACCTGTTCCGGCAGGAATCAGATGTCCGCAGATCACGTTCTCCTTCATGCCCTCGAGCGTATCGGACTTGCCATTTATAGCAGCCTCGTTAAGCACCTTGGTGGTTTCCTGGAATGAAGCGGCTGACATAAAGCTGGAAGTCTGAAGGGCGGCACGCGTGATACCCTGAAGAATCTGGCGTGATGTAGCCGGCACAGCGTCACGCACAGTCATGGTGCGGAGATCCTTGCGCTTGAGTGATGAATTCTCGTCACGAAGCTTACGCTGGGTGATGATCATACCTGCACGATAGGTCTGGCTGTCGCCTGCATCGGTAATGTACTTCTTGCCCCAGATATTGTCGTTCTCATCCATGAAGTCACGTTTGTCGACAACCTGCTGCTCAAGGAAGCGAGTATCACCCGGATCGATGATGTTCACCTTGCGCATCATCTGGCGTACAATAACCTCAAAGTGCTTGTCATTGATCTTCACACCCTGCATGCGGTACACATCCTGAACCTCGTTCACTATGTACTCCTGAACAGCGGTCGGGCCCATGATATTGAGGATATCCTCAGGCGTGATCGCACCGTCGGACAAGGGAGTGCCGGCACGTACATAATCATTTTCCTGAACAAGAATCTGTTTCGACAGAGGAACGAGATACTTCTTCTCCTGGCCGAGTTTGCTTGTGACTGAAATCTCACGGTTACCACGCTTGATCTTTCCGATCATGACCTCACCGTCAATCTCTGAAACCACGGCAGGGTTCGACGGGTTGCGGGCTTCGAAAAGCTCGGTGACACGGGGAAGACCACCGGTGATGTCACCCGCACTGTTTGACGCACGCGGAATCTTCACGAACACCTCACCCGGAGTCAGCTTGTCGCCCTCGTTTATCAGAAGGTGGGCACCCACAGGAAGTGAATAAGTGCGGATAAGGTCTCCGTTCGAGCTGTAAAGCTGCGCCGAAGGAACCTTGGTACGGTCTTTCGACTCAATGATAATCTTTTCGTGAAGATTCGTACCTTCCTCGGATTCGACACGATAAGTCACACCTTCCTCGACATTCTCGAATTTTACCGTACCGCCTTCCTCTGCCACGATAACGGCGTTGAAAGGGTCCCATTCGCAGATCATGGTTCCGGAAGCGACTTCCTGACCATCCTTGCAATATAGACGCGAACCATAAGGAATGTTGGCGTTCATAAGAACGATTCCAGACTTTGGCTCCACGATTCGCATCTCGGCCATACGGCCCACAACTATATCGACACCATCCTTGTCTTTGACCGTACGGAGCTCCTCGATCTCGAGACGTCCGTCATGGCGGGTGGTGACATCTTTCTTTGCAGCCACGTTACCGGCGACACCACCGACGTGGAACGTACGAAGAGTAAGCTGGGTACCCGGCTCACCGATAGACTGCGCCGCGATCACGCCGACAGCCTCTCCCTTCTGCACCATGCGGTGTGTCGAGAGGTTGCGGCCATAACACTTGGCACATACACCCTTCTTGGACTCGCATGTGAGAACCGAACGGATCTCCACGGACTCTATGGGTGATTTCTCTATCCGGTCGGCGGCGGCTTCAGTGATTTCCTCGCCGGCATGTACGATGATATCTTCCGGATTGTACGGATCCACGACATCGTGCACGGATACACGGCCCAGAATACGCTCTGACAGAGAAGCCACGACTTCCTCATTGTTCTTGATCTCGGTGCAGACAAGACCACGCAATGTGCCGCAATCCTCTTCATTGATGATCACGTCATGAGCCACGTCCACAAGACGACGGGTCAGATAACCTGCGTCGGCGGTCTTAAGCGCGGTATCGGCAAGACCCTTGCGGGCACCGTGGGTAGAAATGAAGTACTCGAGCACCGAAAGGCCCTCCTTGAAGTTCGCAAGAATAGGGTTCTCGATGATCTGGCCACCTTCCGCACCGGCTTTCTGAGGCTTGGCCATAAGACCACGCATACCAGAAAGCTGACGGATCTGGTCTTTAGAACCACGGGCACCGGAATCAAGCATCATGTAGACTGAGTTGAATCCCTGCTGGTCCTCTTCCATCTGCTTCATCAGAGTCGATGCGAGATGGTCATTGACATGTGTCCATATATCGATCACCTGATTGTAACGGTCGTTACCGGTGATGAAACCCATAGCATAGTTATTGAGCACTTCCTCAACCTGCGCATGGCCTTCGGCAACATATTTCGCTTTCTCTTCAGGAATGATGACGTCACCGAGGTTGAAGCTCAGACCGCCGCGGAATGCCATGCGGTAACCGAGATTCTTGATATCGTCAAGGAACTGTGCCGAACGCGTCACACCGCAAGTCTTGATCACATTGCTGATGATGCCTCGCAAAGACTTCTTGGATATGATCTCGTTGACATAACCGATTTCCTTAGGCACATACTGGTTGAAAAGCACACGTCCCACTGAGGTGTTTTCCTTGAGAACCTTGACATGTTTGCCGTCGACCACATCCTCCACGAGGATAGTCACAGGCGCGTGGAGTGTCACGCGGCCCTCATTGTAAGCGATCTCGGCCTCTTCCGGACCATAGAATACAGTGCCCTCACCTTTGTCGCCTTTACGGAGCTTTGTGATGTAATAAAGTCCGAGCACCATGTCCTGCGACGGTACGGTGATAGGCGCTCCATTGGCGGGGTTAAGGATGTTATGCGCACCGAGCATCAGCATCTGAGCCTCAAGGATGGCCTCATTGCTCAGAGGAAGATGGACTGCCATCTGGTCACCGTCGAAGTCGGCGTTGAATGCCGTACATGCCAACGGATGGAGCTGAATGGCCTTACCCTCGATCATGCGGGGCTGGAATGCCTGGATACCGAGACGGTGAAGCGTCGGGGCACGGTTCAGAAGCACAGGATGACCCTTCATCACATGCTCGAGAATATCCCATACCACCGGCTCCTTGCGGTCGACAATCTTCTTGGCGCTCTTCACAGTCTTGACGATACCGCGCTCGATAAGTTTACGGATCACGAAAGGCTTATAAAGTTCCGCCGCCATAAGTTTGGGAATACCGCACTCATGCATCTTCAGCTCAGGACCGACGACGATAACCGAACGGGCCGAATAGTCCACACGTTTACCGAGCAGGTTCTGACGGAAGCGCCCCTGTTTACCTTTAAGCGAATCCGATAGAGACTTCAGAGGACGGTTCACATCGCTCTTGACAGCCGAAGACTTGCGGCTGTTGTCAAGGAGTGAATCGACTGCCTCCTGAAGAAGACGCTTCTCATTGCGGAGAATGACTTCCGGAGCCTGTATCTCGATAAGTCTCTTGAGACGGTTGTTTCTTATGATCACACGACGATAGAGATCGTTGAGGTCAGAGGTTGCGAATCGTCCGCCGTCAAGTGGAACAAGAGGACGGAGTTCAGGCGGAATGACCGGAACAGCCTTAAGCACCATCCATTCGGGACGGTTGCGGTTGGACGACGCGATAAATGAGTTTACGACCTGCAGACGCTTGAGGGCCTCTGTCTTGCGCTGCTGCGAGCCATCGGTGTTGGCACGCTCACGCAATTCCGCGGCAAGAGTCACAAGGTCGATATTCTGTAAAAGATCATAGATGGCCTCCGCGCCCATCTTGGCGATAAACTTGTTGGGATCAGTGTCCTCAAGAAGTTCATTGCCTTCGGGCAGAGTCTCCATGACTTTCATATATTGTTCCTCGGAAAGGAGTTCGAGACGCTCCAGTTTGCGTGGCTTGCCAGGCTCGAGTTCCACCTCTACGTCGGTGGGATTGATCACCACATAACGCTCGTAATAGATGATATCCTCAAGTTTCTTTGACGGAATACCGAGCAGGTAGCCTATCTTGTTGGGGAGCGAACGGAAGTACCAGATGTGTGCGACCGGCACTACAAGTTCGATATGGCCCATACGCTCACGGCGGACCTTCTTCTCTGTCACCTCCACACCACAACGGTCGCAGACGATACCTTTATAACGGATACGCTTGTACTTTCCGCAATGGCATTCGTAGTCCTTGACAGGGCCGAAGATTTTCTCGCAGAAGAGACCGTCACGTTCCGGTTTGTAGGTACGGTAATTGATGGTCTCGGGCTTGAGCACCTCGCCGCTTGACTTCTCCTTAATTTCTTCGGGAGAAGCAAGTCCGATAGTGATCTTCGTGAAGTTGCTTTTAATCTTGTTATCTCTTCTAAAAGCCATATTTTGATTCCTCGTTTAATCCGGTAATTGCCGCCGGAAAGTCCGGCGGCAGATACCGAAAGGATGTTCTGAATTAATTATTAATCGAGCGTGATGCTCAGGCCGAGGCCGCGAAGCTCGTGAAGGAGCACATTGAGTGATTCGGGAATGCCGGGATTTGGCATCGGGTCACCTTTGACAATCGCCTCATAGGCTTTGCTTCGGCCGACCACGTCATCGGACTTGATGGTCAGAATCTCCTGAAGGATATGAGCGGCGCCGAATGCCTCGAGTGCCCATACCTCCATCTCTCCGAAACGCTGTCCACCGAACTGAGCCTTACCTCCGAGCGGCTGCTGTGTGATAAGAGAATACGGACCGATAGAACGGGCGTGCATCTTGTCCTCGACCATGTGGCCGAGCTTAAGCATATAGATAACACCTACCGTTGCGGGCTGGTCGAAGCGGTCACCTGTACCACCGTCGTAAAGATAAGTCTTGCCATAACGCGGCAGACCTGCCTTGTCGGTCCAGGCATTAAGATCGTCGAGCGACGCTCCGTCGAAAATAGGAGTGGCGAACTTCTCGCCGAGCTCACGGCCTGCCCATCCGAGAACGGTCTCGAATATCTGTCCGAGGTTCATACGCGAAGGCACACCCAGAGGGTTAAGGACGATATCGACAGGAGTACCGTCTTCAAGGAACGGCATATCTTCCTGACGAACTACGCGCGATACGATACCCTTGTTACCGTGACGTCCCGCCATCTTGTCGCCGACACCGATCTTTCTTTTCTTGGCAATGTAGACTTTCGCCATCTGCATGATTCCCGAAGGAAGCTCGTCACCGATGGTTATGTCAAGTTTTTTGCGTCTGAGTTCGCTGTCGATCTCCTTGGACTTGCGCATATAGTTGGTGATAAGTTCACCTACCATACGGTTTATGCGTTCGTCGGCAGTCCAGTTGGAGATATGAACAGTCTCATAATCGATAGTGCCGAAGTTCACATTATCGAATGTGCTGCCTTTGGCCACGATGTCGGAGCCGATATAATCCTTGACGCCTTCAGAAACCTGACCTTTGAGGAGAGTTTGCATCTTGCCGACCATGATCTCCTTCAAGGCATCCTGACGCTTCTGATATTCGTTCTCGAGCTGCTCTATCTCTGAATTGACAGAATTCTTGGAGCTCTTTTTCTTCACAGCCTTAGAGAATAGATTGCGTCCGATCACAACGCCCTTGAGCGAGGGTGAGGCCTTAAGAGAAGCATCCTTCACGTCGCCGGCACGGTCGCCGAATATGGCACGGAGCAGTTTCTCCTCAGGTGTAGGATCGGATTCTCCCTTAGGAGTGATCTTACCGATCATGATGTCACCTGGCACTACATACGCGCCCACGCGGATGATACCCTGCTCGTCAAGATCCTTCGTAGCGTCCTCGCTGACATTAGGTATATCCGATGTAAGTTCCTCCATACCTCGTTTTGTCTCACGCACATCAAGCGTATACTCGTCGACGTGAACCGAGGTAAGAATATCCTCTCGGACCATACGCTCGTTAAGCACGATAGCGTCCTCATAATTGTAACCCTTCCATGGCATGAACGCCACTTTAAGGTTACGTCCTAGTGCGAGTTCTCCCTTCTCTGTCGAATAACCTTCGGTGAGAATATCTCCCTTCTCCACACGCTGGCCCTTGTCACATATTGGACGAAGATCAATAGTCGTACCTTGATTGGTACGGCGGAACTTCGGAAGTTTGTATTCCTTGACAGCAGACTCGAACTGAACGAATTCCTCATCCTCCGTACGGTCGTAACGGATACGGATAACGGTCGCGTCGACATATTCGATAACGCCTGCGCCTTCAGCCATGATCTGCGTACGGGAATCGCGTATAAGCTGACCCTCGATACCGGTACCCACAATAGGAGCCTCGCTGCGCAACAGAGGCACAGCCTGACGCATCATGTTCGATCCCATAAGCGCACGGTTCGCGTCATCATGCTCAAGGAATGGAATCAGTGATGCCGCTATCGAGGCAATCTGTATAGGCGCCACATCCATAAGCTGCAGCTCAGTGGGAGCCACAATCGGGAAGTCCGCGTCAAGACGAGCCTTCACACGCGGATTGACGAACGAACCGTCATCATTGACAGGGGCATTGCCCTGCGCTATGGTCTGACCTTCTTCAATCTCAGCTGTCAGATAGACCACATTGTCATTGTTGAGATCGACAACGCCATTTTCCACCTTGCGGTAAGGAGTCTCGATAAAACCGAGATTGTTGATCTTCGCATAAACGCAAAGAGAAGATATCAGACCGATGTTCGGGCCTTCAGGTGTCTCGATAGGACACAGACGGCCGTAATGAGTATAGTGTACGTCTCGGACCTCGAAGCCGGCACGCTCACGCGACAGACCGCCGGGACCCAGGGCCGACATACGGCGTTTATGAGTGATCTCCGCCAGAGGATTGGTCTGATCCATGAACTGGGAAAGAGCATTCGTGCCGAAGAACGTATTGATTACCGCAGAAATGGTTTTGGCGTTAATAAGGTCAATAGGCTTAAAAACCTCGTTGTCGCGAACGTTCATCTTTTCACGGATCGAACGTGATATGCGGGCCAGACCCACTCCGAACTGATTGTAAAGCTGCTCGCCCACAGTGCGGACGCGTCGGTTGCTGAGGTGGTCGATATCATCGACATCACTCTTGGCGTTAATAAGCTCGATGAGATACTTTATGATGGCTATTATATCTTCTCGGGTGAGGACTTTCACATCCATCGGAGTATCAAGACCAAGTTTCTTATTTATCCTGTAACGGCCAACCTCGCCGAGGTCATAACGCTTCTCACTGAAGAAAAGACTCTGAATAAACTCTCGCGCAGAAGCTGCATCCGGTGGATCGGCATTGCGCAACTGACGATAGATGTATGTCACAGCCTCCTGCTCGCTATTGGACGAGTCTTTGGCAAGAGTATTGAAAATGATACTGTAGTCGATGGCACTCACATTCTCTTTTTCAAGGAGAATGGACTTGACACCGCTTTCGAGAATCGCATCGATATTTTCATCGGTGACCTCGCTTCCGCGCTCCACTACAATAGTATTGCGCTCCACGGTCGTCACCTCACCCGTATCGGGATCTACGAAATCCTCGACAGAACTATTCATCACACGACCGGCGAGTTTGCGACCGCGGACTTTAAGAAGGTTTGTCTTGTTGACTTTGATTTCTTCTGCAAGATCGAAGATCTGTATAATATCTTTGTCAGATTCAAAACCGATAGCACGCAAAAGAGTGGTGACCGGAAGTTTCTTCTTACGGTCGATATATGCGTACATGACATTGTTGATGTCAGTCGCGAATTCTATCCAACTACCTCTGAACGGGATGATACGTGCCGAGTAAAGCTTTGTTCCGTTAGCGTGTACGCTATTGCCGAAGAAAACACCCGGAGAACGGTGGAGCTGTGACACAACCACACGTTCGGCACCGTTAATGATAAAAGTACCCTGATCGGTCATATAAGGGATAGGACCCAGGAACACATTGTCTATTGTCGTGTCGAAATCCTCATGATCGGGGTCAGTACAATAAAGCTTGAGCTTTGCTTTCAGAGGAACGCTATAAGTCAGTCCGCGCTCAAGACATTCATCTATAGAGTATCTGGGCGGGTCAATATAATAGTCAAGAAACTCCAACACAAAATTGTTGCGGGTGTCTGCTATAGGGAAATTCTCTGCAAACACCTTGTACAGTCCTTGGTTTTTGCGCTGTTCGGGTGGCGTGTCGAGCTGCAAGAAATCACGGAACGACTTCAGCTGAACCTCAAGAAAGTCAGGGAAGGGCAACGGATTCTTGATCGACGCGAAATTTACACGCGGCTTTTCGGTTAATTTTACTGACATTTGGTGTAATTTAAGATTCTATGGGCTTAGTAATTTCGCTCATATGGGAGAACTTCGGGCTGCAACCGGAGGAGTACTCCCCTGTGCCATCAATTGCGACACAATCGAAATGACACATAAAAAGTGCCTGAAACAATAAATAATTCCTAAAGAATCATAAAAAAGTCTCAAGGCTTGCCCTTATAGGCGGTATTCCACCTGAAAAAAGATATTTTTCGGTTCATGCCGCAACAAGGGATATGGCCGCTCCGTCTACACGGAGGGAAAGGAGAGATAGTCGATGGAAGAGAAGAGTAAATGCCACAAAAGGTTAAGAACACAGAAGTGTTCCTAACCTATTTGTGAATTTGTGGGTATCTTATTTGAGCTCAACCTCGGCACCAGCCTCTTCGAGCTGCTTTTTCAGACCCTCAGCCTCAGCCTTGGGAAGACCTTCCTTGATTGTGTTGGGAGCACCGTCAACGAGCTCTTTAGCCTCTTTCAGGCCAAGACCAGTAAGCTCCTTAACGAGCTTAACAACTGCGAGCTTGCTTGCGCCGGCTGCCTTGAGCACTACATCAAAGTTTGTTTTTTCCTCAGCAGCGGGAGCGCCGGCTGCGGGACCTGCTGCAACAGCCACAGCTGCAGCTGCGGGCTCGATGCCGTATTCAGTCTTGAGGATCTCAGCGAGTTCGTTAACTTCCTTTACTGTAAGGTTAACAAGCTGTTCTGCAAATGCTTTCAAATCTGCCATTTTCGTATATGTTTTTTTGAATTTTTAAACTTGGATTATGCTTCTTTTTTGGAAAGAGTCTCAAGGATGCCGTGAAGCTTATTGGCACCGGACTGAAGTGAGCTGATAACGTTCTTAGCAGGCGACTGGAGCAGAGCCACAACATCGGCGATAAGTTCGTTTTTGCTCTTGATGTTGGCGAGGGTTTCCAACTGGTCCTCACCGATGTAGATCGATTCTTCGACATATGCGCCCTTAAGCATGGGGAGCGTGTCGTTTTTATCACGGAATTTCTTGATGAGCTTTGCAGGAGCGTTACCTACATTGCTGAGAAGAAGAGTTGTCTCTCCGTGAAGCAGATCGTAAAGGCCCGAATAATCAACATCGCTTGCCTCGAATGCCTTGCGGAGAAGAGTATTCTTCACACAAAGCATTTTTACGTCCGCACCGAAACAAGCCCTGCGAAGGTTGCTTGTCTTCTCTGCATCCAGACCCGAAGTCTGAGTGAGATATACGCAGCTGTAATTTGCCAGCTCCTCGCCTATCTTGGCGATTATAATAGCTTTATCTTCCTTTTTCATTTCGTTAGTCGTTTTAAATATTATTCAGCGACCGACTTAGGATCGACTTTTACGCCGGGCCCCATGGTGCTTGAAAGATAAATGCTCTTGATGTATGTTCCCTTTGAAGTGGCGGGTTTAAGCTTGATCAGAGTATTGATGAACTCTTTGGCGTTGTCGGCCATATTCTCAGGAGAGAACGAGACCTTGCCGATAGAGGCATGGATAATACCTGTCTTGTCAACCTTGAAGTCAATCTTACCCTGCTTTACTTCCTTGACAGCCTTAGCGACATCCATAGTCACCGTACCGCTCTTGGGGTTAGGCATAAGTCCGCGGGGGCCGAGAATACGGCCTAAAGGACCGAGCTTACCCATGACGGAAGGCTGAGTGATGATCACGTCAACATCGGTCCATCCTTCCTTGATCTTCTGAATATATTCGTCAAGACCAACATAGTCCGCACCTGCTTCCTTAGCGGCAGCCTCAGCATCAGCATTGCACAATACGAGCACTTTGACCTCCTTGCCAGTTCCGTGGGGAAGCGATACGACGCCACGCACCATCTGGTCGGCTTTACGGGGATCCACGCCAAGACGGACATCAATATCGAAAGATGCGTCAAACTTCTCGAAAGAAGCTTCCTTCACCTTCGCAGCTGCCTCGTTCAACGTATAAGCCTTCCCGGGTTCAATCTTCGCTAAAGCCAACTTTTGATTTTTTGTCAGTTTTCCCATTTGTCTGAAGATTATTAATTGTTTTCAGGGAAGTCCCCTTTCACGGTTATACCCATGCTTCTCGCAGTGCCTGCAACCATGCGCATTGCTGAGTCTAAAGTAAAACAGTTCAAATCCGGCATCTTGTCCTGAGCAATTGTCTTTACCTGATCCCAAGTGATCTCTGCCACTTTCTTACGGTTAGGCTGAGCGGAGCCGCTCTTGATCTTGGCGACCTCTTTCAGCTGAACTGCAACCGGCGGAGTCTTTACGATGAAGTCGAAGCTCTTGTCAGTGTAATATGTGATTACGACTGGAAGAACCTTTCCGGCCTTATCCTGGGTGCGGGCATTGAATTGCTTGCAAAATTCCATGATATTGATACCCTTGGAACCCAGCGCGGGACCTACGGGAGGAGACGGGTTTGCAGCACCGCCCTTAATCTGTAATTTGATCTGTCCAGCAATTTCTTTTGCCATTGTTCTACTTTGTTTAATTTGTTGATTGTTGTCGTGAATTCGAGAAACCTACGCGTAACACCGTCCGTTCCTACACCCTCTCGACTTGGGAATTTTCCAGCTCCAAATCCGTGGGACGGCCAAAGATCTTGACCTCCACCTTGATTTTCTTTCTGTCGGAATTGACCTCTTTGATCACACCGCTGAATCCCGAGAAGGGACCCACAGTGACTTTCACAGATTCACCGACAAGATAATTATCGACCGCATCAGCGACGGGTTGACGCATCTCATCGGCAGTGCCCAGCATTCTTTTCACCTCTATCTCACGCAATGACATCGGATCACTGTTTTTCGCGCGTCCGCGCAAAAAATCAATGACATTAGTCGTGTTCCGGAGCTCATATATCACTTCACCTGTAAGTTTTGCCTCAACAAAGACATAACCGGGATAAAGATTGCGCTCCTTAAGCACTTTCTTGCCATTGCGCGTGGTGTAAACTTTCTGCGTGGGGATCAATACCTGTTCGACATAAAGGCCGAGGTCCGTATTCTTGATTGCAGCATCAAGAACTTCCTTGACCTTGGCTTCTTTACCAGAAATGGCACGCAGAACGTACCATGCCTTTTTAACTTCAGCTTCAGCCATTGAAAACCGCGTTAGATAAGTTTAAAAATTAATACTGTACACTAATTCCATCAGCAAAGAGAAAACCTTGTCCACAGCCCAAATGAAGACTGCCAATATGACGGAAGCTATCAACACCAGCACAGAACTGTTGATCAAAGCTTTCTGAGATGGCCAGGAAACCTTATAGACAAGCTCGTCATAAGACTCCTTTATATCTTTAAATAATTTCATTGTTATCTTGAATTGGCACGGGAAGAAAGACTCGAACTCTCGACACCTGGTTTTGGAGACCAGTGCTCTACCAACTGAGCTATTCCCGTATATAGCGGGGACTTCCTGACGGGAGCCCCCGCATATTTATTCAGTTAATCTGAAAATTCAATTAATCGTCGATTACACCGGTAATCTGGCCTGAACCCACTGTACGACCGCCTTCACGGATAGCGAAACGAAGACCGTTGTCCATAGCTACCGGAGTGATGAGCTTAACGTCGATCTCAACGTTGTCGCCAGGCATCACCATCTCTACGCCCTCCGGAAGAGTGATCTCGCCGGTAACGTCAAGAGTACGGATGTAGAACTGAGGACGATACTTGTTGTGGAACGGAGTGTGACGACCACCCTCTTCTTTCTTAAGGATGTAGACCTGAGCCTTGAAGTGATCGTGAGGCTTAACCTGTCCGGGATGGCAGATAACCATACCACGTTTGATCTCGTCTTTATCGATACCGCGAAGGAGAAGACCTACGTTATCACCAGCCTCACCCTCATCGAGGATCTTACGGAACATCTCGACACCGGTAACAACCGATTTCTTGTCAGCACCAAGACCGAGGATCTGAACTTCATCACCCACTTTCACACGGCCAGCCTCAATACGACCAGTTGCAACTGTACCACGACCAGTGATCGAGAATACGTCCTCAACAGGCATAAGGAATGGTTTGTCCACATCGCGGGGAGGAAGGGGAATCCAATTGTCTACAGCATCCATAAGCTCAAGCACTTTTTCAACCCATTTCGGATCACCTTCAAGTGCACCAAGAGCAGAACCACGGATAACAGGAGTGTTGTCGCCGTCATACTCGTACTGAGAAAGAAGGTCACGCATATCCATCTCAACGAGCTCAAGCATCTCCTCGTCATCAACCTGGTCGCACTTGTTCATGAAGACAACCAGACGGGGAACGTTCACCTGACGGGCGAGAAGGATGTGCTCGCGAGTCTGGGGCATAGGACCGTCAGTAGCGGCAACTACGATGATCGCACCGTCCATCTGAGCAGCACCGGTAACCATGTTCTTCACATAGTCGGCGTGTCCCGGGCAGTCTACGTGAGCATAGTGACGATTTGCAGTCTGATACTCAACGTGAGCAGTGTTGATAGTAATACCACGCTCTTTCTCTTCAGGAGCGTTGTCGATTGAATCGAATGAACGAAGTTCGGAGAGACCTTTTTCTGCGAGCACCTTGGTGATAGCAGCAGTAAGAGTAGTCTTACCGTGGTCCACGTGGCCGATCGTACCGATGTTTACATGCGGTTTGGTTCTTTCGAATTTTTCTTTAGCCATAGTCTTGTGCTATTATTTTGTGTTTATTAATTTTTACCTTCTCGAGGAGAGGGATAGTTGAGCCGATGGCGGGATTTGAACCCGCGACCTCTTCCTTACCAAGGAAGTGCTCTACCCCTGAGCTACATAGGCAGTTTGAGCGGAAGACGAGGTTCGAACTCGCGACCCTTAGCTTGGAAG
>ERZ791744.1598-NODE-1598-length-14467-cov-6.481057_pt1 | contig 14467 bp, 10 predicted proteins | sample MGYA00510039_ERZ791744 | MGnify/ENA primary metagenome ERZ791744 (study PRJEB30046, sample SAMN00791969) | human gut metagenome | study: EMG produced TPA metagenomics assembly of the A metagenome-wide association study of gut microbiota in type 2... | reverse complement strand
CTTTATTTTCTCGTTATTTTATTCATTCCCTAGGCTAAAGATTTTTGCCCCTTGAGGATAAATGGGATTGCCTTGGGATATGGAGAATTTGACCTTGTATAGGTATTATACTACGGATTGGCTAGCTTGTCAGCCTGCTATTCATTACTTTTCATACTATACTGATTGAACTTGTATGTATATATTTTAATTTTTTCTATAGCATCCCTTGAATATACGTCCTCTCCATAGTCCAAATTTAACACCATTTCCGACAACTCAGCAAACAAAGCATTTATCTTACATATTTCTGCTTTGTACCATTCTGGTTTTTGCTCATACATTAAAATAGAGTTATATAATACCCTAAGTAAAATCAAAGAATAATTAGATTCATAATTTTGCTTTTTCGAAGCATAAAATTTCTTCAATTCCTCTAATGCATCAACTAATTTATCCACATCATTAAAAACTATGTTATTAAAAAAATTTACCCCCTTTAATACAAAATACTGGTCAAACACTGAAGACTTTGTAGCATCCTCATACTCTAATTTTTTTTCTATCTCACTCCAAAATGTACATATCTCAAAAATAATGTTTATTTTATTAAAAATTGTATCAAAATTCAATCTAACACCTACATATTTCTCTTGTGTTAATTCCCTATGCAGATTTTCGTAATATTTAATTAATTGAGGAAGATGTTCCTCTTCATTAATAAAATGTCCATAGGTAGAATTTTTATCCAACCTAGATAACATCCGGCAAAATTCATCCACATCTGTTACTGTAAGTAACTTCCACTCCTTTGTAACATCTGTTACATCAAAAAGAATATCCAATACATTTCTAAACAATGCAGTATTGTCAACAATTACTCGTCTAATTACCATATTTCCTTCATGTATAACAATATTTTTCTCTTTTTCCTCTAAATTCATGGATTTAAAATATTTAACTAGACTCTTTGAAAAAACAAGAAATTCTTCATTATTAGCTTTTAATTGACTCGATTGCTTTGACATAATTCCCATTATGTTCTTTATAAACTCAAATTTTTTTTCGTTATCCTCAAATTTTTCTTTTTTACATATTTCCAATATTCGAAATAAATCACAATAACTATGGCAACATCCAAAATATTCATTTATGTGCTTAATTGTTGCTTTTTCTTCATCATACATTTCTTCGTAATTTTTACTATTTTTTGTTTTCACTTCTTTAAAATTGATTATATCAAATTTATATATAATTAAATTTAAAACGTCTTCCATTTTTCCATTTGAAAGCAAAAAACCATACTTTAAGCCTAAAATACTTGAAATACTGCAACCATTATAAGATTTTCCAAACTCTTGCAGAGTTTTATATTTCTTTATTTCAGTATAATAATCTGGCAAGAAATGTTTTATAAATTGCACCTTTAAAACTGCCCCAAACCAATCTTCTGATTTGTACTCTCGACTACACTCATCTATCTCCAAGCTAAGATTATTCAAGTTATTCTTTATATCTTTGAAATACATCTTTACCTTACGAGATATAGTAATATTCTTCCTGATAATTTGTAATACATCCGCTATATCCTTAATTTCCTTTTTGTATATTTCTTTATCACTTTCTGAATTTCTGTCATATCTAATTTTATCTTCAATTTTAGTTTTTTCTTCTTCCAAAACATCAATTATATGTAATGGTAATTCATATATTTCTTTTTTAAGTTCATTACTACTTCTGTCTTTACTGAAAACTGAATTGATACCAATCATATATGTATCACCAAAAAAAACATCAATTAAATATGAGGCAATCTCATCATACCCTACTTCACATAAGTCCAAAGTATAGGTAACATATTTTTCAATATTGTTATAATTACTTTTCACCAAAAATTTACTTTTATCAACAACAAAAATTGTCTTACAATTTGTCAAATCTGTACTTTCACGAATCACTTTAAACATTTTGTTTTGATATTCTTCATCACATCTATCCAAATCATCAATTACAAGATAAATGGTGGTTTTTAATTTTGATAGCTTTCTGTTTAAGTAATCTTTACTCCTGTATTCCTTATCTACTCCCATAATTCTCGATAATCTATTATATATTTTAAGTTTACTTTCTCCTACCACACCCGCAAAAGCCAAAAAATATTTTTCAATAACACTATCCTTTTCAATGAAAATGTTATTACTCTTTAAAATCTCTAATATTTTATCAGAAATCTGTGTCATAATATCTGAAACTGATAACTCACTCCCTGCATGAATCCACAAAAAATCATCTTCTGAAAGTTTTTCTTCAATTGCTTTCAAGAAACTAGTTTTACCAAGTCCCCACTCTCCTGATACCATGATTGCATATGGTTCATCTCTCTGTTGTCTCAATATTGGAATAAAGGAATCTAATTGCTTGTTTCTTGTGTAATACAAATCAGAACTAGGATAGTCAGATTCTATCGAATGGTCTATTTTCTCCTTTTTTACATTTTTTTCTATCTCATACAATATTAATTGTATACTTGCAAACAATGAAGTTCCTGTACACCATTCAAATAAACTTAATTTTGAAGTAATACCTAATAAAAAAATAGTAAAAAATATAGTATACTGTATATTTTTCATTCCTTGTAATACAGGTTCTTTAATTGCTTTAAAAATAATACCTTGAATTATTTCGTATAATATGATAGCAATTATAGTAAACGAGAAAAATATCACATTAAAATAGGCATACTTAATTTCAAATGAAATACCTATATTATTAAGTAAAATAGCCATTGTTGCTATTACCACACAATAAAGCACCTTATTAATTGTTTTATATATTGTGTATCTTATTTGCGACCTCATGACAATCAAACCTTGAACAATAGCAATTGAGCTTATTAATAAGCATAAAGACAAAATACACTTACTATGAAAGAAATAGAAATCCGCCCATCTTTCGAATAATCGCATTAGAACCTCCCCTAATTTTCATCACCTTTTTTAGATAAAAAGTTATTCTATAATCACTGTTAATTTCTGTTCAAATTCTTCTGGAAACTCCTCACAAATAACTGATATACTTATCTGATATTTTCCCTTCGCTATTGGAACCAAAATATATTCATCTGACTCATCTTTCTCTGTATGCATCAATCCTTTTGACCATATATTCAGACAATTAGCTTTAATATTTTCACTATGATAAATATTATAAGAAAAATCATCAATCGGAAGTTTTATTTTATCAAGTCCCATATCAAAAATATTAGGACTAAATATTTTTTGTAAGTTTTCAATATTATCTAATCCCATTCTTTTTTTATTTTCCTTTCAACCGGATTTTCTAATGTATCTGGTTTTAAGGGCATTTTTAATTCGTCCACTTCACCTTTCTTCATTATAAGCAAACCATCTGAAAAAGTAATATGTACATTTATATCGTTGGCTTTTTGGTTTCCAATATTGGTCCATTTAAATTTGATTAGGATTCCATTTTCTTTAATGCATCTATACATTCTACATTTTTCCAAATAATTTTCTAATTCGTCTTTTGTTGGCAGACTTTTATTATATTCATTTATTTCTTCTTCACTTATATTATAGCCCTCTACATCCTCTTTTGAAATTGGAATCAGCTCTGCCCCAAAATCATTCACACTAATTTTTTTATATGTACCCATCAAATTAGTATTGCCATTAATATTAAATAAAAAATTAGGTTTTCTAACTATAACCTGTTTCTTTAAAATGCTATTTTCTTCTTCAAGTAATCTGATTTTTTTGCTCATTTCCACAATTTCATTTTGTGTTGCTTCAAAATCTATTTTATCTGCTCTTATCCATCATGGCTGTTTTCCTTTTGTAATTTGCTTATTTAGCGAATTCATTACTTTATTTGCTAAATCTTCTGTGCTAGTCCACCATTGCACTGTTCTTCCACTTTTAACCTTATCAATAAATGTCTGTAATTTGCTCTTCTTTTGTATATCTTGTTCCATCTTATCTGGAAGAACAGGTACTTTATCTGAAATCAAAAATGCCAACACTGGAATTTCTTTTTTTAATGCATAAAGAAATTCCTTTTCTGTATAACTTATTCCAGCATACTCCCCTTCTGAAATAATACTCCCATATCTATGACCTATTATTAAAACATAAAAATCTGAACTATCTATTGTTTCCTGTATTATTTTCCATTGTTCCTCATCTGCTGCACTAAACATTTCCATCCCTATCGGGAACTGATACATGCCTAATATTGTGTCTTGAACTTTTTTTCGCTCTTCTTTTAAATCCTCATATGTCGAACTAATAAAAACTTGATATTTCTTTTCCATTAATTATTCTCCGATAAATTATTTGTTGGTTGCATATTTATAATGCTCTGTTTTACACTTTCTAACATTTCATTTTTCTTCTTACAGGTCACCACTCTATTTATGTGTCTTAATTGTTTCATAACTTCATTTATTTTATTTAATTTATCTTTTTTTTGAACCATATCATCATACTCATCGATATTTCTATATAACATATCATTTTTATTTATTTCATAATCCAGATTGACCTTAATATCGTTTAAAAAACTATATATTATTCCTAAATATGTTGCATTTGCTTCCTTTAATTTTTTATCTGAATAATTAATTCTATCCATAAAACCATTTATTTGCTGAAAGACATTTTCATGTTCAAATCTCTCTATCAAATTAACTTTGTCTATAGCCCTAGTATATTTTCTATCCTCATCAGATTGTTTTATAAAAAAAAGCATGCCCAGCACAGGCACTAATATTGCTATCATATTAATTATACAGTTCCAAAATGCAATGGAATTTTTTATTGCTTTTACTAATATTTTATCATTTTCGCTATTTCGTTCTGGTTTAACTGGTAATTCTGATTCATTATTTACCATTACCACCTCATCATCAACTAATATCTGAAGGTTTTCCTGTAAATCACTCACAAAATTCGAATCTAAGCCTGAATATAAAAATATTTGTTCTTTTTCTTTGCAATACAGCATATTCTGTGCTATTTTCTCTGGGAAAAAATATTCACCAATAGCAATATTTAATATAATTACAATAATAATGCACAATGCCCCTTCTATTACAATTCTCCTTTCTTTTCGCTCTTTCTTTATCATTAATCTAATAGGCATTCTTTTTTTATTTTTTTCAATAATATCTAGTTCATCTATAAAGAAAACTTTCTCTAAAAAAACAGTACAAAGATTAAGTGCAATTAATACAACCACAGTTGGTACATTATGTAATCTAAAAATATAGAAGTACAAATACAAGTAAAAAGTAGTAAATAATGTCATTATTCCTGCACATACAATTATATAGGAATATCCTCTCACTTCATTTTTTGACCTTTCCCAATCTTTTTTCAGCATTAATTCTAAATATTCTAATAAATTACGTTTTGTTTCTTCAAATTCTACTTCTGTTCGTATTTCATCAAATTTCTTGATTTTTTCCCATATATGTCCATCTTTAGCATAATCAATTTTATCATGTTTACCATAGGGATTAATGTTGACCTTTAATTGTGTCAAATATCTATTGATATTCCTTTTTCCTCGTCCCTCAAAGCTACTTTCATTGATTCCTATAATAATTTCTCGAATCTTATCTCGCCATTTTCTTCTTTCTTCAGTAATATAATTTAATGAGTTTGATTTTCTATTTGAAATCCATGTAAATATGAAAGAAACTACTGCTCCAAATGCAGAAGAACCTATAATCGTAATAACTATATCCATCAAATACCCCCAACACTATTTTTATTCAATACATATTTTACAACTCCATCTTCCTTTTCTCAACCTAATTCGCCATAATGTGCTTCTAAAACTGCCTTTCCTATAATATACCCATAACAGTGGACACGCGAATTAGTGTAGTACCTACTTTTAGGACACCCTCACCATTTGTATCCCTGTTTATAAACACACCCCTAAGTAACACCTTTTTCTTGGACACCCTCTTCCAAATGTGATATTCTAATCACAGAAATGGAGGATTTCATGAACAGAAAAATTTTTACTGAGGAACAACAACAGTTACTTCATCAAAACCCTTATATCTACAGTGTTACGGATACAAGGATCAATCTTACTAAGGAATTCAAGGAGATATTTCTAAAAGAATATAAATCTGGTATCTCTCCAAGAAAAATCCTTGAGGATCATGGTTTTGACATTGATACTATCGGAGAACGCCGTGTATGGAGCATTTCCAATCATATCCGTACCGAATTTAAAAAGTACGGCAACTTCCACGAAGGCTACAGATCTCGTGCTGTACCATCCTCTGATATTTTCAGCAACTCTGACTCAAAAAGTTCTTCTGATGCTGATAAGATCAAACAACTGCAACAAGAAGTAGATTACCTTAAACAGGAAATGGAATTCTTAAAAAAAATTTCCTCAATCAGAACTACAAGGAAGTAGGTGCATTGTGCTCATAAACGATTCTTCCTGTATTTTTGAAATAATCTACAATACCATGCAACAAAGTCATAACACCATGTCCATAAAAACACTTTGTGCTATGGCCGAAGTCTCCAGAAGCGGTTATTACGCATGGCTGAATGCCGCCCCGGCAAGAGCGTAGCGGGAACAGCAGGACAGATAGGACTTTGAACAAATCCTTACTGCATATAAAATGCACGGTTATTCCAAAGGCGCAAAAGGCATCTATATGGCTCTTCTTCACATGGATCCACCCGTGGTTATGAATCTCAAAAAGATCCGGCGTCTGATGGATAAATTCAATCTGTCATGCCCTTATAGAGGTCCTAATCCTTACAGGCGGATGGCAAAATCCCTTAAAACCAGCAGTGTCACAGATAACCTGCTTCAGTGTGAATTTGAAGCATATGGTCTACGGATCGTCCTGCTGACAAACATCACCTATCTGCCCTATAATGGCACATTTGCCTATTTATCTACTGTCTTGGATACCTTTACTAAGCAGATACTGTCCTATGTGCTCAGTCCATCACTGGAGGTTGATTTCGTTCTGGAAACCATAAACAAACTGGTAGAATATCATGGAGTGTCCCTGCAGGCTGAAACCATCATCCATTCTGATCAGGGTTGTCATTATACAAGCCACAAATTTATCAATATCCTGTATGACAAAAAATTGCGCCAATCCATGTCACGCAAGGGAAACTGCTGGGACAACGCCCCACAGGAAAGTTTCTTCGGTCGCATGAAAGACCATATCAAGCCTGAGCTTGCTGAATGTACATCATTTGCTGATGTTCAGGTCATCATTGATAACTACATTGATTATTACAACAACCGGCGGTATCAATGGCATCTTGCCAGGCTGTCACCTAATGAATTCTACAAATTTGTTACTACGGGTAAATATCCTCTGGATATTCCGAATGTTCCTGCCATGCCAGCCATAAAAAAGGATCCTAAAGAGCTTGGTGCATCGGCAGTTGATATAGATGATAATAAATAAACCAACTGAATATCACACTGGATGGTATGTCCATTTACGTGTATACCGAAAATGTCATGTGTCCACTTCTGTGGGGAACCAAACAAGGGAATGTCCAAAATCAAGGATATCACTTTAGTGTAGGTGTCTAAAAAACAGGCACTACACTAATTCAAAATGTCCTTGACAAAGGGGACAGTTTAATCTTAGCATATTTACATTACCTCACATTTTATTATTTTCCTTTTCATATCCACTCTAGCCATAGCACCATACTGCAAAGTACATCTTGGAGTTGCATGTCCAAAATTCACATTGTATACAATCGGTAAATCTGGATTATTTACTACCTTCACAAGAATATTTTTATATTCATCGTAGTATGCTTCATCCTGTGGTTTTCCAACCAAAACTCCACTAACAACATCAAATACACCTTTCTCTTTAAGGATAGCAATTTCTTTTTCAAACTGCTCTGGTACAGGCTTTTCTTCACAGGTTTCTATAAAAAGAATCTTCTCTTTCCACTCCTCTATATCAGGAAATAATCCATATTTTTCGCATACCGCTTTTTCATCTTCATATCTCGTTGTTGTCAAAATATCATATAAACTCTCTAAACAACCGCCTAACAGTCTTCCCTCAAAACATTCTTTCCCCTGTAATAATTCAAATCCATGTTCTTCTCTATGAGAAATTCTCTCTGTCCCAACTGCCTCTTTTGAAAAATCAGTTCTTTCCTGATACCATATTTCACTTGATGTAATCTCACGATATTCATTTCCTTCTATATAGCTTTCAAATGCCTTCTTGCTATATGGCAACATTTCATCAGAAATCTCTGCTAAGTCACATATAAAATTTGAACCATAATATGTAGATAACCCAAGTTTGTGAAACATTAAATGATTAATCGTGGTATCCGAAAATCCGGTAAATAATTTAGGATTCTTTTGTACCGCTTTAATGAAGTCTTCATCTCTCATCAAATATGGCAAAATTCTGTATGTATCATCACCACCTATTGCACAAATAATCCCTGCAATAGAATCATCTAAAAAAGCATCTTTTAAGTCTTTCGCTCTAGCTTCAGGATGCTCCTTTAAGTATTCAATACCTTTTAATGCATTTGACATAAATACTGGCTCTAATCCATATTCTTTTAATCTCTTTACACCTATTTCTATATTATGACTGCAAAATTCTTCCCCTAACATTCCGCTTGACAAACTAACAATTGCTACCTTGTCACCTTTTCTTAACTTTCTGGCATATTGCATGGCAATCTCCTCCTTATTCCTGTCCGTTCTATCTTTCCTATCATTACTCCGTTCTCAAATAGAGCCAAACTAGAGCCATTCGATAAAACAAATGCCGAAAGCCCGCATAAATACAGGCTTTCGGCATTCTAATCCGTTATTCAAACTCTTCCCAAATGAAGTACCATCAAATCAAAAATGCTGATTTGATGTGACATTCCACCACATCTATTTCATCAAATGTTACTCTTTTCATATCGTTTTCAAAAACTTTAGTAGCAAATCAGTTGCAATACTTCCCTATTGCTCCTATGAAATCCATGGCAGATATAATCTACTTTTACTACTAAAAACGAATAATCAAATGGGGCTTGCGAGTGCTTAACTGTGCCTGCTGCCACACCCACTATGAAAGGAGCTTTTTTATGAGCAATCAACATAAACATCCAACTATAAGTTTTAGAATAAGCGATGCTGAACGCAAGCAAATCGAAGCCCGTATTCTTGCCAGCGGTATGATGAAGAAAGATTACTTTGTCCGTTCCTGCATCTATAACCGCATCTGCGTTGTTGGCAAGAAAGAAACCATATATCCTCTTGTACAGACTGTTAATGCATTATATCTGCAATTACTTGAAATGCAGAAAACATTTACCAAATGCTGTGAACATCAAGCTTTAAACAATCTCCCTACAAGCGATGAAATCAAGGAACTGCAGACCGACTATAACAATATGCTTACAGCCATCATTGATCTGCTTGATGGTGCTAAGTATCTGTGGGAAGGAGTACATCATGAAACAAAATAATCCTTGTTACCTGTTTGGTATGTATGAACCTGATACTAATTCCGTTATCATTAATGCTATCAATGATACATATTCCGGCACGCCTCTTATTATCAGTTGTGAAAAATGTAATTCAGCTGTCTTGCTTGATACACCTAATGATATTGCATATCTATATCGACTGGCACAGGAGAATCCTCCGTTGTATGCTGAATTAGCTTGTAAACCTAATGGATTACAGGAATATGTGGACGCTATGAATGAATTTAATTAACAACATAATTCTTATCTCACCAGTTGCAGATTTGTTTTGCAACTGGTGAGATATATTCCTGCTATCATTAGTTAAATGCTCCCCATTATTCTAAGTCGGTTAACTTTACCGGCTTTTTTAACATATGAATCTGTTGCTGCTAGTACTTCTTGAATTCTAGCTGGTATAGCTTTACTCTTCTTTATCCCCGGTTGCACTATGCAAATACATCCTCGTAATACTTTTCCAGATGTTTTTATCTCTTTTATCATGGTCTTAAAATTTCCACCTTTTTTCACTATACAATGCCCAGCATTATGACGACTCGTAAACTTTTCAAGTAACTTTCCTTTTGTCGTAAACCATGTTACAGACTTTATTGCTTGTCCAGATACTTCATATACATCACCAACTCTATTGTTATAAGATGATGAACCCATTTTTTTGACATGATACAATTCGACAACCAACTCATTATCTGTCTCATAAATTGTGATATAATCCGCCATTTCACCTGAACCATGGTCGTATATAATATATTTAAATTTTTCATCTGCTTCTAGAATTTTATATAATGCATCCTGAATTGACACCCTCGTATCGCTGTCATTTTTTCTAAATTCCAATTTTAAATTTGTATCATAATGCTTCCAATCAACACCTTCTATTATATTACTGTCAAATAACTCGCTCTCAAAATCACCTTCAATTACATCAATGCCTGTTATCGTCATGTCCTTTACAGTTTTATATATTAGTGGTTGTTCCGTGAGAAATTTGTCCATTGGTATTTCTTCTTTTCCTGAACATACAATAAATCTATTTCCCAAACTTCTATATCTTGCTTTTATATCACATTCCAAGTTCTCTGAAATTTCTCCGACCGAGACCTCAACTGACACTTTTGTTTTCTCACAATTTTTCACCACAACCATCGCATCCGTTAATCTGCAACACTCATAATCCGACTCTTTTCTACGATACTTAATAACAGGATCACAACTATATGTTTCCGCAGTAAAATCTGCATAAAAGATATCTTCCGGATATTCTACAAGAGCTTTGGGCTGAGGTAAAAAATCAAAATTTGTATTTTTTTTTACTTTTATATCTTTATTTGCTATTTTCTTTCCCAACCCATCACACCACTGTATATAATCTTTTAAGTCTTTGTAAGCACTGCTCCAAACTTTCGAAGCACTACTATATCCAATTGTGATATCTCCTTCTGCATCATCTACTGCTTTACAAAATGCATGCCCCGCAGAATACATTCTACCCGAATCTTTATCAATTGCATCACTCACATCTGAACCTGCCATTATTCTATATGATTCTCCTGATTGCGATTGCTTACTCAGCATTCCTGAATTAAAAATCTCGAAGTTTTTGAGTTTTCCCAATACTTTATATATTTCTGATTTTGGTATCGGATCATAAGAATCACAAAATGATGATACCAATTCATCATACATTGCTTCTGAATGTTTCTGTGAATATATATGTACCATATGAGTTTGTGTTTGATAATGTATTATATATAAAATATATTCAAGATTGACCTTATCACCACTTCCCATCCAAAGTGGTGATACATATTCCAAGCCAATTCCTACTACCGTATTTTCTTGTTTATTTCTTAATATTCTTCCTGCCACGTTACACACCTCTGGAAATTCGGCATTTATATCAAAACTCATAGAACGATAGATTTTCACATGACAATTAGGTCTGATTGCATGAACAGGGACATTTTCAAGAATACGCTCATCTTCAACAACATATTCTTTATAATAATTTCTATTTTGCTGTTCACTTTTATTCTTTCCTTCACTCATTCCAATGATCATATCCTGCCATACAGCATCTTTAGAATAAAGTAAATTGTTTTCAATTTCTAATTCTTCATTATTTACCGCAATAAATTTTGCCTTTCCTATATTCTTTGCATTTGTCCGAGCAAATCTACCAATAAACTGTAATGTACTCGCAAGCGATTTATGAGGAACATGTATTGCTGCAATTTTAAGATTAGGAAAATCATACCCTTCTCCTAGCATATCTACACACACAATTCCATCCAGTTCTCCAGAATGCAACAATTTCAAAATATGCTTAACCCTGGAATTACTCATTGAACTATCCACTTTTAAAAGTTTCAATGAAGTATTATCTTTATATAGCTTCTCCAGTTTTTCAGCACTTACTTTAGTATCCGTACGTACCATCAGATAATGTTCATACCCAGCTTTTCTATCATTCAGCAATACCTCCTCAGCTCTTTTAGCAATGCACAAATCATTATCCATTCCACTTTCCACAGGAACATATTGTATTTCGCCAAAAATACCATCTTCGTATGCCTTTGAAAGTGGATAATCATATACTATTTCACCAGACAGCTCTTTTCGATCCAACCTAAACGGTGTTGCTGTAAACAGCACATGCGTTGCAACAGATAAATTCACCAATATCTGTTACCATGTTTTAGCTGGGGTATGATGAGCCTCATCAACTTCCACCAAATCAATATTCTCTTTCGCCCAATCAGATTCACTTAGGCTGAGTGCACAACTAGATGTAGCAACAATAACATCTGCTTGCTCCAAGTCTTTTTGATACTCCTTGGTATACAAATGCTCCAGCTCAAAAACGTTAGGTTTTTTTATTGAAGTATTAAATACATTAGCTACACACAATGTCCTAAGTTCAGAAAAATCCTCTGCAATTTGTCCACAAACCATTTTACTCCGCGTAACAACTAATACTCGTTGTTTTCGGATTAAATATGGCACCAACATAAGCACAGCTGTTTTTCCTGATCCTGTAGGCATAATGACAATAGCTGCATCCTTTTTATTAAGTGTAAAGAAAGACGATATTGCGTGAATTGCACCTAATTGAGCATTTCGTAATCCTCTGCTTTTTTCTGAATCTATGGGATATTTTATTGCATTGTAATGAATCTCAAAATAATTCCCCATATAATTTCCTTCCTGAACTAATATTATTTTCTCATATTAGTTCATTGTGCCTCCTGAAACACTATCATTCTCTCTCATTAGCGGTTTTACAATATCATAATAAACTGCAACAACCAAAATCAGACACATAATTATATATGTTAACCAAAAATACAATTTGTCCATAATAACAAGCATATACCCAATAGACGTTAGAAAATAAGTAAATATTGATGTATCCAGCGTAAATTTTTCTAAACAACGCATCCAGTGTGTTTTTCTGAATTTCTTATTACGAATAAATTTATCTATAATTTTTATAACTGCCCCAATAAGTATCAACGCTAAATAACCTAAAATAGCCACGATTTTATTGAGAACATCTTGATTCAAGTATATTAACGGCAATGTAATCAACGAAAGAATATAATATACTGCAAACAAAATATTATTCATCAAAGGAAACACACTTTCATAATATAATGCATTTATAGCCTTCTTCCCCTCTTCTTTCTGAGCACACTGTATTTGTTCTTCCGAATATCGGCTTATACTCCCCACTTCATTTGCTTTTTTAACATCCTCCAAAATCATATTATCTCTAATTCGTCTTTGTTCATATTCTTTATAATTATATTCTTTCTCATCTATTTTTCTATTTACATATTTATTCACACTTGACTCATCAATAATATTTTTCACTTTCTTACAAATAGGTAAATTCAAAAATTCTTCTTTACTCTTATCTGCTCGCCTGAATTTGTCATTCCACTTTTTAGAAATTTCAGACAATTCTATCACTTTCTCGATTGAATAATCTTTAAAATAAGTTATTTCTTCCCCCGTATAATACTTTTCTGTATAGCATTTAAACGCATCTGCAATTTTTATGGTGCATTCTTCTGGTGACTCTATAAAATCAAATGAAGAAACTATTTTATACACATAATCCTGAAGATAATTATAATCTGGTGGAAAATCGTCTGCTACCACTTCTCCATCATCATCTGTTATTGCACAAGGTTTAGGATTAATGCCTTTTTCTTTCAACTTATAGTTATAATATGCCATAATACAACTTGTGTCTGCATTCTCTTTACTATATTTACATACATCTCTATAAGCACTTAATAATTCAAGCAACTTATTTCTTTCCTTTTTTCTAAGATATTTAACCGCATAAGAAGAATTGATTTCAAAAAGTGCTTCATAATCATTACGCGTATAATATTTTTCATTCAATAATTTAACGATTGGAAATATCACCATCATCAATACACTTTCTCGGTTTGCTTTGTCATAATATCTTTTTGATATTAACAACGATGCAATCGCAGAAATGAAAATAGCCATTGCATTTTGATATAGCCAATTACCAATTTGTACCAACATCTCTTTTTCCTTCCTATATCGTATTTCCGCTACCTGTTCTGTACTATATTCAACACTTAATTACTATCGGCACACCTGCTTCTATCAGGTAGTCCTCATGATAGAATAACTTATTTCGTCGCTTTTTTCGTCGCTTTTTCAACGAAAAAAGCGACGAATTATTTTAGTCTATACAACTTACCTTTTGTTTTCCCATTATCAATGAGTTTATCAAGTGCAATTAATTCCTTTAACAATTCCTTTGTCCTAGTATCCTTTAATCCCAGATTATCAGCTATTTCAGCTGTTTTGTGCCATTCACCATCATTTAATAATTTTAAGATTTTTTCATATTGTTCTATCTTTTTCTTTGATGATTTTTTCGT
>ERZ791744.1577-NODE-1577-length-14659-cov-6.752602_pt1 | contig 14659 bp, 14 predicted proteins | sample MGYA00510039_ERZ791744 | MGnify/ENA primary metagenome ERZ791744 (study PRJEB30046, sample SAMN00791969) | human gut metagenome | study: EMG produced TPA metagenomics assembly of the A metagenome-wide association study of gut microbiota in type 2... | reverse complement strand
ACTTCTCGGGCAGGGGACGCAGGCTCTTGGCCAGCAGGGTCAGCTCGGTGGCGCGCACGCTCAGCTCGCCGGTCTTGGTGCGGAACACCTCGCCCTTGACGCCGATGATATCGCCCACGTCCAGCTTCTTGAAGGCGGCGTAGGGCTCATCGCCCAGCTCGTCGCGGCGGACATACAGCTGGATGTCGCCCTTGTCGTCGCGCAGGTGGGCAAAGCTGGCCTTGCCCATCACGCGCTTGGACATCATGCGGCCGGCCAGAGCAACCTGCTTGCCGCTGTCGGTCTCGTTGGGCAGGTCCTTGAATTCTTCCTTCAGGTCGGCCGAGTAGGCGTCCTGCGGGTACTTGGTCAGGGTAAAGGGGTCATGACCGGCGGCCTGCAGGTCTGCCAGCTTCTGGCGGCGCACCTGCACCTGCTCGCTTTCGGACAGGCCCTGTGCGGGGTTCTTCTTTTGCTCTTCCATGGTTTCTCCTATCAGCTGCGTGCGTGGGTAATGGCCAGCACGGTGTACTCCACGGTGTGGCCGGTGGGCAGCAGCACTTCGGTCTTGGCGCCCACAGCGCGGCCCAGCAGCGCGTGGCCCACGGGGCTCTCGTCGCTGATCTTGCCGTTCAGGGGGTCGGCTTCGGTGCGGCCCACGATGTCGTATTCTTCGGTCTCATCCTCGCCGGTCATCTGGATGGTGACGTGGGTGCCCACAGACACGCTGTCCACGCTCAGCTCGCTCTCGTCGATGATGACGGCGTTCTTGATCATCTGCTCCAGCTCGGTGATGCGGTTCTCCACCAGACCCTGGGTGTTCTTGGCCTCGTCGTACTCGCTGTTTTCCGACAGGTCGCCGTGGCTACGGGCTTCCTTGATCTCCTCGGCCAGCTCCTTGCGGCGCACGGTCTTGAGGTACTCCAGTTCCTCCTGCATAGCTTTCAGGCCGGCAGCGGACATCTTGATCTCTTGTGCCATTTGAGAATCTCTCCTTGTCTATACTTGATTCGCGCAGGTGCAAAGCCGCGCAATGATGCCATTTTGACTACATTATTATAATAGCAAGGCGGTGCTTTGTCAACAAAAAAGGCGGCACAGGGGCAGAAAAAGGCCCTGCCGCACATGCTCTGTGCAGGCGGGCCCTTGACAAACACGAAAAAATCCCGTCTGAACTGCTTCAGACGGGATTTTTGTGGTTTTATGGGACTTTGGCTCAGGTCTCCACACCCTCGAACTGGCTGTTGTACAGCTTGGCGTAGAAGCCGCCTGCGGCCAGCAGTTCGTCGTGGTTGCCCTGCTCCACGATGTGGCCGTCCTTCATCACAAGGATGACGTCGGCCTCACGGATGGTGGACAGGCGGTGCGCCACGATGAAGCTGGTGCGGCCCTGCATCATGCGGGCAAAGGCCTTCTGGATGCGCACCTCGGTGCGGGTGTCGATGGAGGAGGTAGCTTCGTCCAGGATCAGCATGGGCGGCAGGCAGAGCATCACGCGGGCGATGCACAGCAGCTGCTTCTGGCCCTGACTGATGTTGCCGCCGTCCTCCGCGATGACGGTGTCGTAGCCGTCCGGCAGTCGGCGGATGAAGCTGTCGGCGTGGGCGGCCTTGGCGGCAGCCACCACCTCGTCCAGGGTGGCGTCCGGCTTGCCGTAGGCGATGTTCTCCCGCACCGTACCGGCCCGCAGCCAGGTATCCTGCAGCACCATGCCGTAGCTGCCGCGCAGCGAAGCGCGGGTCACGCTGCGGATGTCGGTGCCGGACACCTTGATGGCACCGCCGTTCACGTCATAGAAGCGCATGAGCAGGTTGATGAGGGTGGTCTTGCCACAGCCGGTGGGGCCCACGATGGCGATGCGCTGGCCGGGCTTCACGTCCAGGCTCAGGCCCTCGATCAGCGGGCGGTCGGGCAGGTAGCGGAAGGACACATCCTCCAGCTGCACATGGCCGTCCGGCTGCAGCACAGCGGCGTTCTCGGCTTCCGGGATCTGGTCGTCGGCGTCCAGCAGCTCAAACACGCGGGCCGCACAGGCCAGCGCATTCTGCAGCTCGGTGACCACGCCGGAGATCTCGTTGAAGGGCTTGGTGTACTGGTTGGCGTAGTTCAAAAACACGCTCAGCTGACCGATGGTGATGCCGCCGCGCACGGCGTACAGGGCACCCACCAGGCCCACACCGGCGTACACGATGTTATTCACAAAGCGGGTGGCGGGGTTGGTCATGCTGGAGAAGAAGATGGCCTTCAGGCTCACGTCCTGCAGCCGGCCGTTCACTTCGTCAAAGGCGTCCAGGCTCTCGGCCTCGTGGCCGAAGGCCTGCACCACCTTCTGGCCCTCGATCATCTCGTTGACCAGCGCAGTCTGCTCACCGCGCACGCTGCTCTGACCCTGAAAATACTTGTAACTGCGCTTGGCAAGGAAGCTGGCCACCAGCAGACTCAGCGGGGTGATGCACACCACCACCAGCGTGATGACCACATTCTCGCTCAGCATGAACAGCAAGGTGCCCAGAATGGTCAGCACGCCGCTGAACAGCTGGGTGAAGCCCATCAGCAGGCCGTCGGCAAAGGTGTCCACATCGGCCACCATGCGGCTCACGATGTCGCCGGAGGGGTGGCTGTCGAGGTAGGACAGCGGCAGGGTCTGGATCTTGCGCAGGGCCTCGTTGCGTAGATCTCGGCTCACCGAAAAGGTGATGCGGTTGTTGCACACGCTCAACAGCCACTGGGCAAAGGCGGCCACCACGGCCACCACCAGTACCTCCACAATGATGCGGCCTACACCGGCAAAGTCCACATTGCCTTTGCCCAGCATCAGGTCAATGGCGTCACCGCACAGGATGGGGATATACAGCTGTGCGGCCACACTCACGGCGGCCACGATCAGGCTGCAGACCACGAACAGGGAATAGGGGCGGATCTTGTGCAGCACACGGGTCAGTGTGGCCTTGCGCTGTTCCGGGGTCAGTTTTGCTTTGGCTTTCGCGCTCATTTCTGCACATCCCCTTTCTTGAACTGGCTCTCATAGATCTCTTCGTACACCGGGCAGCTCTGGCGCAGCTGGTCATGGGTGCCAAGGCCCACCAGCCTGCCGTCATCCAGCACAAGGATCTGGTCGGCGTGCTGCAGGCTGGCAGCGCGCTGGCTCACGATGAACACGGTCACGCTGCCGGGCAGAGCGGCCAGTGCCTTGCGCAGGGCCGCGTCGGTGGCGTAGTCCAGCGCGCTGGCGCTGTCGTCCAGGATCAGAATGTCCGGCTTGCCCACCAGTGCACGGGCAATGGTCAGGCGCTGCTTCTGGCCGCCGGAAAGGTTCCGGCCGCCCTGTTCCACGGGCTCGTCCAGGCCAAGGGGCTTTGCCTGGACGAATTCTGCCGCCTGTGCGGTCTCCAGGGCCGCCCACAGCTCGGCGTCGGTGGCATTCTTGTTGCCCCACAGCAGGTTGGAGCGGATGGTGCCGCCGAAGAGCTGGGCCTTCTGCATGACCACGTTCACCTTGCCGCGCAGGGCCTCGCGGGGGTAGTCCGCGGCCGGGCGGCCCAGGATCTCCACGGTGCCCTCGGTGGCGTCGTAAAAGCGGGGGATCAGGTTGACCAGGCTGGACTTGCCGCTGCCGGTGCCGCCGATGACGCCGATGGTCTGGCCGCGCTTGGCGGTAAAGCTGATGTCGGACAGACTGGGTGCGCCGGCCCCGGCATAGGTCAGGCTCACATGGTCAAAGCGCACGGCGTCACCGGCCTTGTCGGCGGGCACCTCGCTGCGCAGCTCGGCGGGGAAGTCCATGCCGGGCTTGGTGTCCAGCACAGCCTGCACACGGCCGGCGCAGGCCAGCGCTTTGCTTACCTGCACGATCAGGTTGGCCAGCTTGACCAGCTCGATCAGGATCTGGTTCATATAGTTCACCAGCGCGATCACGTCGCCGGAGGCCATACCGCCCACGTTGATCTCAATGCTGCCCACATACAGCAGTGACACGATGGCAATGTTGATGATGACATAGGTCAGCGGGCTCATCAGGGCCGAAAGGTGGCCCACATGGAGCTGCATTTTAGTCAGCAGGTCGTTGGCGTTCTCGAAGCGGTCGATCTCGTCCTGCTCCTTGTCAAAGGCACGCACCACGCGCACACCGGTCAGGTTCTCGCGGGTCAGGCCCAGCACACGGTCCAGCCGCACCTGCGCGGTCTTGTACAGCGGGCGGGTGATGACCATCACGCCGAACACCACCACGCTCAGCAGCGGGATGGCCACCACGAAGATCAGGGCGGCCCGCGCGTTGACCGTGAAGGCCATGACCATGGCACCGATCACCACAAAGGGGCTGCGCAGGAACAGGCGCAAAAACAGGTTCAGGCCGCTCTGCACCTGGTTGATGTCGCTGGTCATGCGGGTGATGAGGGTGCTGGTGCCCAGGGTGTCCATCTCCGAAAAGCTCAGGCTCTGGATGTGGGCAAACAGGGCATGCCGCAGGGCGGTGGAGTAGCCCACCGCCGCCTTGGCGGAAAAATACTGCGCCGTGAGGCTGCAGGTCAGGCCGATGACGGCCAGCACAAGCAGGATGCCGCACCGCACCAGGATGTAGTGCAGGTCGTGGGCGGCAATGCCCACGTTGACGATATCGGCCATGACCAGCGGCACGAACAGGTCAAATGTGGCTTCCAGCATCTTGAACAGAGGGGCAAGCACGCTCTCGCGCTTGTAGTTCCTCAGATAGCCAAGCATGTTGTTCAAGGCTATTTCCTCCTTTTCTGATCCCAGTATTCTGGAATTTTACCTATTATAGCGCACACAGCTGAAAAAAACCATACGTTTGCCGGGATAGATGCAGAGCCAAAGCGCAGGTTTTCCGTTGAGAAAGATGGAAAATCCTGCTATACTAGGAAGTGACACTGAAGGAAAGCAGGGAACATACAATGGCAAGAAGAACAGACGGCGGGGTGCGCTTCCGCCCGGTGGGCAGCAGCCGGCATCCGCGCACGCCGGTGCGCTACAGCCCCGGCGGCACCGGCTGCCCGGCAATCGAGCAGGCCATCGAGCAGCTGTATCACGGGCAGAACGAGGAGAGCTTCTGGGCCCTGATGGGGGCCCTGAACTACGCGCTGGAGCTGGAGACCCATGTTCTGGTGCCGCTGCAGACGGCCCCGGGCACACCGCCCACCCCGGCCCCCTGGGCCGAGAACCCCGTCCCGCAGCAAAAGGCCAGAGGGCTTGCGCTCTGGACCCTGAAAAACAAGGACCGTACCTGGCTGCCGCTGTTCACCTCCAGCGCAGCTGCCTGCGTGGACCGCAGCACAGCGGCCCGCCCCATGGCGGACTACACCCTGCAGGACGCCATGGAGCTGGTGCTGGATGCGCCGGACATCGACGGCGTGGTCATCGACCCGTGGGGCCACTCGGCCACACTGGATGAGGCCCTGCTCAACGGCCTGCTCCACGCGGGCCACAACCCGGAGGAGCCGGGAGACGAAGAAGTAGAGGCCGGGCGGGAAGCGGCCCGCGCCGGGGACTGGCGCATGGCGGCCGACCACTACGACGAAGCCGCCCAGCAGGGCAATGCCATGGGTCTCTCGCTGCTGGCCGACTGCCTGTACCGGGGCCGGGGCGAGATGCAGAACAAGACCGAGGCCCGCCGGATGTGGCGCACCGCCGCCGACCACGGCGAGGTGCTGGCCATGCTGTCGCTGGGCGAGGACTGCGCTGCCCGGGGCGAAGCGGGCAAGGCCCTGCTGTACTACCGCAAAGCCCGGCAGACGGCGCAGGGCATGCCGGACATCGAGTATACCCCGCGCATCTGTCTGCGCCTTGCCCAGGCCGAGACCCGCTACGTCTCGGCCAAAAAGGCCATGGCACTGGCGGCAGAGGCCGCCCAGGGCTTTGCCATCCTGGCCCGGGAGAAGGAACCGGATGCGGCCGAATTGCAGGCAGAAGCGGAACAGCTGCTGCGGGAACTGGCCGATCCGAAGCCCCGGAATACGGCCTACAACATAGATTCTTTACAATTGGACTAAAAAATGGTCACAGGCATCGGGTAAGATGATCAGGTGAATAAAATGCTTTTGGCGGACGGGATGCGCCGCAAAGAGAGGAAAACGATATGAGCAAAGTGATCGGCATTGACCTTGGCACAACAAATTCCTGTGTGGCGGTGGTGGAAGGCGGCAAGCCTGTGGTCATCACCAACGCAGAGGGCGAGCGCACCACCCCCAGCGTGGTGGCCTTTACCAAAGACGGCGAGCGTCTGGTGGGCGGCGCGGCCAAGCGGCAGATCGCCACCAACTCCGGCCGCACCGTGACCAGCATCAAGCGCCACATGGGCAGCGATTACCGGGTGCACATCGACGGCAAGGACCTGACCCCGCAGGAGATCAGCGCCATGATCCTGGCCAAGATCCGCCGCGACGCCGAGAGCTATCTGGGCGAGCCGGTGACCGAGGCCGTTATCACGGTGCCCGCCTACTTCGACGACAGCCAGCGCAAGGCCACCCAGGACGCCGGACGCATCGCGGGCCTGAATGTGCTGCGCATCATCAACGAGCCGACGGCTGCCGCTGTGGCCTACGGCCTGGACAACGAAGCACCCCAGAAGATCCTGGTGTATGATCTGGGCGGCGGCACCTTTGACGTGTCCATCATCGAGATCGAGGACGGCACTTTTACAGTGCTGGCCACCGGCGGCGACACCCATCTGGGCGGCGATGACTTTGACGAGCGCATCGTGGAGTACGCCGTGGCCGAGTTCAAGAAGTCCGACCGCATCGACCTCTCCCGCGATCCGGCTGCTATGGGCCGCCTGAAGGAGGAAGCGGAAAAGGCCAAGAAAGAGCTGTCCAGTGCACCCTCCGCGCAGCTGAACCTGCCCTTCATCGCGGTGGGCAAGGACGGCCCCCACCATCTGGATCTGTCGCTGTCCCGCCCGCAGTTCGAGATGATGACCGGTGACCTGCTGGCCCGTACCGTGACCCCGGTGCAGAACGCCCTGCGGGATGCCGGGATCTCTGCCAGCCAGCTGGGCAAGGTGCTGCTGGTGGGCGGCAGCACCCGCATGCCCGCCGTGGAGCGCCAGGTGCGGGAGCTGTTGGGCTGCGAGCCCAGCCACAGCCTGAACCCGGACGAGTGCGTGGCCATGGGTGCCGCCGTGCAGGGCGGTCTGCTGCAGGGCGGCGGCAAGCTGGCTGGTGCTACCGGTGCCGCCGCACAGGGTCTGGTGCTGATGGATGTCACCCCGCTGACCCTGTCCATTGAGACGCTGGGCGGCGTGGCCACCCCGCTGATCACCCGCAACAGCATGATCCCCACCCGCAAGAGCCAGATCTTTACCACGGCACGCCCCATGCAGACCAGCGTGGAGATCAACGTGCTGCAGGGCGAGCGCCACTTTGCCCGCGACAACAAGAGCCTGGGCAAGTTCAAGCTCAACGGCATCCGGGGCGGTTTTTCCTCCAAGCCGCAGATCGAGGTCACCTTTGACATCGACGTCAACGGCGTGGTCAAGGTGTCGGCCAAGGATCTGGGCACCGGCCGGGAGCAGAACATCACCATCACCGGCAGCACGAACCTGTCCGAAAACGAGATCCAGCGCGCTATGGCGGATGCCGCGGCCTACGAGGCCGAGGACAGCCGCCGCAAGGAGCGGCTGGAGCTGCACAACCAGGCCGAGGTGCTGGCCTACAAGGTGGACGAGGCCTTGTCCAAGTGCAAAAAGGAGCTGGACCGCGACGAAAAGAACCGCATCAAGACCGATGTGGCAAACCTGCGCCGCTGCCTGCGCAAGGACAAGCCCGAGAAGATGAACGAGACCGAGGAAGCGGCCCTGCGGCAGGCCAAGAGCCAGCTGGAGGAAAGCGCCAACCACCTGATGATGCTGTACACCAGCCAGCAGCAGGCCCAGGGCCCGGACCAGACCCTGTGAGATGCCCTTATAAAACAAAAAAAGGAACCGCTGCGGCGGTTCCTTTTTTGTTTTGCAGATCAGAGCATCTTGGACAAAAATGCTTTCAGACGAGGGTGCTTGGGGTTGGAGAACAGCTCCTGCGGGGGCTCGTCCTCCTGGATCTGGCCGCCGTCGATGAAGATCACGCGGTTGGACACCTCGCGGGCAAAGCCCATTTCGTGGGTGACCACCAGCATGGTGATGCCGGTGTGGGCCAGCTCCTTCATCAGCTCCAGTACCTCGCCCACCATCTCAGGGTCCAGGGCGCTGGTGGGCTCGTCGAACAGGATCACGTCCGGGTCCATAGCCAGAGCGCGGGCAATGGCAATGCGCTGCTGCTGGCCGCCGGACAGGCTCTTGGGGTAGACGTTGGCCTTGTCGGCCAGACCCACACGGGCCAGCAGCTCGTCGGCGCGCTGGGAAATGGCTTCCTTGTCCTTCAGCTTGAGCAGGCTGGGGGCCAATTCCAGGTTCTTCTTCACGGTCAGGTGGGGGAACAGGTTAAAGTGCTGGAACACCATGCCCATCTTCTGGCGCACAGCGTCGATGTGGGCATCGTCCACCTCCACGCCTTCAAACTTGATGGAGCCGGAGGTGGGGATCTCCAGCCGGTTCAGGCAGCGCAGGAAGGTGGACTTGCCGCAGCCGGAGGGGCCGATCAGGCAGACCACATCGCCGCGGTAGATGTCGATATCGATGCCCTTCAGGACATCCAGGGTGGGGGTGGGCTGCTTTGCGCCCTTTTTGACCTCACCGCCGTAGGTCTTGGTCAGACCACGGACTTCCAGGATCTTTTCAGCATGATTAGCGGTCACCTTGCGCCATCCTCCTCTCAAACTTCGACAGCAGCCATGTAAAGATCATGACTAAAATCAGATAGACCACTGCAACGCCCAACAGGGGGAACATGGCCTCGTAGGTACGGTTCATAATGCCCTGCGCCGCATACAGCAGCTCCTTGCCGCCGATGACGGTGATGAGCGAGGTATCCTTGAGCAGGACGATGAACTCGTTGCCCAGTGCAGGCAGCACCGCGCGGATGGCCTGCGGAATGACGATGACCACCATGGTGGTCATGTAGTTCAGGCCCAGGCTGCGGCCGGCTTCCATCTGGCCGGGGTCCACCGCCATCAGACCGCCGCGGATGATCTCCGAAACGTAAGCGCCCGAGTTGATGCCCAGTGCCAGTGCGCCGACCATGGTAAAGTTGCGGCTGTTGGAAAAGATGACCATGCTCATAATGAGCAGCTGGACCATCATGGGGGTGCCGCGGATGATGGTGGTGTACACCTGACAGACGGCATTGAAGAAGCCCAGCACCGGGTTCCTGCGGCCGGGACGCTGCTGGTCGTGCGCAACACGCACCAGTGCCACCACGCTGCCCAGCACCACGCCCAGTGCCAGCGCAATGGCGGTGACCAGCAGAGTGGTGCCCACGCCCTGGATGTACTGCACCCAGCGGTCGTTCAGGATGAACGCCTGATAGAATTTGAAGAACATTTCCTGCCCGAAGTCCAGCTTCGTGCCGCTGTTGAGCAGCTCTTTCAGCAGTTCGTATTGTGCGGCCATTCGCATCCTCGCTTTCTAAAATTGTTAGAATTTTGTAACCTGTTCTTTCCAAAAAAGGGGAGGTGCCCCAGATGGGGCCGCCTCCCCGTGATACAAGGTACAGCTGAATTATTCAGCGGTGATGTACTTGTCCACGATGGACTGCAGGGTGCCGTCAGCCTTCAGCTCTTCCAGAGTGGCGTTGACGGCATCTTCCAGAGAAGAACCCTTGGCCATACCGATGGCGTAATCTTCCTCGGCGTAGCTGGTATCCAGGATCTTCAGGCCGGGGTTGGCAGCAACGAACTCCTGGGCGGGAGCGTTGTCGATGACAACTGCATCCACCTGACCGTTGTTCAGAGCCTGCACAGCGGTCAGACCGTCGTCGTAAGCCACAACATTGTCGTCGCCGAAGTCATCGGAGCAGTAGATGTAGCCGGTGGTGCCGCGCTGGGTGCCGATCTTCTTGCCGGCCAGATCGTCGGGAGAAGCAATGTCGGAGCCTTCGGGCACGATGATGGACTGGATGCCGGTAGCGTAGCTGTCGGAGAAGTCCATCACAGCCTTGCGCTCGTCGGTGACGGTAACGCCAGCCATGACCATATCAGCCTTGCCCTGCTGCACGCTGAGCAGTGCGGCGTCAAACTCCATGTCGTCCACCTGCAGCTCCAGGCCCAGCTTTTCAGCAATGGCCTTGGCGGTGTCGATGTCGATGCCCGCGATGTCACCGGAGTCGGTGGTCATCTCGTAGGGAGGGAAGGTGGCGTTGGTGGCCATGGTCAGCTTGCCAGCCACCACGGTGGCCAGGCTGCCAGAAGCAGAGCTGGAAGCAGCTGCGCTGCTGGCTGCAGAAGAAGCTGCGCTGGAAGAAGCACCACCGCAGGCGGTCAGGGCCAGGGCAGCAGCGGAAACGGCGGCAGCAGCCAGGAAGCTGCGACGAGAGATCTTTTTCATATTCAAACACTCCTCTATGCACTGTATAATCTTACAACCGCCGGAAGGATGCGAATCATCGATGTTCCGGTCAATGCACTTAGTATAGTTTGAACAAAATGAAAAGTCAATAGTTGTGCATAATAATTCGTAAAATAAAAATTATTTTCCTGAAATATGCAAAAATCCATTGAATATATGAATATATGCAAGAAAATCCAGCTTTTTTACCGGGGCGTTACAGCCAGCGGGCGATCTCATCCCTGCTGCGCTTGGGCACGCAGTAGTCCCGGTTTTCATCCAGGTAGTATTTTACCCCGGTCTCCGGGGTCATGGGCACCACCCGGGCAGCGTGGGTGGGGTAGCCAAAGGCCACCATGCAGGCCAGCTTCAGCGGCTCTTCGATGCCCAGCAGCTCGGTGAGGGCGGGCTTGTTGATGGCACCCATGATGCAGCTGCCCACCCCCTTGTCCCAGGCGGCCAGGGTCATGTTGGCCAGGGCGATGCCGGTGTCGGTGGAAAGGTCGCCGGAAGCGGAGCTGTCCTGCAGGACGGCCACATACAGGGTGGGCGTCTCGTCGGCCTTGGGCATCCCCTGTTCCGGGGGCAGGTAGGCCGCCCACTTGACCAGCGGCTGCACTTTGGCCACCATTTCCGGGCTCTGCACCACCACAAGGCGCAGAGCCTGCCGGTTGGCCCCGCAGGAGGACAGCCGCACAGCTTCCACGATGTCATCCACCACATCCTGCGGCACGGGCTTCTGTGCAAAGCGGCGGTAAGTGCGGCGGGTGACCAGAGACTCCATAACAGACATGACAAAACACTCCTTTTCCGGCGGGCGGTGCCCGGCGGTTTATTTGCGGTTTACTACCATATAAAGTATAGCAGTCCGGCCGGGGATGCGCAAGCTGGAGAAAAAAACGTTGGCTCTTGACAAAAATATGCGGGGGGGGGGTATAATTAGCAGAGAACGCCCGGCCCGGCGGAAGGAGGCGGCCATGGTGGAAGAGGAAGCGTCCTGCGTGCAGGAGGAACAGACCGAGACGCTGGACCCGGCAAAGTGTACACCGGAACAGCATGCTTATACCGTGCAGTGCACCGAGGACGGCCATGTTCTGCACTGGGTTCGGATGGAGCAGCACCGCTGGTCAGACTGGCAGGTGGAGAAGGAACCGGACTGTGAGAACCCCGGAGAGCTCCGCAGCACCTGTGCGGTCTGCGGCATGGTGCGCTGGCAGCGGCTGGCCCCGCTGGGCCATCTGCTGCAGTTCAAACCCGAAGATGAGCGGCATACCATTGCAGTGTGCCGGGTGTGCGGCCGCACCCTGTGGCGAGGCCCTGCAAGAGATGCTGCCCAGAAGAAAAAAGCGGCCAGAAGATCTCGGCCCTCGACACAGGACGCCGCGAAGTGACAACGAAAATATGGTAAAATGTGGAAAATAATAGAAGGGGGTATCAGAATGGTCGTGTGGGTAGGTCTTGTGTGCTTTGTGCTGGGTGCCAATCTGGGATTTCTGGTGGCAGGCCTGATGCGGATGGCAAAGGACGAAAAGGACACCTCGGAGAAACCATAAAAATTTGGACGTGTTAACATTGAAAATTAACAATTCCTAACATGTGCGGAACCTCTTGACAAAGCGGAACGGGTAGGGTATCTTTGGTTTGCTAATACAAACCTAGGCGTACACGCCTACACGAAGATCAGGAGGAAAAACCAATGTCTCAGATTTCTCGTCGTAATTTTATGAAGTGCGCCGGTGCTGCCGCACTGGCCATTGCAGCCAGCGGCATTCTGACCGGCTGTGACAATACGCTGGATGTTGAAGTGACCTTTGTCTACAATGGCCAGACCCTGCCTCTGCGCGGCACCGGCAAGGTGGTCACCGGTGAGCAGTACATGGACACTGCGACCATCGTGCTTCCCGCAGAATATCAGGAACAGTACAAGGTCCGCGCAGAAAAAGTGAAAGTCATCCGCGAAAACGGCACCCGCAAGGCAGTAGTGGAGCTGGTGGTAAAAACTGCGGTCTGGACGGTCAGCTACCGTCTGGGCGAGAAAGAAGTGCTGTCCGGCTCTGTTGAGGCGGCAGCGGTGAACCCCACCGTCACGGTAAAAAACCTGAACGAGAACGAGCTGAAAGCGCTGGACAAGATGTTCTACAAGCTCCCGGAGGATGCCAAGGTCACCATCGGCAACGGCGTTGTGATCGTTCCGGTGGAGAAGATCATGGGTCAGGTGAAAGTGGACTACTATTATAAAATCACGGAAACGGTTGAGAGATGCCTTGGCTACCCGGAAGTAGTCGATGTCTGGAAGGGCACTAACATTATCAAGAAGTCGCAGTTGACCCGTCTGGAAAAAGCATGTGCTGATATGTCTTATGACGCCAGCAGCGTGGCACAGGAGATTCTCTTTGACTGGGCGGATAACGTAGTCAAGATTTATGTAAAGAGCTACTGAGCCTGATAACAGAACGCACTTTATAAAACGCAAAACAGGGGAGCTGCCCATGCCGGGCGGCTCCCCTTGCTTTTTGTGTTCAGGAGATTTTTGCCGGGTCGAGGTACTGGCCGTTCTGCAGCACTTCCAGATGGATGTGCGCTTCCTCGGCGCATTCACAGCTGATGGTGCCCACGGTGCCCAGCTTCTGCCCGGCGGTCACGGTGTCGCCGGGTTTCACGGCGGGGCTGTTCACCCCGCACACCCGCCACAGGCGGCCGGAGGCATCTTCCAGCGTGACCACGCTGCTCCACCGGCCGTCGGTGCCGGTCTCGGTCACCTTGCCGGAGCAGGGGGCACTCACCGCACTGCCCTCGGCACAGGCGTAATCCACACCGTTGTGGGTGCGCCAGTCGCCCAGCGTCTTGCTGTAGACCAGCTCGTCACCACTGTAGGCGTTGAGCACCCGGCCAGAGAACGGCTGCGTGGAGGCAGGCGCGGCTGAGCTTGCGGCAGGTGCAGAGTCGGTGCGCAAGGCAGAGGGTTCGTGCACCGAACCAGAGCCAGATGCCGCACCAGACGAGGCACTCGAGCTGCCCGGCACGGGCTGCGGTACCCCGGCTACGCTGTTGGCGGCCTGCTCGGCCGTATCGGGAAGGTCCAACCATAATTCTTCCTCCTCAAGCCCCACATCGGGGTCAGGTTCCGGCTCCGGAATGGTCTGCCGGGCGGTGCTGCTCGGGTTTGTCAGGTCGGTCAGGTTCTGCCTGAGCTCGTCGCGGACGGTGCGCACCGCCCACACCCCGGCGGCTGCCGCGGCCAGCAGACAGGCTGCCAGCACCAGCGCAAAGCCCTTGCCGTGCAAAAACTTTTTGATCTGCTCCATCTTGCGTTACTCCTATCTGTCCCGTGGAAACGGTTCGCTTCTGGGGTTAGTGTGGGAGGGCGGCGCAGGTTTTATGCATCAAAAAAGAGCCTTCCCGGTGCGGGAAGGCTCTTTGCGGTTTACGGGTTCCGGTTCAGTTGCGGCTGTTGCGGCTGTTCAGGCCCAGCAGGCGCACCACATACAGGAAGATGTTGATGAAGTCCAGGTACAGGGTCAACGCACCGTAGATGGAAGCCTTTTCGGCCAGCTCGCTGTCCCCGGCGTAGTAGGAGTACAGCTGGCTCAGCTTCTGGGTGTCATAAGCAGTCAGCAGCATGAACACCACCAGACCGATGCCGCTGTACAGCACCGTGGAGCCGAAGCCCATGCCGAACAGCAGGCCGACAAAGCCGGTGATGAGCAGGGCCACCAGAGCCATCATCAGCTTGGGACCCCAGCCGGACAGGTCCTTGTGGGTGGTGGCACCATAGGCAGCCATCAGGCCAAAGTACACCGACGTAGCCAGGAAGGCCAGCACCAGCGTGCTCACCGAGAACGCAATGAAGTAGTAGCTCAGCACCATGCCGTTGAGCAGTGCATAAACAAGGAACACGCCGCGGGCTGCGCCTACCGACATGTTCTGCACGCGGGAGCTCAGCACGAGCACCAGTGCCAGTTCTGCAATGGTGAACAGCAGGTACAGGGAGTTGACCACATACAGCAGGGGGGTGGTGGCCGTGACGAACGCGGCGGCAAAGGTCACCAGCAGACCGCAGGCCATCCAGCGGTAGGTGCGGGACATATAGTCCGCCGAAGTCATGGCGGGCTCTGCATAACCGCGATCATAATTGTTGTAATCCATGTGGAAGTTCCTCCATTCTTGTTCCGCCGGGGCTGTGGGGGCCTTGCCGCCCTTGCTCCGGTCTACGGAATATAGTATACTGCATAGAAATGAACGTTTCATGAA
>ERZ791744.1561-NODE-1561-length-14767-cov-4.260740_pt1 | contig 14767 bp, 16 predicted proteins | sample MGYA00510039_ERZ791744 | MGnify/ENA primary metagenome ERZ791744 (study PRJEB30046, sample SAMN00791969) | human gut metagenome | study: EMG produced TPA metagenomics assembly of the A metagenome-wide association study of gut microbiota in type 2... | reverse complement strand
CACCTTTTTCCCGCATTTTTCAACTTTTTTATCCCTGCCAGAAGGTGGGGTTATGAATCCGCTATTGCATCCTTGCCGCAGTTATGATATACTCCCTATTACCATATAATAACAGGAGCAACGACATGAAATACCCCTATCTGCTGCTGGACGCAGACAACACATTGTTTGATTTTGACGCGGGAAACCGGCACGCTTTTCATGAGGTGTGCGCCCGATATGACATCCCGGACACGGAGGAGAGCTTTCAGTGCTATAAGCGGTGCAACAACGCCATGTGGGCGGCCTTTGACCGGGGCGAGTGCACCAAGGACTTTCTGGTGGTGGAGCGGTTCCGGCGTTTTCTGAAGGAAATGGGCCTGGATCGGGATGCGGCCCGGTGCAACGAACTGCACCTGCAGGTGCTGGGACAGAACACCCTGCTGCTGCCCCACGCTCTGGAGGTCTGCCGGGGCCTGTCCCGGGAGCGCCGGCTGTACATCGTCACCAACGCCGTGGCGGCGGTGCAGCGGTCCCGGCTGGCGGGCAGCGCCATTGCGCCCTATATCACCGGGGCCTTTATTTCGGAGGAGGCCGGGGCCAGCAAGCCCAGTGCCGCATACTTCGACTACGTTTTCTCCCGCATTGATGGCATCACCCGGGAGAACTGCCTGCTGGTGGGGGACTCCCTGTCCAGCGACATCCGGGGAGCCAATAACTACGGCCTCCCCTGCTGCTGGTACAATCCCAAGGAAGCCGCCCGGCCGGAGGACCTGCGGATCGACTACGAGATTCGGGATCTGCGGCAGCTATACGACCTGGTGTGAAAGACTTTATAAGGAGTGATTCAGATGCATCCGAACTTTTCCCAGCTGACGCCCCGGTGGTTCAAGCGGGCCTTCGTGTATACCGGGAACATCGACGACTTCCGCTATCGCTTTGAAATGGACAAGGACAACGGCCTTCTGCACACGGCGGTCTACACCGTGTACTGCTTCGAGGTGGCCAAGGACGTGCAGCAGCAGGACTTCCCCTGGGACGACCAGGGCGTGGAGCAGCTGAAAGCCTGGCTGCAGGAGCGGTACGAGCACTATACCCGGGAGGGAAGCCTGTAAGAAAAAAAATTCCTCTGCAAGCATGCAGAGGAATTTTTTTATTTCTTATCCCAGGCCTTCAGGTCCTTCAGCTCGTTATACAGCCGCAGATAGCTGGCGTGGCGGCTGCGAGGGATCTTCCCTTGATGGACGGCCTCCAGCACGGCGCAGCCCTTCTCCTTGGTGTGGCTGCACCCCACAAAGCGGCAGCCGCCTACATAAGGGGCAAACTCCGGGAAGGTCTCCGGCAGGTGCTCCTTCAGCTCCAGGTCCAGCTCCTGGGTATCAAAGGACGCAAAGCCCGGGGTGTCGATGACATAGGTGTCCTGTCCCAGGGAGAACAGCTCCACATGGCGGGTGGTGTGCCGCCCCCGGCCCAGGGCCTTGCTGACCTCCCCCACCGCCAGGGAAAAACGGGGGTCCAGGGCGTTGAGAATGCTGGACTTTCCCACACCGGAGTTGCCGGTGAAGGCGCTGAGCTTTCCGGCCAGCTCCCGGCGCAGCTCGTCGATCCCCTGGCCGGTGACGGCGCTGACCCGCAGCACCCGGATGGCAGAGCCGCTGTATATCCCGTACAGCTCCTCCGCCGGGTCCAGGTCGCACTTGTTCAGGCACAGCAGCACCCGGCAGTCCTTCAGGGCGGCAATGGCGCTGATGCGGTCGATGAGATACGGGTCCGTCACCGGCAGGGCGGCGGAGGCGATGATCACCAGCTGGTCGATGTTGGCCGCCGCCGGGCGGTCGAAGGCGTTGCGGCGGGGCTCCACCGCCTCCACAAAGCCCTCGCCGCCGCCCAGCTCCCGGACCTGGACCCAGTCCCCCACCAGGGGGGACAGCCCCTCCCGGCGGAACTTGCCCCGGGCCCGGCATTGCAGGGTCTCCGCCCCGGTGTTCACATAGTAAAACCCGCTGAGGGCCTTTTCAATGCGTCCCCGGATCAAAACGTGATCTCCTGGGCCACGGCCTCGGTTCCGTTGATATACAGCTTGATGGTGGAGGTGGAACCGGCGCTGCCGTGGAAGGTGTAGGTAAAGGAGGCGGTGCCGCCGTCCACATAGGTGGAGTGGATGATGCTGCCGTCCTGCATGACCTCGATCTTCATATTGCTGTCGCTGCGGTACTGCTCGGGGATGTCGAACACCACCACCCGCTCAGCGGAGCTGGCGCCCTTGCTGACGGTGAACACGATCTCCGTGCCGGACTGCACCTCGGTGTCCTGCTGGATGCTCTGGCCGATGACGGTGCCCTCGGGCTTATCGCTGAACTCATACTGATGCTCGCCCACGGTCAGGCCCAGGGCCTCCGCCTGCTGGGCTGCGTCGTCAATGTGCATGGTCACGAAATTGGGCACGGTGAGGGGCTTGGTCTCCGGCCCCTTGCTGACGGTCAGCACCACGGTGTCGCCCTTGTTCAGAGGCTCACCGGCGGCGGGGGAGCTCTGCATCACCTGGCCCTCCGGCACGTCGGGGGAATAGGCCTCCGCCCGCTGGACATCCAGGTCCAGATGCAGGTTGCCCAGCTCCGTCTTGGCCATCAGGAACTCCTTGCCCACCACGGTGGGCATCAGCGTGTCGTCCTCCTGGGCGCAGAGATAGACCTTGATGACCAGGTTGTTCTTGCGGCTGCGGCCGCTGGCGGGGTCCTGCTCCACGATCTGGCCGGGCTCATACTTGTCGCTGGGCTTGGTGCCCAGCACCTCGATGCGGAAGACGTCCTTCACCTCGGGCAGGGCCTCGGCCTCCTCCAGGGTCTTGCCCAGAAGGTTCGGCACCTGGTGGGACGCCGTGCCATTGCCGGCGTCAAAGCCGCCGGCCACCAGCTTGAACACCACGAAAATCAGCACCAGGGCCAGGGCGAACCCGCCGATGACCAGGCCCACCACCTTGCGGCTGTGCTTCTTGTCCTCCTCTTCCTGGGCCACGGCGCTGTTGGCCCGGCTCACCGCCGCCACCTGGTTGGTAGGCAGGGGCTGGGTGGGCTCCTGGCACACCACGGCGGCCTTCAGGTCCTCCCGGATATAGTCCATGTCCACGGCGGGGTCCTTGCGGAATTTCTCCAGATCGTCCAGCATGGCGTCGGCGGTCTGGTAGCGCTTGGAGATGTCCGGGCACATGGCCTTCATGCAGATCAGCTCCAGGGCCTCGGGGATATCGGGATTCAGCTCCCGGGGGGTCTTGGGCACGGCGCTCAGGTGCTGGATGGCCACGGACACGGCGGAGTCCCCCTGGAAGGGCAGCTTGCCGGTGAGCATCTCATACAGCACCACGCCGGCGGAATAGATGTCGGACCGGGCGTCCACCCGGTCGCCCCGGGCCTGCTCCGGCGAGATATAGTGCACGGAGCCCAGGGTCTCCTGGGTCAGGGTCTGCCCCTGGTCCGCCAGGCACGCGATGCCGAAGTCGGCCACCCGGACGCTGCCGTCCCGCAGGACCATGATGTTCTGGGGCTTGATGTCCCGATGGATCACGCCCCGGCTGTGGGCATGGCTCAGGCCCCACATGATCTGGGTGATGAAGTGCAGCGCCTCCCGCCAGTCCATCTGGCCCCGGCGCTCCATATACTGCTTCAGGGTCACGCCGTCGATCAGCTCCATGACGATGTAGTCCACGTCATCGCTGCACGACACGTCGTATACCGACACGATGTTGGGGTGGGACAGCTGGGCCACGGCCCGGGACTCATCCATGAACCGGCGGCGGAAGTCGGCGTTCTGGGCCAGGTCGCTGTGCAGGATTTTCACCGCTACCAGCCGGTCCAGCCGGTGACACTTGGCCTTGTAGACGTTGGCCATGCCTCCCCTGCCGATCAGCTCCAGTATTTCGTAGCGATTATCCAGCATTTTACCAATGTAAGGATCCATATCGTCAATTCCTCCTTCAGTCGTTCATCAGCAGGATGGCCGTCACGTTGTCCGGCGCGCCCCGCTGCTTGGAAATGGCCATCAGCCGCTGCAAGCAGCCCTCCGGCTGTCCGTTATGCAGAATTTCAAACATAATTTCCTGGTCCGTGACGGTGTTCACCAGGCCGTCGGAGCACAGCAGCAGGAAATCCCCGGGCTTCCATTGCAGGGGGAAGCCGTCTGCCTCCACGGCGGGGTCCGGACCCAGGGCCCGGGTGATCAGGTTGCGGCGGGGGTGGCTGCGGGCCTGTCCCGGGGTCAGGTCTCCCTTTTCCACCATGTCCTCCACCAGGGAGTGGTCCCGGCTGATCTGGCGCAGGCCATCGGCTCCGGCCAGATAGGCCCGGCTGTCGCCTACGTTGCTGATGAGGACCTTATCTCCCTTCACCAGGGCGGACACCAGGGTGGTGCCCATGCTTTTCAGCTCCGGATGACCGGCGGCCCGCTGGCGTATGGCGGCGTTGGCCGCCGTGACGGCCTCCTGCACCGCCCGGTCCATGTGGCCGGAGTGCCCCGTCTCCGTCAGGGTGCGGATGAAGGTCTTCACCGCCACGGTGCTGGCGATGCTGCCCCCGGCCACGCCGCCCATGCCGTCACACACCACGGCCACCGCATAGCCGCCGGGCAGCTGGGCAAAGCCGAAGGCGTCCTGATTCTCATGGCGTATCAGGCCGGTGTCGGTGATCTCCCAATGCTTCATTCAGGGTCCTCCCCCTTTCTCTCCTCCATGGCGCGGCGGCGCAGCTGGCCGCAGGAGGCGTCGATATCCCCGCCCAGACTCCGCCGCACAGTGGCGGTGATGCCGTGGGACTCCAGCCGCTTCTGGAAGGCCGCAATGCGGCGGCTGGGCTTGAAGGGGCTTTCCACCACGTCGTTGAGAGGGATCAGGTTCACATGACCCGGCATACCGGCGATGCGCCGGGCGATCAGGTCCGCCTGCCAGTCGTGATCGTTGACCCCGTCGATCATGGCGTATTCAAAGGATATGCGCCGCCCGGTCCGGCGGAAATACCGGTGGCAGGCGGCAAACAGCTCCTCCACGTCCCAGGCCCGGTTCACCGGCATGATCCGGGACCGGGTCTCGCTGTCCGGCGCGTGGAGGGACACCGACAGCGTCAGCTGCAGATCCTCCTCCGCCAGGGCGTCGATGCCCGGCACCACGCCGCAGGTAGACAGGCTGATATGGCGCATGCCGATGTTCAGCCCGTCGGGATGGTTCACCAGCCGCAGAAAGCGCAGCACGTTGTCCCGGTTATCCAGGGGCTCTCCAATACCCATCAGCACGATATTGGAGATCTCCCGGTCAGAGTCCAACTGGGTAAACAGCACCTGGTCCAGCATCTCCCCGGCGGTCAGGTCCCGGACCTTTCCGGCCACGGTGCTGGCGCAGAAGGCGCAGCCCATGCGGCAGCCCACCTGGGAGGAGATGCACACGGTATTGCCGTGGTGATACTGCATCAGCACCGTTTCGATGCAGTTGCCGTCCGGCAGCTCCCACAGGTATTTTATGGTGCCGTCCAGCCGGGATTCCTGCTTCCGGGCCACGGTGGGCACGGAGATGGTGTAGTCCTGTGCCAGCTGCTGGCGCAGGGGTTTGGATAGATTGCTCATTTCGTCGAAGGAGCGCACCCCCCGGTGCAGCCAGGTGAACACCTGCTTGCCCCGGAAAGCAGGCTGTCCCATATCCCGCAGGACCCGGGTGATCTCCTCCTCCGTCATGCATCGCATGTCCGTCAATTTGCTCAGTCCTTTCTGCGCATCCGGCAGATATAAAACCCGTCGGTGCCGTGGCGCTGGGGCCACAGGGTCACCTGCCCCGGGCAGGGTCCCACCGGCAGGGGAAACGCCGTGCGCACCGGCTCAAACTCCGGGTGCTTATCCAGGAAATCCCCGGTGACGTCCTCGTTCTCCTCCGGCAGCACCGTGCAGGTGGAATACACCAGCGTGCCGCCGGGGCGCACATAGCCGGAGGCGTTTTCCAGGATGGCCCGCTGCACCAGCGGCAGCTGGGCCAGCTCCTTGGGGTTCTTATAGCGGATATCCGGCTTTTTCCGGATGATCCCCAGCCCCGAACAGGGCACGTCAGCCATGACCACGTCGGCCTGTCCCTCCCAGGCGGCGTGCTTCTCCCGGGCGTCGGCAGCAGCCGTGCGGATACAGGTCAGTCCCAGGCGCTGTGCGCCGCTTTCGATGAGCTTCACCTTGTAGGGATGAACGTCGCAGGACAGGATCTGCCCCCGGTCGCCCATGTCCATGGCCATGGAGAAGGATTTCCCTCCCGGTGCGGCGCACACGTCCAGCACCCGGTCCCCCGGGGCGGCGGAGGCCGCCATAGCGGCCAGACGGGCCGCCGCGTCCTGGACCAGGAACCGTCCCTCCCGGAAGGCGGGCAGGCTGCGCAGGTCCCCGGTGCCGGTGATCTCCAGGCAGCCCTCCAGCCAGGGGTGGGGCTGCACGGTGACGCCGTCGCCCCGCAGCTCCCGCTCCAGGTCCTCCGCCGTGGTTTTCAGCGGGTTCACCTGGATGCAGGTGGGAACGGCGTCGTTGTCCAGCCGCAGGAACTCCTGGGTCTCGTCGGGGCCGATCAGGTCCAGCAGCCGCAGCACCAGCCACTTGGGATGGCTGTACCGCAGGGACAGGTAGTCCGCCGTGGACCCCTTGGGCAGGTCCGGCATATCCATCCAGTGCTCCACAAACCGCCGCAGCACGGCGTTGACCATACCGGCGGCCTTGGGCCGCCCGTGGCGGCGGGTCATCTCCACCGCCTCGTTGACGGCGGCCCGGTGGGGCACCCGGTCCATAAACAATATCTGATAGCCGCCGATGCGCAGGATGCTGCGGATCACCGGCTCCAGCCGCTCCGGCTTCTGGGCGCACCAGCAGCCGATGTAGTAGTCCAGCAGCATCCGGTTCTGCATCACCCCATAGCACAGGCGGGTGGCAAAGGCCGCGTCCCGGCTGTCCAGCCCGTTTTGGGCGATCAGACGGCGCAGGGCCTCATCGGACCAGGCGTTGGCCTTGTCCACCTGCATCAGCGCATCCAGAGCCACGTCCCGGGCGCTGCGCTTCTCCCGGGGGCTCATGCCTCCACCTGCAGGGGATGGCCCCGCAGATAGTCCGCCGCCGCCATCCGGCGGCCCCCCTGGGGCTGCAGCTCCAGAATACGCAGCAGCCGCCCGTCGCCGCAGGCCACGTCGATGCCCGCCTTTCCGGCGGCCGCCACGGCGCCGGGGGCTTTTCCGGTCTCGCCCAGGACCTCCGTGCGGAATATCTTCACCGTAGCCCCACCCAGCTCCGTGGAGGCGCAGGGCCAGGGAATCAGACCCCGGACCTGGTTATGGATATGCCCGGCGGGCTTTGTCCAGTCAATCACGCCCATGTCCTTGGTGAGCATGGGGGCGTAGGTATAGGCGCTGTGGTCCTGAACCGTGCGGTGAGCGGTTCCGGCACGAAGCTGTTCCACAGTTTCGGACAGCGCCTGGGCCCCCAGCTCCGCCAGCCGCGCCGTCAGCGCCTGGGCATCCTCCTGGGGGTCAATATCGGTTTTCAGCACATGCAGAATGTCCCCGGCGTCCAGCTCCTTGGCCATGTACATGATGGTGACGCCGGTCTCCCTCTCGCCGTTGAGGATGGCCCAGTTGATGGGAGCCGCCCCCCGGTATTTGGGCAGCAGGGACGAATGGACGTTGATGGAGCCGTAAGGTGGGGTGTTCAGAATGTCCTCCGGCAGGATGCGGCCATAGGCCGCCACCACGATCAGCTCCGGATGCAGCTCCCGCACCAGGGCCAGGGCCGTGCCGTCCCGCATTTTCGTGGGCTGATACACGGACAGCCCCTGGGCCAGGGCGTATTCCTTCACCGGCGAAAAGGCCAGCTTATGCCCCCGGTTTTTGGGGCGGTCCGGCTGGGTGAACACGCCGCAGATCTCGTGCCCGTCCTCCACCAGCCGCTTCAGGGACGCCACCGCGAAATCCGGCGTGCCCATAAACAGGATCCTCACTCCTCGTCGTCTCCCTCTTCCTGCTGCCGGATATACTCCTCCAGCTCCTCCTCGGTCAGCAGATGGTCCGTGCGCTCCACGAACAGATGACCGTCCAGATGCTCGATCTCGTGACAGAAGCAGCGGGCTGTCAGTGCCTCATCCTCCACCTCGAAAAATGCGCCGTCCCGGTCCTGGGCCCGGACCCGCACCGTGTAAGGCCGGGTCACAATGCCGAACTTTCCGGGCACGCTGAGGCAGCCCTCCAGCCCGGTCTGTTCGCCGTCGGTGGCGATGATCTCGGGGTTCACCAGCTCGATGATCTCGTCATCCTCGTTCATCACCACGCACACCCGGCGCAGAATGCCCACCTGGGGCGCGGCCAGGCCCACACCGCCGGAGTCCAGCAGCGTGTCCTTCAGGTCGTCCAGCAGGGTGTGAAGCCTGCCGTTGAACTCCGTCACCGGGCGGCACACCTTGGTCAGGCAGGGCTCCCCCTGCAATACGATTTTTCTCAAAGCCATGGTCGTATACCTCTTTTTATCAGTCCATCAGATTACAATCGGTGTAAATATGCAGCGCTTTGTGCTCCGGCCGCCGGGAAAACTCCTTCATAAACGCCGACAGCAGGCCCCGCAGGGTCTTGTCGTTGCGGCCGATCACCGTTACCCGGTAGCGGTAGCGATTGTTGACCTTCACCACGGGAGCCGGGGCCGGGCCCAGGATATCCAGGGCCATGCCGCGATAGGGCTCCTGCCCGGCGGCGGAACGCAGTCCGTCCCGCAGACCGGCGGCGGCCCGGCGCACCGGGCCCTCCTGGGGGCCGGTGACGGTGATGAAAAACTGGTCGGCAAAGGGTGGGTCCCGCCGCAGCTGCCGCAGGCGGATCTCGCCGTCGTAAAACCGGTCATAGTCCTGGTCCGCCGCGGCCAGGATCACGTCGTTCTGGGGGGTGTAGGTCTGGATCACCGCCCGGCCGGGCTTGTCCCCCCGTCCGGCCCGGCCCACCACCTGGGTCAGCAGGCTGAAGGTCCGCTCCGAGGCCCGGTAGTGGTCCACATACAGGGACATATCCGCCGCCAGGACGCCTACCAGCGTCACATTGGCAAAGTCCAGCCCCTTGGCCACCATCTGGGTCCCCAGCAGGATGGGCACCCGCCGCACCTGGAAATCCCGGAGGATCTTCTCGTGGCCCTGGCTGACGGTGTCGGCGTCCATGCGGAGAATTTCCGCCTCCGGGAACAGGGCGTGCAGCTCCTCCTCCGCCCGCTGGGTGCCCACGCCGATGTGCTTCATGGCGCCGCCGCACTCCGGGCAGGCTTCGCTGCTTTTTTCGGAATAGCCGCAGTAGTGGCACATCATCCGCCCGTTGGCGGAATGGTAGGTCAGATACACGCTGCACCGGGGGCACTGGGGCACATAGCCGCACTGGGGGCACAGCAGCTCCCGGCTGTTGCCCCGGCGGTTGAGAAACAGGATGCTCTGCTCCCCGGCCTCCAGATTCTTCTCCAGCTCCCGGGCCAGCTCCCGGCTGATGCAGCCGGCGTTGCCGTCCCGCAGCTCCCGGCGCATATCCGCCAGGATCACCCGGGGCATCCGGTGTGCGTTGTAGCGCCGCCGCAGCAGCGCCAGCTGATAGTCCCCCCGGCGGGCGTAATACGCTGTTTCCACCGTGGGGGTGGCCGAACCCAGCAGCAGCCGGGCGTTTTCCCGGAAGCAGCGGTATTTGGCGATATCCCTTGCGTGATAGCAGGGAGGATTTTCGGATTCGTAGGAGCTCTCCTGCTCCTCGTCCAGGATGATCAGCCCCAGGTTCTCCAGCGGGGCGAACACCGCCGACCGGGTACCCAGCACGATGTGTGCCTCTCCCCGGCGGATGCGCTTCCACTGGTCGTACCGCTCCGTCAGCCGCAGGCCGCTGTGCAGCAGGGCCACCTGGTCCCCGAAGTAGGCGGAAAACCGGGCCATCATCTGGGGCGTCAGGGCGATTTCCGGCACCAGGATCATCACGGACCGGCCCTGGGCCAGCAGGGTCTGGGCCAGCCGGATATATACCAGGGTCTTGCCGCTGCCGGTGACCCCCTGCAAAAGGGTGACGCCGGGGCGGCCATCGCGGCACTGGGCCAGGATCTCGTCATAGGCCCGCTGCTGCTCATCGTTGAGGGTGATCTCCTCCGCCGCCGCGTCATAGTCCCGGCGGGAGATGCGGTACTCCTCCTGGCTGCGCAGGGACACCAGCCCCGCCCGCTCCAGGCTCCTGATGCCCTGCCGGGACACGCCGGTGTAGTAGCACAGCTCCTGCACCACGGCGTCACCGTATTTGGCCAGGAAGGCCACGGCGTCATACTGCCGGGCGGCGGATTTTTTCTTCCGCTCCATCCGCTCCAGGGCCTCCTCCGGCTCCAGGGCCAGGCAGGCGATCTGCACCACCCGGTCCTGGACCTTCCGGGTGCCCTGGGGCTCCATTTGCAGGATGCCCCGCTTTTTGAGTCCTGCCAGCACCCGGCTTCCGGTCTCACCCAGAGCAGCGCACAGGTCGTCCCGTTCCATGGGGCCGTCCTGCAGCAGGCGGCAGGCCGCCGTCTCCCGCTCCGACAGGTCTCCCGGCAGGGGCTCCCCGGTCAGGGACCACATCTCCCGATAGCTGTACCACACAGCGGCGGGCAGGATGGTGCGGATGGCGTCGTAAAACGTGCAGAAATACCGCTCCCGCATCCACAGGGCCAGGCGGATCTCCCGGTCCGTGATGACGGGCTCCCGGTCCACTAAAGACCGGATGGGCTTGATGGGCTTTTCCGGCACCCCCTGCCCCAGGGTCAATACGACCCCCTCGCTGACGCGGTTGCCGCGGCCAAAGGGCGCCAGCACCCGCATGCCCACGGCGATGTCCGTCCCCTGGGGGATCAGATAGTCGTAAGGCTTGTCAATGGCATAGGTTGCCGCCGCCACAGCCACCTTGGCGATCTGCGGCATGGCGATTCCCCCTTCTGTCCCGTCACGCCTCGTCGGAAATGGCGGTGTCGATGGACTTGGCATCGAAGCGGCCCTCGGCCACCTCGTTGATGGCCAGGGTCACGGGCTTCTCGTCCAGGGGCTCGTCGCGGCGCTGGGCCTCGATGGCGATCTGGCGGGCCCGGCGGGCCACCACGTTCACCATCATATAGCGGTTGGGAATGTACTGGGTCAGCTTGTTCATAGCGGGATAGAGCATCATAATAGCATTACCGTCCTTTATCAGAAAAAATTTTTAGTCCTTTATCAAATGCATCCGCTCGGCGGGCTTGAAGTGCTCCACGCGGAAGATATCATTGAGCTCAGCGGCGGCGCGCTCCACGTCGTCGTTGATGATAAAATAGTCGTAATCCACGGCCAGGGCCATCTCGTCCCGGGCCCGGGTCAGCCGCTGGCGAATCTTGTCGGCGGAGTCGGTGCCCCGGTTCACCAGCCGGCGCTCCAGCTCCGACCAGGAGGGCGGAGCCAGGAAGATGCGCACGGCGTCGGGCCGCTTGGCATAAACCTGCTGCGCCCCCTGCACGTCGATCTCCAGCATCACGTCCCGGCCCTGATCCAGGGCCTCGTCCACGGGGATGCGGGGGGTGCCGTAAAAATTCCCGGCATAGCCCGCATGCTCCAGCAGTTGATCCCGGTCGATCATCTTCAAAAACGCGTCGTCACTGATGAAGTGATAGTGTACGCCGTCAATCTCACCCTGGCGGGGTCCGCGGGTGGTGGCGGACACGGACAGAAACATGTCCGGATGCTCCCTCATGGCGCTTTTGAGCACCGTGCCCTTTCCGGACCCGGACGGGCCGGAAAGAATGAATATTTTGCCTTGCTTTTCCAAAATCAGATCTCCTCCTGCATGAAATCCTCCGCCGACAGGCCCAGGCGGGGGCCCAGCTTCTCCGCCGGCAGGGCGGAGAGCACCACATGGTCGCTGTCCATCACCAGCACCGCCGCCGTTTTGCGGCCGTAGGTGGCGTCAATGAGCATGCCCCGGTCCCGGGACTCCTGGATCAGCCGCTTGATGGGGGCGGAATCCGGGCTCACCACGGCGATGAGCCGTCCCACGGACACCAGATTGCCGAAGCCGATATTCACCAGCTGCACAGCGGTCCCTCCCTTACTCGATGTTCTGCACCTGCTCGCGGATCTTCTCCACCTCGGCCTTCATGGCCACCACGTCCTGGGTCACGGCCAGGTCGTTGCACTTGGAGCCGATGGTGTTGCACTCGCGGTTGAACTCCTGCATCAGGAAGTCCATGTCCTTGCCGGTGGGCCGCTGGGCCTGCAGCATGGTCCGCAGCTGGGCCACATGGCTGCGCAGGCGGACGGTCTCCTCGTCCACGGCCACCTTGTCGGCGAAGATGGCGGCCTCGGTGAGGATGCGCCCCTCGTCGATGGTGGTGGAGGCCAGCACCTCCCGCATTTTCTTCTCCAGCCGCTCCCGATAGGCGGACACGGTCTGGGGCGACTGCCGCTCCACCCGCCCCACGGCGGTCTCGATGGTCACCAGGCGGCCCGCGATGTCCTCCGCCAGGCGGCGGCCCTCCACGGCACGCATGGTATTGTACGCGGCCAGGGCCTTATCCAGCACCTGGCAGATGTCGGCGGCCACGGTCTCCAGGTCCTCCTCGGCCTTGGTGACGGTGAGAACATCCGGCAGCTTGGCAAGGGTCATGGGGGTTACATCCCCCTCCAGGGAGAACATATCCCTCAGCTGGGTCAGGGCCTGGTAATAGCCCCGGGCCAGGGGCTGGTTCACCGTCACCACGGACACGTCCGCGGCGCTGGCGTCGATGGTGACGAACACGTCCACCTTGCCCCGGGACACAGCAGCCCGGACACGGGCCTTCACGGCGTCCTCGGCAAATACGTAAGCACGGGGCATTTTCACCGTGCAGTCCAGAAAGCGGTTGTTGACAGAGCGCACCTCCACGGTGATGTCCCGCTGGTGCAGGGTCTCTCTGGCCCGGCCGTAGCCGGTCATGCTTTTGACCAATGTAAACTCCTCCTATCTATCGTCCCTCAGCAGCAGAAATAGTATCCGCCGCCGCCAAACAGGCAGTTCATGCAGGCGCAGGCAGCGCAGAGGCTGGTGCAGTTGTCCCCGGCGCAGCTGCCGGTGGACACATGCCCGTAGCCGTTGGGGCGGTACGCCGCGCCGTTTCCGTTTATCATATCCAGGGCCCGCTGATACTCCGCATTGCCCGGGTCCATCTGCACCGCCGTCTCATAATACCGCCGGGCCTCGTCCATCCAGCCCCGCTTATAGCAAACGGCCCCCTTCAGGAAGTTCCACTCCCCGTTGTGATCCGTCTGGGCGTTGAGCAGCTCCTCCGCCAGGTTCAGGTTTCCCTGGGAGATGGCCAGCCGGATCCGCTGCCACGCAGCGCCGTAGGCGCCGCTGTAGCCGGTGTTATAGCCAGTATTGTACCCCGCGCCGTAGCCGGGATTATAGCCGGAGCCGTAGCCGCTCTGGCCGCCGGACTGGGCGGCCTTGCGCTGATTGCGGATGGTCTCGTAGGCCTCGTTGATCTCCTTCATCCGCTCCTGGGCCAGGTCCTCTAAGGGATTGTCGTGGTAGTTGTCGGGGTGGTATTTCCGGGCCAGGTTCCGGTAGGCTTTCTTCACTTCTTCGTCTGTGGCGGTGCTGGGGATGCCCAGCACCTGATAGGGATCGCGCATATCAGGCGCCTGCCTTTCGTTGTTTTCTTCTGCGTCCTTTGCGGAAAGTGCCGTTCAGCACCGCCGCGCCCACCGCGTACAGGCCCTCGTATACAACACTCTCGATAATGGCCCGCCAGGGGCCGAAATCCGCCAGCTCAAAGGCGGCGGCCATGGCCCGGACGGAGCTGTCCAGGGTGGCGGCCAGGGCCGCCCGGTCCTCCGCCGTCAGCGTGCCGCACTCGGCGTGAAAGCGGTACACCAGTGGGTTATAGCTGCCGGACTTTACATCCTTTTTCAGGTCGTCCGCCGCGTCCACCAGATAGATCCAGCGGCCCAGGTGGTACAGCAGCTGCTCCAGCACCCGGCGGCGCACCGGGTCCGGCTCCTCCTCCGCCGCACCGGCCAGCAGCGCCGCAAAGGCGTCCGCCGCCCGGTCCATGGAGGGGCACCTCTCCCCTTCCAGCCGGGCCAGCTCCTCCAGGTGGGCCCGGGTCCGCTCATCGAAGCCGGGCCGCCTGGCCCGGGCCTTCCGATACGCCCGGCCCAGGGCCAGCAGCGCCGCGCGGTACGGCAGCCCCCGGAAAAAGCCGTGGTCCGCCACGCCGTCGGTCAGCTGCCACCAGGTGAGGATCACGCTCAGGTCCGCCGCCGCATCGAAGGCGGGCTGAGGCTCCAGGGCGTCGCAGCCCCGGATGGGGTGGGCCGGGCACCGGCAGTGCGCCGTGGGGCACTCCGGCTCCCGGGACAGCAGCATGGCCAGAAAGGCCAGGTCATAATTCAGGATCATCCGGGCCGCCAGGCCGTATCTCCGGCCCAGGCTGCGGCATAGGCCGCAGTAAGCTGCCTGGAACCGCTGCTTGTCCTCCGCCGTCAGATGTCCGTCCGACGGCCGCACATAACCGAACATCAGAACTCCCGGACGATGGTATAGGTCAGGGTGTCCCGCTTCCGGGCATAGCCGTCATACAGCTTGATGGCGGTACCTGCGCCCAGGTGGGAGACTTGGTCGTGAGCCGGGGTGCCGGGAATGTCGCAGGCGATGGTGACGTCCAGGGCGATGGAGAAGTCCGGCTGGATGTCCAGCGTGCCGGCCTGCGCGCCCCTCAGCCCCACTTCCTCCTGAACGGTGAAGGCGGCCACGAAGTT
>ERZ791744.1535-NODE-1535-length-15012-cov-7.429230_pt1 | contig 15012 bp, 10 predicted proteins | sample MGYA00510039_ERZ791744 | MGnify/ENA primary metagenome ERZ791744 (study PRJEB30046, sample SAMN00791969) | human gut metagenome | study: EMG produced TPA metagenomics assembly of the A metagenome-wide association study of gut microbiota in type 2... | reverse complement strand
TTCTGTAGAAGAAGTGGAAGCATTGGCTGGTGGTGACGCAAGCGGTCGCGTACAGAGGTAAATAAGTTGAAAGTTGAGAATGGAGAGTTGAGAGTTTGAAAAATCAATTCATTTAAAATAAGAAAATTAAAATGGCAAAATTCGATAAAATAGCCGTATTAAATAAGATCGGCTCTACAGGAATGGTTCCTGTATTCTACCACAAAGATGTGGAAGTTGCAAAGAAAGTAGTAAAGGCTTGTTATGACGGTGGTGTTCGTGCTTTCGAATTCACAAACCGTGGTGACTTTGCACAGGAAGTATTTGCTGAAATCGTTAAGTTCGCAGCAAAAGAATGTCCTGAAATGGCAATTGGTATCGGTTCTATCGTTGATCCGGCTACTGCTGCTATGTACTTGCAGCTGGGTGCTAACTTCGTAGTAGGTCCGTTGTTCAACCCTGAAATAGCTAAGGTATGTAACCGTCGTTCGGTTGCTTACACTCCGGGATGCGGTTCTGTATCGGAAGTTGGTTTTGCACAGGAAGTAGGTTGCGATCTTTGCAAAGTATTCCCGGGTGATGTTTATGGAACTAACTTTGTAAAAGGCTTGATGGCTCCGATGCCATGGTCTAAGCTGATGGTGACAGGTGGGGTAGAACCTACTAAGGAAAACCTGACTGCATGGATCAAAGCCGGTGTGTTCTGTGTAGGCATGGGCTCTAAACTGTTCCCGAAAGATAAGGTGGCAGCAGAAGACTGGGCTTATGTAACTGCCAAATGTGAAGAAGCTCTCGGTTATATCGCCGAAGCTCGTAAATAAGATTAGAGAGCGGGAGCTTATCTATAATAAAAGGAGGTTGATGCGACAGCCTCTTTTAAAATATGCCTCGAGGGTTAGTTAGTTTAGTTAGTATATGAGGCATATTTTCATTTTGTTTAAAGGTGTTTAAAGGGGATAGGCCATCGGAATGAGTTACTCATTTCGATGGCTTGTTTTTTTATTCCGGAACATAAATAATCTCACCGTTATCCAGTTCGTAGGCTATCCCCACTTTTCTTCCTCTTTTTCCTGAATCCTCCTCTTTCTGACCGGAAGGCTTGTAAGTATTGATTTTCTTTCCTTCCTTGGAGATGATTTCCATATTTTCCTTACCAGGGTTCTTCACGATGGTGAAATCTTCCTGTCCGAAAACTTCTGTCATATTCATGTGCATCACCATTGCTACCATCAATGCCACGGCAAATACCATCGCCACGTCGAACAGGTTTACTACTACACTTAGCGGGTCGGTATCCTCTTCTTTGAGGAATTTGCTGACTCTTCTATTTCTTTTCATTATTGGGTTCTCCGGTTGTTTCGTTTAATACTCTTGATACATAATCGAGGTTGTTGACATCTTTGGCATACCAACGTTGCTTGAACTGCATGGATATCAATCCTACAGCACTAATAACCAGACCTACAACGGTCGTTGCAAATACTACCTGCATATTATATGCCATTCCGGAGATGTCTCCTGTAGAAAGTCCAACAAGTGCCGGACTCATGGAAATTAATGTTCCTATCAATCCGAGAACCGGACCTATCTTAGCCAACATTTTAGAAAGAGACACATCTTTCTCTGCTTCATTCTCGAATTTTGTTATCAGGAAGTCTGAATAATCTGCACTGGCCGGATGGTAGAGCAGATCGCGGAGATAACCCATATATAGTGAATTGTCTTTGTCGGGTAAAGCTGCTTTCAGATCGTCTATCCGTGCATCTTTAATGAGTTGGTCCAGTGCTTTGTCATTTTTACGTTTGGTCATGTACATGTTGTAGGTGCCTCCGATCAAAATAAGTGAGCGAACGAACAGGCACAGCAAAATAATGATATCGGGTATAAGTAAACTGTTTGCTACCCAGAATAATAATTTAGAAATGAGTTCCATATATATTTTTTATTGATTGATTTTACTTCTTTTTTTTAATTCTCTACGTTGTAATAAAGGCCATTTCAGCTTGTTCCAGGCGAATCCGATAAGAAACAGGACAACGAACAGACCGATGGACAAGATAATAGCTTTCCAGTTGAGCGCCTCTTCGGTGGCAGCATAGGTCGTTTTCCCATTGACAGTGGTCAGTAGTCCGAGGATACAGATGAATAAGCTGACAAGGAAATGAACTTCCAACCGGAGATCGTCTTCGGGTACAAGATACTTCATCAGCCGGCTTAACAATGGGATGGCGATAACCACTATCCCTGCAAGTGACCAGGCTGTCACTGAAAAGTCTACGCCAGGTAACCGGAAGATAGCTTCTGTGAGATAGTAGAATAATACGGGGAAGAGCAACAAGCTGGGATACCAGCGAAGTAATTCCGCCCACCATAAATTCTTCTTACCATAAAGTCCACGCAGGAAAGCCACGCAATAGCCGAAGCAGAGTGCTGACTCAAGCGTTATGATAATAGCCATGTTTTGCAATGCTTCCGTGTTCTGCAGATAATCAGCAATCTGTGTCTTTGACTGGAGAATAGCATACTGCCAGGTGCCGGCCACAAAAAGACCGGCAATCAGGCTGTATATTACGGTTTGCCAAAGTTTCCAGAAACTGAGTTTGAAACTGCAGTTAATCACGATAAACAGCATTAATATGTGAATGATTAACTCCATATTACATTACTTTTTCCGTTTCTTTTTAAGTATTAGCAGCATGACAACAAATGCTACCAGAACAATACCTGCGATAAGGCCTCCATTCAAAGAGTTTTGCTCTTCCTGTGCCCCTTGTACGGCATCGCTCGATTGTTTCTTCAATACCATACCTCCTTTGGTCGCTTCTCCGTCCAGGGTGGCTTGTTTCATTTGTTTCAGTTCTTTGTTGTAGTTGGCTGCGGTTTGCGCATCTACTTGAGAGGCGATGAACTGCTGTAATTTGGCATTGTCTCCGGTAAATCCGCTGCCCGAAGGACCGAACTGTCTGACAAGGTCTGTATGCAGCTTGGCAATATTGGAGAGTTGTTCCGGAGAAGCTTTCCAATATCCTTTGCGGGCAGTTTCCATCATCACGGCAGTCACTTCCTGTAAAGCTGCGGGATTTTGTTTTTCAAAGAAGTCTTTTACATTCAGTTTGTATTCGTCTTTGACATATACATCATATATGTTATCCCAAAGTTCCTTGTCGATAGCAGTAGGTTTCATCACATTCCAGCCATACGTATTCGTTACAGTCTGGGCAACCTCGCTTGCAGCAGAAGAACCGCCTTTCATTTTCTCTTTGATATAGGTAGGATTCAGAATCGTTGTACGGCTTTCTACACCGACTGCTTCTTTAAGTTCCTGCATTTTCATGTTGTTGCGGTTCCGGTAGTCGCTAAGATAAGCGTCCGGGTCTTTACCGGTAACATTGCGTACGGCAAGATTCATACCTCCCATAAATTCATATACGTGGTCGAGGCTCAATGCTCCCCAAGTGTTACTTTGGCGGGGCTGAACGACAACATCAGTACTGTTCAATGCTGCTTCAAAGGCAAATTTCTGAAAGACTTCCCAGTGTTTTTCGTCACCGTAGAAGGCTCCCATATTGTTGAGGTAAGTATCTGCAATTTCCGATTCACTTTCCCAGCGGTCGCCGGATTCCACCATTCCTTGAATTCCTGTACCATACATGCCATTAGCACCTCCGAATACTCGGAAAGAAGCCATTTCGCGGGCATCTTTCGGACTGACACCTTTTTCGGTCAACACTCTTTCAGCTTCTACCACACTGGCGGCTACCTGATTTTCAAACTTGTCGTCTTTCGCTGCCGCAGCCATTTCTACTGCACGGTTAATCAGGAAGAGGCGGGAAGCGGCGATATCACGGAGTTGTCCGGAAGTCTGGACTACTACGTCGATACGTGGACGTCCCAGTTCGGCTGAAGGAATCAGTTTTAGATCACTGACACGACCGAATGCGTCACGAACAGGTTCTACTCCCAGCATATACAGTACTTGAGCAATAGTAGCCCCACCGGTTTCTATAAATTCGGAAGACCAGAGAGTATAACTCACTTTACGTGGGATTGAATCATTGTGACGTTGCTTGTAAGTATCAATCGTTTGTTTGGCTAAAGCGATACCTTTTTCCCAAGCGGATTCTGTAGGAGTTGCTTCAGCATTGATAGCATACATATTACGTCCGGTTGGTAAAGCATTCGGATTAGCAATCGGATCACCTCCGGGAGTAGGAGCGGTGTATCCACCTTTCAATGCATTCATCAAACTGCTTAACTCTTCTTCGGGACTTGTCAGAAGTGCGTTCTTGTAGTTGCCTACATTCTTGATTGTACGCTCTACTTCAGCGATGGCAAGTGCCAGTTCGATTTCTTCTTTACTGTATTCTTTCGGAGCTTTTCCCATAGCGGCCATCATGGCAGCCATACCTTGAGGCTTTTCTTTATTAGCTTTCATTCCGGCTTCCATTTTCTTCAATGCTTCCGGACTTGCTCCCATAGACTTAGCCATTTCCATTGCTTTTTCAGGATCCATGTTGGCGCCCATTTTCTTCATGGCCTCTTTCATGCTTTCGGGCATTTGACCATGAGGAGAACCCTCTTTGGAGACAGATGCCGGATGTCCTTTACCTGCTTTCTTTTCGTCGGATTGTTCACTCTTTGCCGATGCAGCCATCATCATTGCCATCATACCTTTCGGAGCATTGCGGTCTGCCTCTATTTGACGAGCCTTGGCTAGTTCCTGTGCGGTGATACCGGCCGTACGACAAATCAGTTCATCTGTGGCCAGTGCAGGATTAGCGAGCAACTTTTCTACCAGATGGCGAGCAGGAGTCAAGTACTGTTGTGTAAAGAGGCTGCGGTGCTTGCTAACGGCATCTGTCGCTTTACCACGTTGCTTGTCAAGAGCCAGCAGACTGTATGCGATAGGTTCTGTAGCCATTGCATAGACGGAAGAAGTGATCCGTTCCGCTTCATAAGGAACTCCCATTGTGTAGAGTTGTCCGGTGATTTTCTCGGTAGCCAGTTCTTCTGCGAAGTTTTCTACACGGGCGATTTCATCTTCCGTATATGGTTTGTTGGCAATGCTATCCAAACCTAAATCACGGTGAATTCCCATTTTCACAGTCAGCGTTTTGACAGCTAATGATTCCTGATCTTTATTCTCTTTGTGAGAGTTATTGTAAATCTTGATTTTTTCCATCAGCTCCCGATAAATACCACGCACACTGCTTTCAAGGAAAGGAGGAGTGAGGTACGACTGTATGGTGGCATACGAACGGCGTTTAGCCATCATTCCTTCACCAACATTACCAATAGAGTAGATATAGAAGTGCGGAACTGCTCCAACCAGGCGATCCGGCCAGTCGTTGCTGCACAATGCCACTTGTTTTCTGGGAGTAAATTCAAGACTTCCATGTGTACCGAAATGGATCAGTGCGTCAGCCTTGAAACCATGTTGCATCCACAGATAGGAAGCAATATAAGTATGAGGAGGAGCCATATTAGTGCCATGAATCACTTGGAAGGAGTTGTCTCCGCTTCCGGCAGCATTTTGTGGCATTAAGACTACATTCCCGAATTGCAGACGGGCAATACCTAATTTACCGTCGTTAGTCGCCATATAGTTGCCGGGGAATTCACCGAAAGCATCCACCACTTCCTGATATTTTTCAGGGCGGAGTGATTCTTTCACCCAACTTTCATATTGATCTTTGGTGATAAGTTCGGGATGTCCTTTTTGCATAAAGTCATTAAAGGCTCCCTCTGCGTAAGAGTTGAACACAGCGCCTTGAGCCTGTATCATTTTACCCAGTTCTTCAGCATTTGCAGGCAGACCGGATATGTTGTATCCTTCCTGTTTCATGCGGACCAGAAGATTGTATAGGGAAGGAACCACCTCCATACCGGCAGCGGTCAATGCATTTTGCCCCGGACCTTTATAATAGTAGATAGCTACCTTCTTCTCGCTGTTCGGCTTAGTATTCAGATTCAAATAATTGTTGATTGTGGATACGAAAGTCTTCAAGCGTTCGGGTACTGCATACGAATGGCGCAATCCTTCTTCATCCTCATATTGTGCAAAGAGAGCGAAAGGACGGATGGCACCGTCGATTTCCGGAGTCACGATACTTTGTGACATAAATCCTCCTGCCATTCCCATCGGATCTTTCTCCCATTCGTCTACCAGACTGTTGATGGTGAGCGGAGCAAACAAGAGGATATTCTTAGCTTTCAGATAATCCACCATTTTGTCTCCCATGCGTCCGTGTGCCATGTTGATGATTGCGTCGGGCTGCACTTCGTCAATAAATGACATGAATTTCGTCATTGACTGAACCGGATAAACATTGTAGCCTTCTTTTTCAAGAGCCTCAATAAGTCCGGTGGCATCAGCCATCTGTCCGGTTATCATGATTTTACGTGCTCCTTCTTTATAAAGACGGTTGTCCTTCATGAATTTCTCATAATCTGCCACGGTGAGGAACTCCAGTTCATCATCCGGGTTCGTGAGGCCGGCATGATAGAGCATGTCGCTGGGTCTTTCTGCCGGGTCTTCCACTTCCGGTATGGAAGAGATTTTACCGTCAATAGCTTTACGGATATAATTCAGCATATTCCGGTAGTTGGTTTTTCCTCCGTTGGTCAGATAACCTCGTATCAGATTCTGTTGTACGCTGTCCAGATTACAAATGTTGTTGGCCGGGTTGGTAGCCATGGAAGTATATACAGGAATACCTTTGTCGGCAGCCTGTTGTATCTGTTGACGTTGTTCCTCGACGATACGCAGACCCATTCCGTTGATGAATACCATGTCGTAACCGGTCAGACGGTCGAGGTTGTCGAGCGATACTTCACTGAGTTTGATGGATGAATTGTCGTTGGCTTTCGATATACTTCCCTGCTGTATGGTCTGGAAGTTGATGAAAGCAATCTTTGTAGGACTGAACCAGGTATTCCATACGGACATCCCTATCAGAGCTGCAGCAACGATGCATACACCTAAGATGATTTTACTTTTCTTTTTCATTTCTCTTATTTTTAGCTTTGTATGTAGTTTTATTGTTGTTATAGTCTGAACAAATCAGCAAGATTAATTGAAACAGTTCCGATAAAGCCGATACCTTGCTGTGGTAACTGGATTCCATAATCGGCAGATTTATCTTTGTAATTGAATAAATTGTCTATGCCTAAACCAACAGAGATACCGCGAGGAAAACCAGCACTAGTGTTTAGGGTACAAATTGTACGTGGAGAGTAATTATATTCGGTAATTGTATTATCAACAGAATAATATGAGTATGTGTGTAATTTAGAACTCCACTGTCCGTTTAGCGAAACAGAAGTGTTAATTTTACCAAGTTTACGGTTAAAGGAAGCGTTGAATGTTAAACTATGAGGTCGTGTCATAGATAAATTGTATCCTTTATATTCTTCTTTCTCATGGACATACGCATAAGACCCTTGTAGCATCAGCCCACAATCCATCTTTACTCGTGCAATAGCTTCCATACTTATACTTTCAGCATTGTCGGAATTCATATATTTCATATCCGGCATGTTTTTTCCGTTTTCAATATTATCAAGATATGCTAATGTAATTTTATTCTTGAATTTATTGTAATAGCCGGATATGGAGGCATAAAAGATGTCTTTGTTAATTTCGGCAGACAGGGAAAACTGCTGGCTGTTCTCTGCTTTCAGATCCTCATCTCCATGAATGGTAAACATCCCCAGACCTCCCATGTCATATTCTTCATACAGTTCTTTTAAAGTCGGTGTCCGGTAGCCTTGTGCATAGCCGGCACGCAGGGTTAACAGTTCTACCGGCCGATACATTACCGATAGTTTAGGAGTCATACGGAAGTGGTATTTGGAATGGTAATCAGTCCGTATGCCCGCTATCAGATTGAACTTCTCGGAGATTTTCCAGTCTTCCTGCGCATAGAACACGTATGATTGCTGGTTATAATTGGTACTGTCTTTGAACATATAATGTTTTAAATATTCAAGATTGGCTTCCAGTCCTGCTGTAAATGTATGTTGGTCGTTGAAATTTCCGGTATAGTTCAAACGCGCTGTTTGCACGAAGTTATCGTAGTTCTTTTTGGTATATCCTGCTACAAAATAGTCTATATCCTTTCTATAACTATCGAAGATGTAGGAAAGATCCAACCTGTGATTGACATTAAACAAATATTTTAATTTACCATTTACCGAGTAGTTTGAAAATATATCATTGGTTTTTGCATTAGCCGTAGCATTATCGCGTTTATTCCGATAATATGTTCCTTTTATTTCCGCACTAAACTGGTCGGTAAAAGCATAACCGAACTTTTGCGAGGCATCCCAGATCTGATATCCTCGAATGATACTGCTGTTAGCACTTTTATCGATGGTGATTGAACCGTCCGGATTGATGACTGTTCTTTCTGTTTCTTTGTCATCAGAAATTGTGTATGTATCTCTTCTTCTGTGGGATATGGTAGTGAAAGAAGAAAAACGATTTTGTTTGGTTCCACCTGAAACAGTGTATTTTTGTCCACTGTTATTGCCATAACGTGCGTTTACATTTCCTGTAAAAGGTCTGTTGGCGCTTTTCGTGATGATATTGATCACAGCACCCAAAGCATTTGAAGCATAGAGAGTGGATTGAGCTCCTTTGACGACTTCAATGCGTTCAATATCATCTATATTGAAACGGCTGAAATCGGGGTTATGATCCGAGCCTTCACCACTTATACGTTCACCGTCAACCAAGAATAATAAGTATTCACCACTCATTCCTTGATAAGTGATTTCCGGCAATTTACTCATGGAATTGTAATTGAATTGTATACCGGGTAGCTCATACTGTAAAAGGGTCTCTATATCCATAGGATTTAAAGCCTGGATTTCCTTTTGCCCGATCACTCTGGTTAGTACCGGGACATCTTTGAGCGGTTTTTCTGTCCGTGTACCTGTAACGACGACCTCTTCCAATGAGCTTTGGGTCGGTTTCAGGCGTATGACAATGTTATTGTGTTCATTGTCTTGAATCTTGTATTCCACAGGAGTATAACCGATGAAACTGGCCCGCAAGATAGGAAACCCTTTATCTCTTAAACTTAATGTAAACTCGCCTTGTGTATTAGTGCCGGCACCGATTGTCGTGCCTATTACAACGATGGACGCTCCGGGCAGGGGAGTGCCGTTTTCATCTAATACAACTCCTTTGAAACGCCGCGTAATAGCGTTATCGTCCTCATTGTTTTCGTAGAGGCGCCCCGTCTCCGCTGTCGTATACAACGTGGACAGGACACCCAATAACATCATAAAGATTCTTTTCATGATTGGTTATTTAACAGGATACTCGTAATTAAACGTGACGTGCCCTTTTACATTATCCGCATTTGCAAAATCGGTGAACTGGAGTTTTGCATATGTCCCGTCTTTACATTTTAGAACGAACACATTGTTGGTTGTTGCCAATGTTCCGGCCATAGCCGAACCTTCGGTCCATACCATTGCAGTATTACAGTGGCTTTTCACGTAGCAATCATCTGTTGGCGGCATAGCGAATCTGACGAGTATGTTCTGTTCACTTTCATCTGCGACATATCCGCCTGTCGGAATTGTAGTCACCTTGCTCATATCCGTCATATCTGTTTTTACAACAGAGCCTCCATTGGTTTTTACTTCCGTATAGCGATGTATGGCAATCTGCCAGTCAATGGTAACTGCAGATTCGTCATCACTTCCTTCCATAGTTACGGTTTGGGTTTTGCCGTCTTTAAGATTTACATATACCCATTGATTATAAGCAGTAGCGTCAACGGTCAATGTTTTCATCTCTGTTTCTTCTTTCTTTTCGTCGTCATCGCTGCAAGACGTCAATGTTGTTGAGAGTGACAGTGCCATAAAGGCAACCATCCAAAAGTTCAAGATTTTCATACTCTGTTAATTTTGATAGATAATGATTGTTTAATTTTCGGTTGCAAAGTTACAGGGAACTATAAGGATGGAAAATACCTAAAAGAAATGAAAAATAACCAAGCTTTAGTTATATGTAGGTATTAAAAGTGAGGAAGTCGCTTCTTCTGAGAAGGAATATTGTATGGCTTAAATAAAATCCGTACCTTTGCGCCCTTAACTAACTAACCTTTATTTTTATGTTTACTGACTTATTGCATTCCTCTTATTTCTCCCTTTTCCTGATAGTCGCGTTGGGGTTTATGCTGGGAAGAATAAAGATCAGAGGATTATCTCTTGATGTGTCGGCAGTTATTTTCATTGCCCTTCTTTTCGGGCATTATGGTGTTATTATTCCTAAAGAATTAGGAAACTTTGGTTTGGTGCTCTTCATATTCACCATCGGTATTCAAGCGGGGCCCGGATTCTTCGATTCTTTCCGTAGTAAAGGAAAGACGCTCATTCTTATTACTATGCTTATTATTTGTTCTGCCTGCTTGACCGCAGTCGGGTTGAAGTACGCATTCGATATTGATACACCGAGCGTTGTCGGTCTGATTGCCGGTGCGCTGACCAGTACTCCGGGTCTGGCGGTTGCTATTGACAGTACCCATTCTCCTTTGGCGTCCATCGCTTACGGTATCGCATATCCGTTTGGAGTGATCGGCGTGATTCTGTTTGTCAAACTGCTGCCTAAGATTATGCGGGTAGATTTGGATAAAGAAGCCCGCCGCTTGGAGATAGAACGTCGTGGACAATTTCCGGAGCTGATTACTTGCATTTATCGGGTAACCAATTCTCATGTGTTCAATCGTACTCTGATGCAGATAAATGCGCGTGCCATGACGGGCGCTGTCATTTCACGTCTGAAACATGATGATGAAATATCCATCCCTACGGCCCATACGGTGCTGCGTGAAGGAGATTATATACAAGCCGTAGGTAGCGAAGAGTCGTTGGACCAGCTTGCCGTGTTGATTGGCAAGCGTGAAGAAGGTGAGTTGCCTTTGGATAAAACGCAGGAAATAGAATCTTTACTATTGACCAAAAAGGACATGATAAATAAGCAGTTGGGTGATTTGAACTTACAGAAAAATTTTGGATGTACAGTGACCCGTGTCCGTCGAAGCGGTATTGATTTGTCTCCATCTCCCGATCTCGCTTTGAAGTTTGGCGATAAATTGATGGTTGTCGGTGAAAAAGAAGGACTTAAAGGAGTAGCCCGTCTGCTGGGTAACAATGCGAAGAAACTGTCTGATACGGATTTCTTCCCCATTGCGATGGGTATTGTATTGGGAGTGCTGTTCGGCAAAATAAATATATCTTTCTCTGACAGTCTGTCATTCTCTCCGGGACTGACCGGTGGAGTGTTGATGGTAGCCCTTGTGTTGAGTGCGATTGGTAAGACGGGCCCCATCATCTGGTCTATGTCCGGACCAGCCAATCAATTGTTGCGCCAGTTAGGTCTGCTTCTTTTTCTTGCCGAAGTAGGAACTTCTGCCGGTAAGAATCTGGTAGCCACTTTCCAGGAAAGCGGATTGCTGATGTTTGGCGTAGGTGCAGCCATCACATTGGTGCCGATGCTTGTTGCCGCCATTGTCGGACGTCTGGTATTTAAAATCAGTCTGCTCGATTTGCTGGGAACGATAACGGGAGGCATGACGAGTACTCCGGGACTTGCTGCTGCCGATTCAATGGTGGACAGCAACATACCTAGCGTAGCTTACGCGACTGTTTATCCGATTGCTATGGTATTTTTGATTCTGTTTATACAAATCATAGCTTCGGCGGTATATTAACAGTATTTTGTCTAATCATTGATTGTGAAATAAATAGTTTGTATCTTTGCCGTCCCAAAGTGAAAATGAGGTGAAACGATTGGTCTTAAATATAACACGCTATTTCTTGCCGATACTTTTTATATCGTATTTGGCAAGTATTACATTCTTTACCCACGTTCATGTGGTTAATGGCGTGACAATTGTCCATTCGCACCCGTTTAAGCAAGGGACGGCGCATCAACATTCAACAGTCGAATTGTTGCATATCCATATCCTGTCTCATCTGATAACGGATAGTGCGACTGTTGTTTTTGCCCTTCCCCTTTTTGTTTCTTTTCTATTGTGTTTGCTGCTCGGACGCTTGCCGCATACACATTTTCATGCTCCTTATCATGGAGTGACAGCACTGCGTGCTCCGCCTGCTATTTGTCTTTTCGCCATTTAAATGATGATACCATGTCTCGTTTGAGGCTGGGAATTATCTGTATGTACATACAAGTATTAAACGAAAACAAATAACAAACGGAAAATGAAGAAATACATCTTTTCGCTTGTCTGCCTGTGCTGCGCATTGTTGCCTGCCCTTGAAGGACAAGCTCATGAATATCCTAATCATCCTGAATTACGTAAATCGGACGCCAATATCATTGGCCATATTCTTGATAAAAACACTAAGGAACACTTGCCCTATATAACAGTCGCCTTGAAAGGTACTACTATCGGAACGGTAACCGATGCTACCGGGCATTATTTCTTGAAGAATCTTCCCGAAGGTAATTTTGTGCTCGAAGTTAGTTCGGTGGGGTATAAAACCGTCAGACGGAATGTGACGCTGAAGAAAGGGCGCACATTGGAAGAAGATTTCGAGATAGAAGAAGATGCGGTTGCTTTGGATGGTGTAGTAGTATCTGCCAATCGTAATGAGACTACCCGTCGCCTGGCTCCGACGCTGGTGAATGTGGTGGATCTGAAAATCTTTGAGAATACCAATTCCACGACTTTGGCGCAAGGATTGAGTTTTCAGCCGGGTGTCCGTGTAGAGTCCAATTGTCAGAATTGCGGCTTCCAGCAAGTACGTATCAATGGACTGGATGGTCCTTATACGCAAATCCTGCTCGATTCCCGTCCCATCTTTAGTGCACTGTCCGGTGTGTATGGCATCGAGCAGATTCCTGCCAGCATGATCGAACGTGTGGAAGTGATGCGTGGAGGCGGATCTGCTTTGTTCGGTTCGTCTGCTATTGCCGGAACAATCAATATCATTACCAAAGAACCGATACGCAATTCCGGTATGTTGTCGCATACCATAACAGGTATTGGTGATGGCGATGCTTTCGATAACAGTACAGCGTTGAATGCGTCACTTGTGACGGACGATCAGCGTGCCGGTTTGTATATCTTCGGGCAGAACCGCCATCGTTCTGCGTATGACCATGATGGTGACGGATATTCCGAAATACCCAAGTTGCACGGGCAGACAGTCGGGTTCCGTTCATTTTTGAAAACAACTACTTATTCGAAACTGACTTTTGAATATCACCACATGGAAGAGTTCCGTAGGGGAGGAGACCTGTTGAACCGTCCGCCTCACGAAGCGAATGTGGCGGAGCAGACCGAGCACTCTATCAATGGCGGAGGACTGAAATTTGATTATTTCTCTCCTAACGAGAAACATCGTTTCAATGTGTTTGCATCAGCGCAGCATATCAATCGTGACAGCTATTATGGTGGCGGTCAAGACTTGAATGCTTACGGAAACACCACCGACCTGAACTGGATGGCAGGATCGCAATATGTCTATAGTTTCGGAAAATGTATCTTCATGCCGTCCGACCTGACTGCCGGAATAGAGTTCAATCAGGACAAACTGGAAGATAATATGTGGGGATATAATCGTACGGTAGACCAGAAAGTGAATATCGGTAGCGCCTTCCTCCAGAATGAATGGAAGAATGAGCATTGGGGATTTCTGATTGGCGGTCGTTTGGATAAACATAACCTGATTGACCATGTGATATTCAGTCCGCGTGCCAATCTGCGTTATAATCCGACGGAAAACATCAATCTTCGTTTCAGTTACTCATCCGGTTTCCGTGCTCCGCAGGCTTTCGATGAAGACTTGCATGTGGAGAATGTAGGCGGTAATGTAGCGATGGTCGAACTGGCTGATGATCTGAAAGAAGAAAGGTCGCAGAGCTTGAGTGCCTCGGCAGATATTTATCATCGTTTTGGTGCGTTTCAAGTTAACTTCCTGGTAGAAGGATTTTATACAAAGTTATCAGATGTATTTGCCCTTACCGACGGAGAGGTCGTGAATGGAATCCTGACACGTACACGATACAATGCACCGGGAGCCCGTGTGATGGGACTGACATTGGAAGGAAAGATGGCATATCTGACTAAATTCCAGGTTCAGGCGGGAGTCACTTTGCAGCAGAGTCATTACAACGAACCGCACGTGTGGAATCCGGACGCTCCGGCTGTGAAGAAAATGATGCGTACGCCGAATACTTACGGTTATTTTACAGCAACCTATACTCCGGTAAAACCATTGTCTATCGCTCTTTCCGGTACATATACCGGTTCGATGCTGGTTCCTCACGAACCAGTTCCGGGATTCCTTGAAAATCCGATAACGGTGAATACGAAGGACTTCTTTGACATAAGCCTGAAGGCTGCATACGACTTTAAACTCTACAAGTCAGTGAATTTGCAAGTGAACGCCGGAGTGCAGAATATTTTCAATGCCTATCAGAATGACTTTGATAAAGGAGCCGACCGCGATTCCGGATATATCTATGGTCCGTCCTTGCCGAGAAGCTTCTTTGCCGGAGTGAAAATCAGTTATTAATTCGGTTGTTCGGTAAGTTATACAACGCTACCCGATAGCTTCTCTTCCGACAGATTTGGTCTTTTTATACCGCCCTTCACCTTTTCGCTATAATACCCTATTCATAGGCGTTAGCGGGTGAAGGGTATATATTTCACCCGCTTTCCTCTTTTTAAGCTATCTATGTATACCGATAATTGGTCTGATGGCGACCGGATATTGTAGATGAACTTCTTTTCTATAGGATCTAAACTTCCTTTCTATAAGAACTAATTTCTTTTTGGTTATAGATAAACTATAAACAAAGGCTTTGATTATAAAAACGAAGCCTTTGTTTTTATAAACGCAAGCTTTGTTTTTATAAACGCAACTTGCGTTTATAGATTGTGATTAGTGAAAAAGAATTTTATATTCGCAAGAAGAGAAGTTTATCTATGATACCTTAATTCCGCAACACTATTATAAAATATTTTTTTTAAGTACCTGAGCAAC
>ERZ791744.1530-NODE-1530-length-15048-cov-2.743747_pt1 | contig 15048 bp, 11 predicted proteins | sample MGYA00510039_ERZ791744 | MGnify/ENA primary metagenome ERZ791744 (study PRJEB30046, sample SAMN00791969) | human gut metagenome | study: EMG produced TPA metagenomics assembly of the A metagenome-wide association study of gut microbiota in type 2... | reverse complement strand
CAGTGATAATATTCGATAAGTTGCCTGACGGCAACAGTAAACCTCTAAGCCCCGAATCAGACTGCTGGGACTTTGTAGAACAAGACCTGGATTATGCAATTCAAAATTTGCCAGTACAATGGGATGCAACCCGTTCAGGAAGAATAACCAAAGGGGCAGCATTAGCAATGAAGTCACGGGCTATGCTCCTTGCCAAACGTTGGGAAAAAGCGCGGGCAGCAGCATCAGAAGTTATTAATTTACAAGATAACGGGAGTTTGGTATATGAGCTTAACAAAGATTATAAGAATGCTTTCAAATCATATTTCGACAATGGAAACAAAGAATCTATCCTAGAATTCAGATATAAACTACCGGCTCCATATCACTCTTTTGACAGAGATTTCGCACCGGGAGGAGATTGGGCCAATAATGGCGGTAGTGCATGTCCCACTCAAGAAATGGTTGAAGAATACGAGTTAGCCACCGGAGGGAAGGCCGACTGGAGCAAATGGCATTCCAAGACAACTGAAACTCCCCCTTATAGTCTTCTGGAACCACGTTTCCATGCTTCGGTCTTATACAATGGCGCAAGCTGGAAAAACAGAAAGATAGAAACCTTTGTAGATGGAAAAGATGGCTATATCGATTACGGTTTTCAGGCTAATACAAACGGGAAAACCACTACGGGTTATTATTTGAGAAAATATCTCGATGAAAGTATAGCTGATATATCTACTACATATAGTGCACAACCATGGATCGAGATCAGACTGGCAGAGGTATATCTCAATCTGGCAGAAGCATGCGCTATGCTGGGAAGTACATACGACAAAGATGCCAATAACGCTATCAGGACAATAAGAGAGAGGGTCAAGTTACCTTATACGGACCTGACCGGAGAAGAATTAATGAAAGCCATCAGACACGAAAGAAAAGTAGAATTAGCCTACGAGGGCTTTTATTACTGGGATTTAAGAAGATGGAGAATGGCAGATAGCATATTGGATGGTGCCCGTTTCCACGGATTAAAAATTACTCAATCCGGAACGACTCTCACATACGAATACATTGACTGTGATAAAGAGGATCGGAAATTTCCTGAAAGGTTCTATAATTTCCCGATTCCTACTACTGAGATAGCAAACAACTTAGCGATTTCACAAATAAACTTATGGTAAAAAATATGATTATGAAAAAGACTAAAACATTTTCAGCATTATTATTAGGCATGATTTTATTCATGACATCCTGTGAGTCACCGGAAGATAATATATCCGCTCCTACATATGCGTTGATTGGGATTGCAGCACAATTTGCCGACGAATCTATTTCAACCCAGCAATTTACTCCCAAGCAACAGCCTCCTTTTGGTGACACCATACGCATACAGTTTCCACGTTACTTCCCCGCCGGTTCATCTACACCGATCGACATCAGTAACATGAGAATAACCGCTACTATACCGGTAAATGTGAGCATACGTCCTAAATTGACAGTGATGGACCTGAATGTAGCGAATACTATTGAAGTGATTAATTCGGATGGAACAATTGATAAACATGTAATTATAGGAGAGATTGAAAAATGAAAATAATAAATAAATATTCTATGCTATTATCTGCTTTTTTATCCATATTGGCTATTATCACATCATGTAATGATGATAAAGATGAGATGAACTACTATCATAGGGTAAAACCTATAAAAAGTATCTATGCAACTTTTGTCGACGGGAATCATCGGTTTGTTCCCAACCAGACAAATCTGGATGCTGATACGATAAAGATCAGTTTCCCATATTATTATCCGGAGGATAGCGAGGACAAGATTGATATCTCGAAAATGAAAGTCTCCATTGAATATAACGAAGACATTTCAGTGATTACGCCTCTACCGGAAATCGTAGATCTTACAAAGTATCATGCGATAGAGATGAAGAATGCAGACGGCAGTACGGACAAAATAATTATTACGGGAGAAGCTAAAAAGAGCAGCATAGCCAAAATCACCTATTTCGCATTACCTCAGGCCAAAGTCTATGGTACAATAGTGGAATCTGAGAAGAAAATCGGCATTGATATGGAAGACAAGGACTTATCGGACCAAGTACCTGAAATCAAGATTTCGGGAGGAGCCACCATACAGCCTGCCCCATCTATAGCCCAGAATTTTAATAAGCCTGTTGAATATACAGTAACTGCCCAGGATGGAACGATTGTAAAATATACCACGAGCAATATTAAAAGTTTAAATAAATTTGAGATCAGTAAAGGAGTGAATATCGCTTCCTGGTTGTCAACTCCGAAATATGAAGGTGCACAAAGAGTTGCATTCTTCAAAGAGGAAGATGTCAAATTCCTCTCTCAATTAGGATTTGACCACATACGTTTATGTATTGATGAAGTGGAATTATGGGAAAGTAATGGAACGAAAATCCGTCAGTTCGGATTTGACCTGCTTCATAATGCCATCCAGTGGTGCAGTAAATATAATATGAGAGTATTAGTTGATATGCATATCACCAGAAACCACCGATTCACACTGTCAGAAAATACATTGTTCACTGATCCGAATGAGCCTGCCAAATTCGTCAAGCTATGGGAAGACCTGTCGGATGAACTGAAGCAATATCCTAATTCACTTGTTGCATACGAATTATTGAACGAACCGGTTTCAAACGATCCTAAAAACTGGAACAGAGTAGCAGCTCTGGCCATATCGGCTATCAGAGCAAAAGAAGCGGACAGAACCATCATAGTAGGTGTTTGTACGACTAATTCAAATGCAATGTATAATGAATTAACGCTGCCACAGACTCACCAGATACTGATGACTTTCCATTATTATGGTCCGTATCTCCTGACAGCATATGGTCTGCAATCAACCACTGGAGGACGCACGGATATTCCGATTCAGTATCCGGGACAATTAGTACCGGACCAATACATCAAAGAACTGCCGGAAGCATGGCAATCCACAGGGCAAAGATATTATAACAGAGAATCGTTGAGTCAGAACCTAATGAAAGGAATAACAAAGGCCAAACAATTGAACGTACCGGTATTTGTCGGAGAATTCGGAACTATGAAGACTACTCCTGAGCCCAGCAGGGCAAACTGGTATCGCGACATGGTAGATATCCTGAATGAAAATAAAGTTCCTTATACATCTTTTGATTATAAAGGTGCCGGATACAGTATTGTGGGAGAAGGACAACAGGTTCTATATCCTGAATTAGTAAATATATTAACCGGCAGATAAAATACTAACATATACAATTATGAAGAATATACCTCCATATAGTTTATTGATTCTGATTTTATTCACTTCCTGTCTCACTCGTAACAAGACAGCATCACAAGATAAACAGATCGAAAGTCTTTTATCACAAATGACACTGGAAGAAAAGATCGGAATGTTACACGGCAATACCATGTTCTCAAGCGGTGGTGTTCCGCGACTTGGAATTCCCGATTTACAGTATTCGGACGGTCCCCACGGAGTCAGATTGGAAGGGGAACCGTACGGATGGAAATCAGCAGAATGGACCAATGATGCCTGTACATATCTACCGGCACTCACTGCTTTATCAGCTACATGGAACCGTGAACTGGCACATCTATACGGAGAAGTACTCGGAGCTGAATGCAAAGCTCGTGGAAAGCACGTCAGTTTAGCTCCGGGAGTTAACATTCACCGCTCTTTATTAAATGGACGCAACTGGGAATATTTCAGTGAAGACCCTTATTTATCGGGAGAATTAGCAGTTCCCTATATTCAAGGTGTCCAGTCACAAGGAGTGGCCTCCTGTGTCAAGCATTTCGCACTAAACAGTCAGGCTTATAATCAGTATACAGTAAGTTCTGAGGTAGACGACCGTACTTTGCACGAAATTTATCTACCGGCTTTTGAGGCAGCTATTCAACGAGGAGGAGCCATGACCGTCATGGCAGCCTACAACAAAGTACGAGGTTTATGGTGCACTGAAAGCTCCTATCTTCTCGACAGCCTGCTTCGCGGAGAATTAGGTTTCGACGGGATGGTAGTATCTGACTGGAACGCAGTCCATAACACAGAGCGGACAGCCCTGTGTGGTATGGATGTGGAAATGGGAACAAACATAAAAGGAAATGGGAAAGAAATGTTCAAACAATATTATCTGGCCGACCCATTACTGCAAAAAGTTCAAAACGGAGAAATCCCGGAAGAAGCAGTCAACAGGAAAGTGCGTAATATCTTAAAATTGATGCTTCGGCTTGACTTGATAGGAAAAGCCCCGTACGACACCACAGGAATGGCTGCAAAACTAGCAACTCCCGCACATTGCAGCATTGCAAGAGAAATAGCAGAAGAATCATTTGTACTTCTGCGAAACTCTAATCATATGCTTCCACTGAACCCGGCACATTATAAGAAAATTGCAGTAATCGGTGCCAATGCAAAAGAAGTATTTGCCCGGGGAGGAGGAAGTACAAAACTGAAAGCCAAATATGAAATTACCCCGCTGGAAGGATTACATAATTTCCTCGGAGACAGCGCTCAAATTGAATATGCGGCAGGATATAAATTAAATAAGAAAGCATATAAAGTCGGGCACTGGTTTACAAATGAATTTGAAACATCAGATCCACAACTGATCAAACAGGCTGTAGCCACAGCAGCAAAAGCCGAACTAGTGATATACATCGGTGGTTTAAGCCACGATCATGGATCTGATTGTGAAGGCTATGACAAGCCTGATCTTAAATTACCCTACGGACAGGACCAACTTCTAGAAGCCCTTTTAGAAGTAAACCCCAACACTGTCGTAGTACTGATGGCCGGTGGTCCTGTCGAGCTAGGCAAATGGTATGAGCATGCCAATGCTTTGCTTCATTGTAGTTTTATAGGAATGGAGATGCCTGGATCGAAATACCGGAATGGAGGGTGGAAATGCCCTGGCACGTGTTTTATTCGGAGAAGTAAACCCGTCAGGCAAGCTCACCACAACTTGGTGCAAACGGTTGGAAGACATGCCTGATCACGTTTTCGGAGAGTATCCCGGCAACGACACCGTCCGATTCAAGGAAGGATTAATGGTAGGCTACCGATACTTTGATACATATCAGATAGCCCCACAGTTTGAATTCGGTTATGGGCTTTCTTATACATCATTTGAATATTCTGATCTGAAAATGAATCCGATATGGAAAGACCCGGACAAAGAATTTGATGTATCCTTCAGTATTACTAACACAGGTAAACGATATGGGCAGGAGATTGCACAGTTGTACATACATCAGCAGCAATGCAGCGTCAAACGTCCGGTGAAAGAGCTGAAAGGTTTTGAGAAAGTATCTCTGGAAGCGGGAGAGTCCAGACAAGTCACTCTGAAACTACCTCGCCGTGCTTTACAATATTATGATGTAATAAGTAAAAGCTGGAAGGATGAACCGGGAATCTTTACGATTCAAGTCGGCGCATCATCGCGAGATATAAGGTTACAAAAAGACTTCGAGCTAAAAAAATAAAGAATCAACCCCAAGGAAGCTACAGCGAAAAACAGAAAAAGAAATACGTTATTTGAATATCGCTTTTCGTTTTTCTTCTAAAAAAAGCGCTACTTAGCCTCTAACTTTGTACTAACAATCATCAGACTAGTTCTGTAAACTAATTCATCTAAATAATGGAAAATAGTAAACTCTCAAGCGGAAAAAAGACATACTACATTTCGATAGGCATTCTGGCCGGAATGTTTTTCATCTTCGGATTTGTATCCTGGGTCAACTCCATACTTATCCCCTACTTCCGCATATCCTGTGAACTGACACATTTTGAATCCTACTTCGTGGCATTCGCTTTTTATATAGCTTATTTTGTGATGGCTATACCATCAGGAATACTCCTCAAACGAGGAATCATGTATGGTTTCATGCTGACAGCACTGGGAGCCTTCATCTTTGTTCCGGCTGCTTTAGCCCGACAATTTGAGATTTTCCTATTAGGTCTATTTTCCATAGGAACAGGACTGGCAATCTTACAAACAGCCGCCAATCCCTATGTGACCATTATAGGACCAATTGAAAGCGCTGCCCGGCGTATCAGCATCATGGGAATATGTAACAAGTTTGCCGGGATTATTTCTCCACTTATCTTTGCCGCATTGATTCTGAAAGCTGACGACAGTGAGCTTTTCGCAATGATAGAGTCGGGCACTTTGGATGCAGTGACCCAAAGTGCCATGCTCGACGAACTAATACAACGCGTAATCGTTCCTTATGCCATATTAGGAGTCCTTCTTCTATTAGCCGGCATCAGTATCCGCTATTCCGTTTTGCCGGAAATCAATACGGACGAGCAAAATGCAACAGAGGAAGAAGCAAACGGACATAGCAATAAAAAAAGTATTTTCGATTTCCCTTATCTCATATTAGGTGCATTAGCTATCTTTTTCCATGTGGGCACACAAGTAATAGCAATTGACACAATCATCAATTACGCCAATTCCATGGGAATGGATTTGCTGGAAGCAAAAGCCTTTCCTTCATATACATTAGCATGTACAATGATCGGATATATACTAGGGATTATCGTTATCCCGAAATATCTATCGCAAAAGAATGCTTTGATCATATGTACCGTATTAGGACTGTTCCTTTCATTCGGTGTTGTATTCGCGGACTTTAACGTGACCATTTTCGGACATCAGGCCAACGCCTCCATTTTCTTCCTGAACGCACTGGGATTCCCCAACGCCTTAATTTATGCAGGCATCTGGCCACTGTCAATTCATGGATTGGGAAGGTTTACCAAGACCGGTTCTTCACTGCTCATCATGGGACTTTGCGGGAATGCCATATTACCGTTGATTTATGGGTATTTTGCCGATTTATATGACTTACGCACCGGCTACTGGGTATTGATTCCATGTTTCCTCTATCTGGTATTCTTTGCTGTCAAAGGGCATAAAATCACCTCATGGAGATAATACAAATTGAGAAACCTCAAACTATATAATAAGATGACGAGATTAATTATAACAAACGGAAAGCTCATACTTCCAGACCGTATAGAAACCGATAAAGCGTTGATTTGCAAAGATGGCAAGATTGAGCAGATTGTATCGGAAGAAGCACTCGAACTACTTCCCGATGATCAGATAATGGATGCCGGGCAACAATATGTATCACCGGGCTTTATTGACATGCATATCCATGGTGGTGGCGGACATGACTTCATGGATGGAACCACAGAAGCATTCTTAGGTATAGCAGAGACACATGCCCAATATGGCACAACCGCTATGGTCCCTACCACATTAACCAGTACAAACGATGAGTTAATGAACATATTTGCAACTTATCAAAAAGCCAAAGTACTCAATACCCGAGGAGCAAAGTTTATCGGATTGCACCTTGAAGGACCTTATTTCTCTCCCGGTCAATGTGGAGCACAAGACCCACAATACCTTAAAAAGCCACGGCCGGAAGAATATAACATTATCCTGGAGGCTTCAAAAGATATAGTACGCTGGAGTGTTGCGCCCGAACTGGAAGGTGCCATTGAAATGGGAAACATTCTAAAGGAACAACAGATCCTCCCTTCCATTGCCCATACTGATGCTATATTCGAAGAAGCAGAGCAGGCATATAAAGCAGGGTACACTCACATCACCCATTTATACTCGGCAATGTCCACTGTAACCCGCAGAAATGCTTTCCGATATGCAGGAGTAGTAGAAGCAGCATACCTGATCGACGACATGACGGTAGAAATTATTGCTGATGGAATACATCTCCCCAAAGCACTTCTCCAGTTTGTATACAAATTCAAAGGAACTGATAAAACCGCACTCTGTACCGACGCCATGAGAGGGGCAGGCATGCCGGATGGAGAATCTATTTTAGGAAGCCTTGCGAACGGACAAAAAGTAATCATAGAAGATGGCGTAGCCAAGATGCCGGATCGTTCGGCCTTTGCGGGTAGTGTCGCTACAACCGATCGTCTGGTCAGAACGATGATTCAGTTAGCAGACACCCCATTAGTGGATGCCGTCCGCATGGTGACTCTCACCCCTGCCCGCATTTTGCACATCGATCAGACCAAAGGTTCTATTGAAGCAGGCAAAGACGCCGATATCGTCATTTTTGATAATCAAATCAATGTTATTAACACAATATCAGAAGGCCATGTTATCTACAGTAAACGAGACTAAACCCAAAGTATTCCAGCAAGAACAATTAACAGTCAAAATTTATCCAGACATCCGGCAAATGGGGTGTGAAGCAGCCAAAGAGGTAGCAGAGCAAATCTGTAAACTTCTGGAGAGTAAAACAGAAATCAATATGATCTTTGCTGCCGCCCCCTCGCAAGAAAAATTTCTAAGTCAGCTCATACGTGATCAGCGGATAGACTGGAGCAGAGTCAATGCTTTTCATATGGATGAATATATAGGTATTCACCCGGAGGCGCCACAAAGTTTCGGACATTTTCTCCGCATCCGTATCTTCGACAAAGTACCTTTCAGAAAGGTTAATTATTTAAATGGCCGCGCAGAAAGTCTGGACGGAGAATGTAAGCGATATGCCGATTTGCTGACGCAATATCCACCTGATATTGTATGTTTGGGAATCGGAGAAAACGGGCACATCGCTTTTAATGACCCCGATGTAGCTGACTTTAATGATCCTGAACTAGTCAAAATAGTAAAGCTCGATCCAATATGCCGCCAACAGCAAGTCAATGAAAAATGTTTTGAAACACTTGACTTGGTACCCAAAGAAGCGTTGACTCTGACAATACCTGCCTTGCTGAAAGCGGAATGGATGTTTTGTATTGTTCCTTTCAAGAATAAGGCACATGCAGTATATCAGACCGTCTATGGCGAAATTTCAGAGAAATGTCCGGCAAGTATATTACGCAGAAAAGAAAAATCTTCATTATATTTGGATGCTGAAAGCGCAGAACTAATTAATCTATAACAAATTATGAAAAGCAGAATATCTTTCTTCTTTGTATTACTGATTATTAGCACCAGTATTTACGCACAAAAAGTCATGAGAATAGGGATTATAGGCTTAGACACATCCCATTCTACCGCTTTTACAGAATTAATTAACGGTGGTTCAGATGAAACCTTTTCCAAAGGTTTCCGGGTAGTAGCCGCCTATCCATACGGTTCGAAAACGATTCAATCCAGCTATGAACGCATCCCAGGATATATAGAGAAAGTAAAAGAACAGGGAGTGGAAATTGTTCCTTCCATAGCCAACCTGCTGACCAAAGTCGATTGCGTACTCTTAGAGACCAACGATGGACGACTCCATCTGGAGCAAGCGATGGAAGTGTTCAAGGCAGGAAAAATCTGCTATATTGATAAGCCTGTCGGAGCTACGTTAGGAGATGCCATTGCTATCTATGAGATGGCGGAGAAATACAATATACCGGTTTTCTCATCCTCAGCCTTACGATTTACCCCTCAAAATCAAAAACTGAGAAGTGGTGAACTGGGTAAGATACTGGGTGCAGACTGTTACTCTCCCCATAAGGCAGAGCCTACCCACCCGGATTTCGGCTTTTACGGTATTCATGGAGTCGAGACTCTGTATACAATCATGGGAACCGGATGCGAATCGGTCAACCGCATGTCTTCCGACAGAGGTGATGTTGTAACAGGACGTTGGAAAGACGGGAGAATCGGAACATTCAGAGGCATCACCAAAGGACCGCAAATCTATGGAGGAACAGCATATACACCGAAAGGTTCGGTAGCTGTAGGTGGCTATCAGGGATACAAAACTCTCCTTGAACAGATTCTGAAATTCTTCCGAACAGGAATACCACCGATCTCAAAAGAAGAAACCATTGAAATATTCACCTTTATGAAAGCTTCTAACATGAGCAAAGAGCAAAATGGGAAAATTATAACATTGGAGGAGGCTTATCAAAAAGGTTGGAAGGATGCGCGGAAATTAATCAAAGCTTGCAACAAGAAATAAAAAGAGAATGAAAATCATATATAAGAATATCGGTATCTGGGCTATCTCCTTGATCATTGTCTCCTGTTCTTCATCCCAGAGGCAAGTTGCCAATGAAGCGAACGGGAAAGTCAACCTTGTCATTCTCGATCCGGGACATTTCCACGCCAGTTTGCTTCAGAAAGACACTTTAGCTGCCATTAACGATACAATATGGATCTATGCTCCCAAGGGTATAGAGGTTGACCAGTATCTGAAAAGCATCGACTCTTACAATCAGCGGGCAGAAAAGCCAACCGCATGGGTAAAGCAACTATATACAGCAGATGATTACCTGTCCAAAATGCTTGCCGGACATCAGGGGGATGTTGTGGTGCTGGCTGGAAACAACCGGAAAAAAACACAATATATAATAGAGTCTGTCAAAGCCGGGTGTAACGTACTTGCAGACAAGCCACTGGCCATCAACCAACAGGACTTTAAACAATTACTTGATGCTTATCAGCTGGCCAAAGAAAAGAAACTTCTTCTATATGATTTGATGACCGAAAGATATGATATTCTCAATATGATAGAAAAAGAACTTATGCATCAGAAAGGGCTTTTTGGCGAACTGCAGAAGGGACTACCGGACAATCCTTCCATTACAATGGAAAGCGTTCATCATTTCTTCAAAAACGTATCCGGCAAACCACTGATCAGACCGGCCTGGTATTATGATGTAGCACAACAAGGAGAAGGAATCGCTGACGTCACCACCCATCTCATTGACCTGATACAGTGGCAATGCTTCCCCAATGAAGCTATTCATTATCAATCGGATGTAGAAGTAACAGATGCCAAGCACTGGCCAACATCTATCACCTTGTCAGAGTTCAGTCAATCCACTTTAATCGATTCATTCCCACCCTATCTTGATAAATATGTAAAAAATGACATTCTGGAAGTTATGGCAAACGGAACGTTGAATTTTACTATTAAAGGCATTAACATAGGTATGAAAGTCAGCTGGAATTATGCTCCTCCTGCCAACGGAGGTGATACCTTTACTTCTATCAAGAAAGGAAGCAAAGCCACCTTAGAAATTATTCAAAATAAAAGCAACAACTTTATCAGGCAACTCTACATCCGGAAGGAAAATAAAACAGATACCGCAACCTTTGAAATGGAATTGCAGAAGGCAGTCGGTCAGTTGCAGAAAACATATCCATTCCTTTCCGTGAAAAATGAAGGTGAAGGATTATATCTTATTGACATACCACTCGAAAACAGATCGGGACATGAAGAGCATTTCGGTAAAGTAGCCAAATCATTCCTTCACTACCTGAAATGCAAGGATATGCCGGATTGGGAAAATGAGAATACAATATCAAAATATTACATCACTACTACAGCTGTAGAAATGGCACATAAATAAATAGTTTAAAAGGTGTTAGAAACGATAACCAAATATTATGATAATGAATCCATGTTTCATGGATTCATTCCTCATATCATGGGGACACGACTTGATATGCTGATCATTCATTCCAGTCCCGACCGGCTTAACCACATTTGGTCGGATATCACGAACGAGCTGGAAGGCCTGGACAAACTATTAAACCGGTTTGATCCGGCAAGTGAAGTTGCCAGACTAAACGCATTACAACCACAAGCTCCTATTCTCATTAGCAAAGAACTGGAGAATATTCTCCAACTGAGTCAATACTATTATGAGAATACACTCCATCTTTTTGATATCACACTCAAAGATTTTTCCCGTATCAGATTCCACAACAACCAATACATCTCATTTGCAGTCTCCGGACTATCACTTGATTTCGGAGGTTTCGCCAAAGGATATGCATTGAAAAAGATTAAGCACATTCTTGAACAGGAGAGTTTATCGGACGCTTTCATCGATTTCGGCAACAGTTCTATTTCAGGTATGGGACATCATCCGTATGGAGATTGTTGGAAAGTCAGTTTCGAGAACCCATATAACCATCAGTTATTAAATGAGTTCAACCTGAAGAATAACACACTATCGACTTCGGGCAATACATTACAGTATACTCAGCATATCATAAATCCTCTTACCGGAAGCTACAATCAGCAACGAAAAGCTGCTACTGTCATATCGGGAGACCCATTGGAAGCAGAAATCCTCAGTACGGTCTGGATGATTGCCGATGAAGAACAACAGAAACAAATAAAAGAGAAATTCAAAAATATACAAGCAACCTTATACGACTTATAAATATGAAAGATGAAAAAGAAAAAGGAGTAGATTTAAGTCTCAGACAATTTATCAAAAACCTGGGATACTTCACCGGAGGAACCGCTTTATTGGCCACAACTCCCTGGCTTACCTCCTGCACTCCCGAAAAGCTGAAGGAAATTAAGAATAACAAAGCACGGGTAGCACTGATCGGTACCGGCTCCAGAGGGCAATACCACATTCATAACCTCAAAGAAATTCCTCATGCGCAGATTGTAGCCTTATGTGATAATTATGAACCGAATCTTCAGCAGGCACTGGCGCTTTGTCCGGATGCAAAACCGTATAAAGATTATCGCAAGTTGCTGGAATCGGCAGAAATCGACGGAGTCATCATTTCCACTCCGCTAAACTGGCATGCACCTATTGTATTGGATGCATTAGCTGCCGGTAAGCATGTTTTCTGCGAGAAGGCAATGGCACGCACACTTGACGAATGTAAAGCCATTTACGATGCCTATGCACACACCGACAAGGTTCTTTATTTCTGCATGCAACGAATGTACGATGAAAAATACATCAAAGGAATACAGATGATTCATTCCGGACTTATAGGAGATGTAGTCGGTCTGCGCTGTCACTGGTTCCGTAATGCAGACTGGCGCCGCCCCGTTCCTTTACCGGAACTGGAACGGAAAATCAATTGGAGGTTGTACAAAGAAAGTTCGGGAGGATTGATGACCGAACTTGCCTGCCATCAGCTGGAAGTTTGTAACTGGGCTGCCAAGAAAATGCCGGAATCGATTATGGGTATCGGAGATATTGTCTATTGGAAAGACGGACGCGAAGTTTATGACAGCGTGAATGTGACTTACAGATACTCAGATGGAGTGAAGATTACCTACGAATCACTGATTGCCAACAAGTTCAATGGAATGGAAGACCAGATCCTGGGCAATAAAGGAACGATGGAGATGGCAAAGGGCATCTACTATCTGGAAGAAGATCACTCTACTTCCGGAATTCGCCAACTCATCGGACAAGTGAAAGACAAGGTGTTCGCCGCGATACCGACAGCCGGTCCCAGTTGGCGTCCGGAGACAAAGATGGAATACACTCCTCACTTTGTTATTGAGGGCGATATCCACGTCAACAATGGTTTAAATATGATTGGAGCAGACAAAGACGGTTCAGATATCATTCTCTCTTCTTTCTGCCAGTCTTGCATTACCGGAGAAAGAGCACAGAATATAGTGGAAGAAGCCTACTGCTCAACAGTTCTCTGCTTATTGGGCAATCAGGCAATGGAGGAACAACGCCATCTTCTTTTCCCGGATGAATATAAAATACCCTATATGAAATTCTAAGCCATGAAAGATATAATCATTACATCCAGAAGACTCAGACAGGAAAGAAACATCTATCTCCTGAGTTTTATACTTGCATTCATTATCAATGTAATCGCAATCATTGTCTACTCCCGGCCGTGGATAGAAGTGATTTCCCAAATCGGTTATGTGATAGCCATCAGTTTCCTTATCTATTTTCTGATATGGATTCCCCGCGGAATACTGGCAATAGCAGTATACATTTTCCGAAAAAGAAAATAAAAGAATTACGTTTTTTGAAGGGGAATTGACGGAAAAACTCATTCACATATCCTAATAACAACCTAATTTTGGAGAAAAATAAATACTATGACTACAAGAAGAGATTTCATTAAAAAAACAGTAGCGGGCACAGCTGCGCTTTCTTTAGGAAGCATTCTTCCGGGATTTGGTTCCAGTCGATATCAGGATATTCTAGGAGCCAATGAGAAAATACGTATCGGGGTAATCGGGGTAAATTCAAGAGGTAACGCCCTAGCTCAGGGTTTTGCCAAACAGCCCGATTGTGAAGTAACTTACATTTGCGACGTCGACTCAAGAGCACTTGAAAAATGTCAGGCAGCGATTCACAAAATTACCGGACGCACACCAAAGGGAGAAAAGGATATTCGTAAGATGCTTGAATCGAACGATTTTGAGGCGGTAGTCATTGCCACTCCGGACCATTGGCATGCCAAAGCTGCCATCATGGCCATGCAGGCAGGTAAACATGTTTATCTGGAGAAACCTACCAGTCACAATCCGGCAGAGAACGAGATGCTGGTCAGAGCTGCTTTAAAATATAACCGGATTGTTCAGGTCGGCAACCAGCGCCGTTCCTGGCCGAACGTTATCAAAGCTATCGAAGAGATTAAATCCGGTTCCATCGGAAATGTAAGATATGCCAAGTCATGGTATGTCAATAACCGTCCTTCTATCGGCACAGGCAAAGTGGTCCCTGTACCCGATTATCTGGACTGGGATTTATGGCAGGGACCTGCTCCCCGTGTCACAGATTTTAAAGACAACTATATTCATTATAACTGGCATTGGTTCTGGCATTGGGGAACAGGAGAAGCACTGAATAATGGAACTCACTTTATTGATATCCTCCGTTGGGGTCTGGGCGTAGATTATCCTACAAAAGTTGATTCAATCGGAGGACGCTACCGATACCAGGACGACTGGCAAACTCCGGACACTCAACTCATCACTTTCCAGTTCGGCGACGAAGCATCCTGTTCATGGGAAGGGCGAAGTTGCAACACAATGCCGGTAGACGGATATGGGGTAGGAACTGCCTTTTATGGTGATACAGGTACGCTCTTTATTAGTGGCGGTAATGAATATAAGATTGCAGACATTAAAGGGAAAACAATCAAGGATATAAAGAGTGATCTAAAATTTGAGACCGGCAACTTATTAAACCCATCTGAGAAACTGGATTCCTATCATTTCCGCAACTGGTTTGACGCCATCCGCAAAGGCGGTAAGCTGAATTCCGGCATTGTAGATGCCTGCATCAGTACTCAGTTAGTACAGT
>ERZ791744.1526-NODE-1526-length-15094-cov-3.106789_pt1 | contig 15094 bp, 7 predicted proteins | sample MGYA00510039_ERZ791744 | MGnify/ENA primary metagenome ERZ791744 (study PRJEB30046, sample SAMN00791969) | human gut metagenome | study: EMG produced TPA metagenomics assembly of the A metagenome-wide association study of gut microbiota in type 2... | reverse complement strand
TGAACGAGAGAGTGAAATACGAATCATGTAACATAATTTGAAATTGTGGTTTAATGGTTACATAAATATAATCATTTTCGCCCAATTTCACAACAGGCAAGAACCCTAAAATCAGTGCCGTATGGCAAATTTAGTGAACAGCTCCGTGAACAGGCGGATGTGTTCATAAATCCGTTCACGGTTATTTTTCGTCAACTTCATTATATTTCATCGTTCTGACATCTTGTTCACGAATGGCGGCTTTCCTGATTCCTGCAATACCGGCGTAAAAGAGTTAAAAACGCGGCTGAATCATACATCATATAGTTAAAAATCTAAATTGATGTTAAAATTCGGCTGAAATCAACTCAAATTATCCGAAAAGTGGGGTTTTGAACCTTGCGGACCGCACATCGGCCCCACTTTTAAGTTTACAAATCGCAGAAAAACACAGATGATTAAGAAGTTACGATTGGAGGGGGATGCCATCGTGAACAAACTGTTCACGATTCCGGCTGTTCACGAATTGCACACCTCTTAACCCCACAATATATGCTTTATTCTGCCGGATAGGACATTACAAAAATCGCTGAAACTGTCTTAGTTTCAGCGATTTGCTTGATTTTGCCGTTTGGCTTGGTGACCCCGGTGGGGCTCGAACCCACGACCCAATGATTAAGAGTCATTTGCTCTACCAACTGAGCCACGGAGTCATTTTCACGTGAGGACGTTGGTATTCCTCCCGTTTGCGAGTGCAAAGTTAATGCGTTTTTTCGGCTTTTCCAAATATTTCTCTCTTTTTTTTGGACTTATCGGTATATTTTCGTGTTTTTAACGCTTTTTTATCGGGGTTTCTTCTCTTTATATCACTTTTTTACTATCTTTGGAAGTTGAAAATCCGTATGGCCGACAGTGTCTGAACACATGTTGCCTTCCACCTGCTGAAAGATCGCCGCAACATGCCAAACGACACCTTTATATAATGCCCTCGGAATGACAAATCGAAAACTATTATAAAATATAATGTCATGAACAAGAAAGTGTTTTATCTGGCTATGGGCGCCGTAGTGCTCGGCATGACAGGGTGCTCCAAAAAACTCGGCCAGTTCAAGAGTGATTATTTCTCTACTGTCCCGACTCCTCTTGAAACTGTCGGGGAAATGGTACCGGGTACGGTAAAAGGCACTCTGCCTCCTAAATTTATGGTAAAGAATGCAAAGGTCACCGCAACTCCCGTAATACAGTGGTCTACCGGATTCGGCACGACTGGAGAAGTATCCGCCCAACCTGTCATCTTCCAGGGTGAGGATGTTAGAGCCAACGGTCAGGTAGTGGGATATTCAAACGGAGGCATGGTAAACATTCCTTTCTCCATACAGTATCAGCCTGAAATGGCAAAGAGTGATCTCTTCCTTGATTTCTCGGTGGACCAGAACGGCAAGATATATACTCTTCCCCGCGTCAAGGTGGGCGAAGGCGTGGTGGCCACATCGACTCTGGCCTCAGCTAAAACAGTGCGTCCGGCAGTAGCGAAAGATAACTTCCAGAAAGTCATCACAGACAAATATACCGCCGATATCCACTTCCTGATCAATCAGGCAAATATCCGCGCAAGCCAGACTGACAAAGCCGACTATATAGATCTCAACAAGAAGCTTATGGAAGCCAATCAGACTCCCAATCAGGAGATAGCCGGAATAACAATCAATTCTTATGCTTCTCCCGAAGGCTCTCTGGAATTCAACACGTCTCTGGCAGAAAAACGTGAGGCCAACACCACCAAGCTGATGGAAAGCCAGCTTAAGAAAGACAAGATCACGGAGTTCGGCGAGCTTACAGCCTCTTTCACTCCCGAAGACTGGGAAGGCTTCGAGAAACTGGTCGAGAAGAGCAATATCCAGGACAAAGATCTTATAATCAGTGTACTCAAACTTTATCCGGATCCTGTTGACCGCGAACGTGAGATACGCAACCTCTCGTCAGTATTCAATGAGCTGGCCGACCAGATCCTTCCTCAGCTCCGCTACTCACGCGTGATGGCCACTATCAACACTCTCGGCAAGAGCGATCAGGAACTTGTAGATCTCTTCAACAAGGATCCCAAGCAACTCACCGAGGAGGAAATCCTCTATATCGCCACTCTGACCGATGACAATCTGAAAAAGATGGAGGTCTACAATACAGCAGCCGAACTGAATTCGAAAGATTACCGCACGTTCAACAACCTCGGCATGACCCAGTATGTGGCCGGAGACTATGAGGGCGCACAGGCAAACTTCGAACATGCCCACCGCCTCAATCCGTCGGCCAAAGAGCCTGAGATGAACCTCGGTCTGATCTCTATGCTCAACCACGACTATTCAAAGGCCAACGAACAGTTCGGCGCAGCAGCCGGCGTTCCCGAGACCGCTGACGCAATGGGCGTATATTATCTCGCTCAGGGCGATCTCCAGAAAGCTATCCGTACTTTCGGCGACCAGAAGACCAACAACGCGGCTCTCGCCCAGATTCTCAACAAGAATTACACGGAGGCAAGAGACATCCTCGGTGCGATAAAAGTTCCCGATGCTACAACATATTATCTGTCGGCTGTGCTCGGCGCACGCACCAACAACCAGAACATGGTGATCAACAATCTCCGTCAGGCCGTGAAACTTGACAAGAATCTGTTGAACCGTGCTCAGAATGACCTCGAGTTCGCAAACTACAACCTCTCCACTCTCTGATACAGGCAAAAACCTGCATGGCTGTCTGATTGTACAACATTCCGCGACAGCATATTGAAAACTGCATGTACAAGTTCTAATTTTGCCATAAAAATTAATTATGGACAAAATGAAACTTATACATGCAGTTTTTCACATACTTCGTTACCAAAGGAAAACAGCTTTTGTCTTTCAATCTACTGTAAGGATTATGGTATAAAGCAATAATAGCCGTCCATTATCCGGACGGCTATCTTTTTATGATCTGTCTGATATATGAGACAGTTATACGCGCATTTTCATCCCTGCCATATTAATTAATCCAAAATCAGTCAACCTTTATACGGGCTGCCAATTTGCCGACCTTGACGGCATATACACCTGGTTCCACGCTGATATGCAGGAGATTTTCAGCTTTACCATTGAATATAGTTCTGGCATCGACAGAAGCCACTGACACAGACATTCCTTCGGCTCCTTCAATCACTATGGCACCTTTTACGGCGTAAACAATAAGATTGTCTGATGCAATATCACCGACACCCGATGTAGTGACAAGAATACGGGACGCCTTTGATTCGCCCTGAGCAAATACAGCCGATACGGCATACTCCAAAGTCTTACCCTCTTCCCACTGAATACCACAGTCAGCATACGCAGTTTCAGTCAAAGGATTTTCTGTCAAAGAAATTCCTTCGCGATAGACATGAAATCCTCTTAATTCGGGACCGTACTTATCAAGGGCCGAACGGAATGTCACATCATCGACAAACATTATGAATCTGTCGGCTGAAGTGCATCGAATAGCAAAATATCTGGTTCCTTCAGGAATTTCAAAACCATATTCAGTCCATTCTGAAGGTACACCCGCTGATTCTCCGATCTTTACGAAATCCTCTATTTCCTTACCGGCAGAAGATATAAGAAATTCGAAAGACTCAAGACCATATCTGTCAGTAAAGGTCTTTGCAAAGAATGATACGGTCTGAGTCTCTCCGGAAAGCTCAGGCGATATCGCCCAGTCATCGTTCAGACCGGACACAGCACCCATCGATGCAAGATATTTATCTCCGGAATGAGCCTTGAACTCCTCATTGTCAAATGCCTCATAAGCAGAATCGAAGACTATGTAGGCCTTAGGCGTATTGGCATTCGGAATGCCTATGCCTTCAAAGCCGTAAGTATTGGATTTGTCCTGATCAACAAAAGTCCAGCCTTCATATTCGTCTATTGCAAAAGCTTCCGCATTCTCAAAACTTTCAAGAGTAGTTCCTGTCTCATTCCATACCGGGGAATTCCAAGAAAGAGAGATTTCATCTTCCTGACTGTCAAATGCCGCCGAGAGGCCTGTTATTTCAGGAAGTCCACTTTCCTTATGTTCTATTATGACAACAGCCGTCTCATTATTTTCCATAACGGCATCGGAATTCGCATTTACCACCGCATGCAGATCATGGGGACCTGTCCGGTCAATTGATTTGAACATATAATTAAAACTGAATTCATCGATCTGCATGGGATCCGTACTTTCCCGAACTTCGGACGCAACCTTCTCATCATTGACATAAAGAGATACTTCATAGGTATCTACCGGATTGATTCCTATGTTACGTACTTTGATATTTATGGGGAATTCAACACCCGACTTTATTTCGCGAGGAGCATATATTCCTGCAGCTTCCATGTCTATGGCCTCAGCCTCATCAACAGATAGGGCATCTACAAATGTATAGATATATCCCTTCGTCACAGCCGCGATTCTTATTACTACCGTTTTTCCGGCATATTGAGACAGATCGGCACGTACAAGATTCCATCCGTACTCAGGACAAATACGGTCAATGGTATATGTGGCAATATTTTGATAATCTCCACCATCTGCCGCAACGTCTATAACAAACATATTGACATCAGGATAATCTCCCTGAATATTGTAGGTATAGAATGAAAGGGCCGGCTGTGTCATATTCGAGAGATCGATTTTGCCTGTGATTATTCCGGCAGCCGCATCCGTATTGTTACCCTGCATCATGAAAAAACCATTGTCGCCATCGAAAGAGTTCATTCCCAACGTTCCGTCGTTGGCAAGCTGCCACTGGGCATCAGGCTGGAGCAAAGCAGTCCCTACCAGTTTTGAAAGCACTCCTCCGGGTGCAGACTCATACCATGGAGCGGGATCGGGAGTACCTACAGGACGGGAATCACTCGGAGTGCCGCGTCCTGTACCGGCTTCCGTGACGGGAAACACTCCATAGGTCTTGAACGCCTGCGTTCCGGAACCCGTGGCCTGAAGCGTATAGGAAGTGGTTCTGATGTTCTTGGCAAGAAGAAGCTGCTGTCCGTTAATAAGTTCCACCACCATATAAGAAAGAGCATCAGGATTCAACGAATGACCAAGTTCATCCTTGACAGGTGCGGTCCAGGTGAGAGTAATCTTGCCTGTATTACCCTCTTCTGTAAACTTCACATCTGTCGGTGCCACCGGTATTCCCACACCTACATAACCTGTGATTTCATACGGCACACCCGCTCCAAGTTCATTATAGCCGATGACAGTCCAGATGTAATCACCCATTTCAGGCACATTGTCAGTAAAAGACAATTGGGCACCCGGAGAAGGATTCTCAAATGTAGCCACAACTGAACCATCGCGTTTAACCACAACTTCTGTCAAAGATTCCAAGGGATCACCCACCACATTTACCGATGGAGCCTTAAATGTCACTGTCGCGGACAGTTCACCGAATTCCGCACCTTCCGCATGACCCTCTGTCGCCTGCCCCGGTGCATTGTCAAAGACCGGAGCGGCTACTTCGAGATTATCGACATAAAGCATGTATGATCCAGGATCAGAACAACCGTGTATTCCGATGAAATAAGCATTATCTTCAGGCACAGTTATGAATTGTTCATATTTCGCGTATTCGACTGACATGACAGAAGTCTCAGGCATGATTTCCGTCTCCATCGCCTCTATTGTATTAGCGGTTCCGAGTCTGATCTCAAATTTTTCAATCGGTCCTTCGTTAGCACAACGGGCATCAAGACGGATGTTGTAGCGTGCACCTTTCCTGAGATTGACCGGAGGAGTTATCAGCCAGTCATCCATAGGACGGCCATCACCATAACCGACTCTTGCTTCTCCCCTGTCTATATTCCATATACGTCCGTCACCGTTGCCATCGATGACAGTAAATGCCGAGAGAACAGAAGATTTGTCAAATGTCTGTATATATGGTGGATCCACAGCATCTGCGGCTGGTCCTCCCTCACAGTTGACCGATATATTATCTACATAAAGATAAAAACTGTCGGCATCACTGATGGCATGGAATCCGATATGATAGACTCCGGACTCCTCAACAGTGAATTTTATGGGATTGGCCTCAAGCGTAAAGTTTCCTTCCAGCACAACAGGTTCAACAAGAGTTTTGGTCATAGCCTCCGGATTGGCGGCATTGCCCATTTTGACTTCTATGCGTTCGGGGCTGAATGAAGCCATGGCTTCATATGAGAATGTATATTCCTTGCCTGCTGTCAGATACATACCGGCAGTCATAAGCCAGTCGTCATGATTCCTGTTTGAATTTGTAATATAGGCTGAACTCATGCTCGGACTGTATATCCATTTCACATTATCGCCGTTGGAATCAATTATAATAAAATTATTGATACTTTCCGCATCATCGAAGCCTTCTATATATGGTGGCACAATTGTTCCGAGAGGATAATAGTCTGAAGTTCCAGCCGCGCCGGTATTTCCCTCGAAAGTAGCTGACACAGAATATTTATAAGGAATCATCTGTCCGTAGACTTCAGGCACAAGATCACGTACGGTTGTTTCAGAAATGCCGGACGCGATCTCCACATCATCCGGATATCTACGCACAGTATAAGTCAACTGATCGGGATTGATATAGCCTCCATTGACCGAGGCCTGAACCTTTTCCCAAGATATGACAAACTCATCATCCTCACGCGTCACCACAGGAGCTGGAGCTTTTGGCGTATCATTACCTATGAATGTGGCAACGCGCGATATCGGACTTCGTCCAGCTTCATTTGAAACAGCAGCGACTATATAATACTTGTCGCCTTTATCCATGGTGAGCGGAATGCTTACATCTTCGCCATACGAGCATGAAGCCGTGGCCCTCAACACACCGTTAGACCATAATTTATAAGTGAGTGTGCCACTCCCGCTCTCACCTCCGCAAGTCACGGAAGGAGCAGTAAACGAGACTGAACCGGACAATGAATTATCAGTAAAATCCGCTTTAAGATTTTCTACAGCAGCAGGAGCATCAGCAGGAGTAGCAACAGGTTCGGCAAACATGCCGGTAATCTCATCGTTGCATGCAAAATCATACAGCTTAGTCGCCACAGCTGTTGTCAGATCCACTTCATAGAGCGAACTGACCGCAGTGGCAGGCATCGCCACCCAGAAACAACGGTCTGTGGAAAGATCGATTGTAGCGGATGTCTGATAGGCCGGGACAACGCCAGTATTGCCCACAACCGTAAAATCTCCAGATGTTTTGTCTACCTTAAGTAGATCACCGTTCATGTCGATCGCATATATCTGGCCGTCGGCATCAGCCATGACTGCGTTCCACTGCATGTCAAGAGGCTTGATTTCAGTGCGTACTCTGGTGGCATAATCCACTTTACCAAATACATATCCGTTCCCCTGGGAATTGTAGAAGCAACCATATACTATGTCGGAAGTAGGATCATAAGCCACATCCGAAGCCATAAGACCCACGTTGGAGACAGAAGTGGCCGCGGCACGGCTCCACGTTCTGGAATTAAAACGATCCACATACATTTTACCGGTTCCGGTGCGCCGCAACGCATAATAATTGTCACCTACTCTCGCTCCAGAACCCTGAGCCTGCGTGGCTTTTGTCCCGCTGTTTTTCTGAGTGAAAACATCATTACTGAACGAATACATTGCCACAGAATGTTTTACACCATCCGCGTTAGGTCTGGAAGCTATCACACAACCGTAGAGCACCGGTACATCGGTCACAACCTCTTTAGATGGCGCACTTTTTGAAAGTGACAGCACTCCCGGCATGGCAGGAATTCTATCATTTTTACCAAGCGGATTAAATACTGTTTCGTTTTCGAGTGTCAGAATAGGTCTGAAGTTCGGCGTCGAGGTTTCTATCCGTCTTGTAAATCCGGATGATTCAGCCCGTTCCAACTTCTTTTGCGCTGTTGTCGCAAGGGTAGTGACAGTCACCACAGCTGCCGCGACAATAAGTCTGGAAGTCATCTTAAACTTTAACATAATTAAATAAATTTGGTTAATATGAAATCGTGTGAATGCAATCTGAAAAATTTGATCTTCCAGAAATATTGATACAATGAAATATACGATTCCCTATGAATACAAGGCCGTTATGGATTCAAAAGTGTGGTGGATAAAAATAAAAGAACTATCAATTACCCCTTACTGAATACAAGAACGGCATGGATGTGCGGAACGCACCGAAGACTATTTCCAATAGTCTCAGGAAACGCACATTTCATGCCATATTTCTAAAGCCAGTCTTGATTCAGTCTCATGCCGCAAATATACTACAAAAAACTTAGAAAGCAAATTTTTTTATAATAAAATTTAATTATTTCTAAATTAAATTTATGAGTGTGTTTACTTTTAAATGATTTTAGCATGAAGATGAATTTTCGAATGGTTTCAACACCCTCTTAAAAGCACACCCTCTAAAACCGCCTGTAACTATTCTGCGAGGTTTATATTTATCCACTAAAGGTACTTATTATTATGATTTAGCGTTATTAAGATATGAAAAGACTGTTTTTGCTTGATGCGTACGCCTTAATTTTCAGAGCGTATTACGCACTGATAAAAATGCCGAGAATCACCCAGACCGGATTCAACACTTCCGCTATATTCGGATTTGTCAATACACTTGAAGAACTGTTGCGTAAGGAAAACCCTACGCATATAGCGGTTTGTTTCGATCCTCCGGGACCGACATTCCGCAATGAGGCCTACGAAGGATATAAATCAGAGAGATCCGAGACTCCGGAGGATATAAAACTCTCCATACCATTCATAAAGGAGATAATAAAGGCTTATAACATACCCATAGTGGAAATCGAAGGTTATGAAGCCGACGACGTGATAGGCACGCTCGCCAAGATGGCCGAAAAGGAAGATTTCACCACATATATGATGACTCCGGACAAGGACTACGGTCAACTTGTCAGTCCAGATGTGCTGCAATACAAACCGTCGTATAGAGGTCAGGATTTCGAGATCCGCGGAGAGGAAGAGGTATGCGGACGCTACGGCATAGAACGCACATCTCAAGTCATAGACCTGCTTGCCCTTATGGGTGACAAAATCGACAATATACCGGGATGCCCCGGCATAGGCGAAAAGACAGCCATACGACTTATAAACGAATTCGGTTCGGTGGAGAATCTTCTTGAAAGCACTGAAAAACTGAAAGGCGCTCTGAAAAAGAAAGTCGAGGAGAATGCCGAACAAATAAGATTTTCCAAATATCTCGCCACGATATGCACCGATGTTCCGGTTGGCGTGACACCCGATGAACTTATACGTCGACCTGTAGACCGAGAAAAACTTTTTGCTATCTTCCACGAACTGGAATTCAAGACACTTATATCCCGAGTGTCAAAACGTCTCGACGGTGAATCGGCGACGAAAAAAAAACTGACTGACTCCAAGAGCGTCACAGCGGCTCCCTCACTATTCGGAGACGAGGATTTCAATCCGACAGCACCGGCTGGATCCGATGTCATTACTTCCTCTATCAGGAAAGCGGATATGAGCAATACCTCCTACGATACTGTAACCGATACGGAAGGACTGAGATGCATTTCGGATGCACTTGCAGCAACCGCAAAATGCGGACTTCATATAGTGGCCGACGGAGAAAATGACGCGACATCTCTCTGGATAGGCACCGCCATAGCCACAGAAGAGGGGAAGGCATTCTATATCCCTGCCGATTTCAAAGAAGGCACGGACATGATTCTTGACCTGATGGCCCGCAAAGACATAGAGAAAGTCACCATAAATGCCAAACGCGATTATGTGACGGCAAGCAGGCACCGTACCGATGACGCAGCCGCGCTTGTCAATTTTTATGACATCGCTCTGGCACACTATGTGATCCAGCCTGAAATGCGCCACAGCCTCGATGCCCTCGCACCCATTTATCTTCAATATGAAGTATCGGCTTATCCTGGCAAAACCACAACCTCACGACGCGGAACAAAAAACCGCATAAGTGACGGCACCGACATCAGTCTGATAGCGGCATGGGCATGCGAACAAGCCGACATATCGCTGAGACTGGAACAACCGCTGCGCGAGGCGGTGCGCGACAACGGTATGGAATCGCTACTGAACGAAGTGGAGATTCCTCTCGTCAGCGTACTCGCGGAAATGGAACTAACGGGCGTACGCATAGACACGGCTGCTCTGAAAGAGGCCGAGAAAGATATGAATATGCGCATAGAAGCGCTTGAAAAAGATATATATGAACTGGCCGGCGAGGAATTTAATGTAGGTTCTCCCGCCAAAGTGGGAGAGATACTGTTTGACCGTCTCGGACTGGACCCTAAAGCCAAGAAGACAAAGACAGGCCAATACAGCACGAGCGAGGATGTGCTTGAAAAACTTGTGCCGCGACATCCGATAGCTGCAAAAATAATCGAATACCGTGCGCTCAAGAAACTTCTCAACACATATATCACAGCTCTCCCGGCCGCAATAAATCCGGAAACGGGACGCGTCCACACCAATTACAACCAGACAGTAACCGCCACGGGACGTCTGTCATCATCGGCACCGAATCTGCAGAACATACCTGTAAGAGATGACGAAGGCCGTGAGATACGCCGCGCTTTCATAGCCGAAGAGGGCTGTCTCTTTCTGTCGGCCGACTATTCCCAGATAGAACTCCGGCTTCTGGCAGACTTCAGTAAGGACGAAATAATGCTCGACGCATTCCGGCACGGCAAGGACATACATGCCATCACCGCCTCCAAAATATATCACAAGGAACTTGCCGATGTCACGGCAAATGACCGCAGACACGCCAAGACCGCCAATTTCGGCATTATATACGGTATATCCGCTTTCGGATTGTCGACCCGTCTGAACATACCCAGAGCAGACGCAAAGGAGATAATAGACAACTACTTCATCACTTTCCCCACAATTAAGAAATATATGTCGGACAGTGTGGAGGAAGCCAGGGAGAAGGGATATGTGAAAACACGCATGGGACGCAAGAGAATGCTTCCCGACATAAACAGCCGCAACCCAGTGGTGCGCGGATATGCCGAACGCAATGCCGTCAACGCACCAATACAGGGCACAGCGGCCGACATCATAAAGGTAGCCATGATACGCATATACGCCGAAATGAAGGAACGCGGACTGCGGTCACGTATGATCATGCAGGTGCACGACGAACTCAACTTCAATGTGCCCGAGGATGAAGTCGGAGTCATGCAGGAACTTGTGACACGTCAGATGGCGGACGCATGGCACGGCAATGTCACACTGACGGCATCATCGGGTGTGGCCACAAACTGGCTCGACGCCCATTGACCGTCAGCCGCGCGAAGAAAGTTCCGTATAAAGGTGAAACAACGCTATTGCCGCTGAGGCGGCTACATTGAGCGAATGTTTGGTACCTTCCTGAGGAATCTCAAGCACATTGTCGGCCAGATCGGCTATACGCTGATCCACACCATTGACTTCGTTACCGACCACAAGCAGCAGCTTTTTCTCATGGTCTGCGGGACAATACTCCCGCAGACTTATACTGTCATGCGTCTGCTCGAGAACGCATACGGTCCAGCCTTCGCCCTTCAGCCGCATTACTTCGGCCACAGCATTATCCACATGACGCCAAGCCACAGACTCCTCCGCGCCGAGAGCAGTCTTGGCAATCTCCGGATGAGGAGGAGTGCCGGAAATGCCGGCAAGTATTATCTCTTCGACACGAAACGCATCGGACATGCGGAAAAAAGATCCGATATTATGCATGGACCGCACATTATCGGAAAGAATACGCAGGGGAAGCTTACGCATGGCCTTGTAGTCCTCCACACTGCAACGCGTAAGCTCCACTATATTTTTCTTTATATAAGGCAAAATTCTTCAGTTTATTCAGACAACTCGAGCATTCTCTCTATCGGACGGACCGCCTTGGCCGCGATTTCGGGATCTACATGGATCTCGGGGCGCTCGTCGCGCAAAGCGGCGGCTACCTTGGCAAGAGTATTCAGTTTCATGTAATCACACTCGTTGCACTGGCATTCGGAATCCTCCGCCGGAGCCGCAAGGAAAATCTTGTCGGGACAGGCACGTCTCATCTCGAAGAGTATGCCGCTTTCCGTAACCACTATATATTCACGAGCCTCGTTCGAACGCGCGAAATCAAGCAGAGCGGCCGTAGATCCCACCTTATCGGCTATGAGCTGGAGAGGACGGCGGCATTCCGGATGGACAAGAATCTTCGCTCCAGGATGATCATTTTTCATCTGCTGTATCTTTTCGAGAGAGAACCGGTCATGCACATGACATGCGCCTGGCCAAAGAAGCATATCGCGCCCGCACACGGAATTGATATAACCGCCGAGATTCTTGTCAGGGCCGAAGATGATCTTCTCATCGGCAGGAAGAGACTCCACGATCTTACGGGCGTTGCCCGATGTCACCACTATATCGGTATGGGCCTTGACGGCAGCCGACGTATTGACATAACTTATGACCGTATGGTCCGGATGCTCCCTGACGAATTTTTCGAACTCCACGGGATCACAGCTGTCGGCCAGCGAACATCCGGCAGCGAGATCCGGAACCAGCACCTTCTTGTCAGGACACAGTATCTTGGCAGTCTCGCCCATGAAATGGACACCACACATGACTATGATATCGGCATCCGTCTCGGCAGCCTTGCGGGCCAACGCGAGAGAGTCTCCGATGAAATCCGCTATCTCCTGTATTTCGTCGCGCTGATAATAGTGAGCCATGACAAGGGCATTCTTTTCCTTTTTCAATCTTGCGATCTCTTCACGCAACGCAGAATCATGAGGTTTCATTTTAATTTTATTATAAGATTGAATAAATTAAAAATTAAATAAAAATAATTCAACAACAATAATAGCTGTCGATAACATACAATAACTTTTCTTTCAAAAATTTGGAAATATGAGTTATTGAATTCCAGAACTGGTTTATCTACAGTATCGACAGAATGCCTATATTGAAAATCAAGACAATGCGTCGGTTGTCTACATCCTGTAGATAAGTGCAAAGTTAATAAATTCTCTGCAGATAGATGTTGAAAACTGTAGAAAAAGGGGCTTTCGGATGTTGAAAACGGGTATAAAAAGGGTGACACAAAAAAATCCTCAAGTGTTTGGATAATAGAAAAACTGTTTCTATAAGAGAGTTATGCGATTCCAGAAATTTAAAGGACAAAAGTTACCTACGTGTTTTAAACAGGGTTTTCAACAGAAAAACGGGGGTTATCTACAACTTATCAACATGGCAAATTCAAGACCCGGGCTTACTGAAGAAGGCAGAACTTTATTTAAGGAAACAAAAAAAGCCATCCGCTGGGGATGGCTTGGAATTTCAGACTGTAGCGAAGTGGTGATCACTTCGTCGTGGCATAAACCTGAGCACAATTTTCAAAATATGCCAGAACCACTTTTTTGATAATGTGTTTCATAATCAAATACTGTTGTTCAAATTTTCCGGAAATGGCCGTTCCTTATCTCGGCCTTTTAATTGGGTAATCCTCCGGTTTGTCCGATATGGACAGGGTTAAACTTAGAACTAACTTGTCTATAGAACGTCCAAAAGAAGAAAAAGTTGTAAAAAAATGTAAAAATTATGTTTTAAAACATAATTTCAGGGCATAAATTTATTTTGTCTTATTGAGTATATATTACTGGCATAAGATAGGATAGTAGATGTAATTTATTAAGTTTCATATATTTGATAGTTTTTATATATAGTATATATTGTGGTAAAACAGTGAGAGGAGCTAATCTCTTCGATCTGCTCCTCTCATAATTAAAATTAGGTTGAATCAAATCGTCATATTCCCGTAGAATAAAACAATTTTTTTGAATCCATCATGACATATAGTCATATCCGCATTATTACTAACTCATTCTTTTTTATTCCTAATCAATCTAATTAAAAATTGTCTTCATTTCCAATTTAATCAACAACAACATAATTAATTATTACTGACAAAAAGTAATGTCTGATACTCGGAAAAGACATTATGGTATGTATTTGACCTCATAAAATGTCATAATAATTTTTATGACATTAATTGAGCAGTATAGAATTATTAATCATTTTTTTAGATATAATAATCTTTACACTTGCAAAAGTAAATAAAAAAATTAGTTTACAAACTTTTTGCTAAAAAATTTTAAAAAAATTATATCATGTAGGTTTTGCGTTTTTTTAGCAGGTCTTCAATATGGTGATAAAAAAAGACATTCCTGAACTTCAGGAATGCCCGTAAAATATGATAAAATCAATATATTAACTGTAAAAAGTATAATAAATCAGAATATTGAATCCGAGGCGGGTTCTTCTATAATTTCATCGGATGAAGTCAAAGTGGGATCGAAACTTTCTTCCTGTGTCACAAGATCAGGTTCATTCATGTCGTTGAGCGAGTCGGATATTTCTTCCGGTTGCACGGCAGCTTCATCCTGATATGTGAAGATTGGTTCTTCTTTTACGTATTCTTCTTCGAACAGGGCGGTATCAGTTTCATCGGTCATCCCCGCGTCCGGATTAAGGCTTCCGGAATTGAGAGTAGTGATCATCATCGGCAATCCGAAAAGGAAGAATAACAGACAGCAGGCAGCAAGGAGGGTGTCGACACCCAGCATTTTCGGTCTGAAAGGTTTCTCCGGAGCGCCATTGGCAGTGCGCGCCACAAGTGCGACAAGGGGTGTCAGGGAAAAAATCCCCCAGATTACCGCGACAACGATAAGAGCGGTAAATCCTACTTCCGGACCGAGCAGTCCTACCTGTCCCATCATTATACCAGATATACCGAGAGTCACTATAAACCATGCCAGCAGAGATCTCAGACATGACCCTCCTGATTCAGGAGTACGGAAGTCGGCATAATGGTGAAAAAAAGGACGTATGAAATATGTCTCGAAAAAACCTTCGTAGACGTATTTGGGATTATATATCTCTTTGAAATTCATATTTGCAAAATTAGGAAATTTTTTAGAAATAGAGGCGTAAGGAACTCTTAAAATTTAAGAGAGTCGTACATTTGTATGATTCTCTAAGTAGCTAAGAAGAATAAATGTACATATGATCATTTATTCCTGTCAGCTACTTA
>ERZ791744.1520-NODE-1520-length-15148-cov-8.197310_pt1 | contig 15148 bp, 15 predicted proteins | sample MGYA00510039_ERZ791744 | MGnify/ENA primary metagenome ERZ791744 (study PRJEB30046, sample SAMN00791969) | human gut metagenome | study: EMG produced TPA metagenomics assembly of the A metagenome-wide association study of gut microbiota in type 2... | reverse complement strand
ACACGGCAGGAGACTTCCACGGAGAAAGTGCATCGTTCCAGCTTTCCACCGGAATAGCCGCAAACAGAAAGCGGTGCGCACTCTGTGCAATAGCGGTAACCTCGCTTTCCATGCTTTGCAGCTCGTGTTCGCCGGTCATTTGGAGCAGTAGGTATTCTGCATGGGCTTCGCCGTAAATGCGGCAAGGTCGGTTCCCGATTTGCATTGTCTGTGTGGTCACTGCGACGTCCTCCCGAAAAAAATTTGATAAGCCCAGTATAGCAACTGAAAAATCATTTTGCAATTCAAAAGGCGTTCGCATTCGCAGACCAATTATAAACAAAACAGGAGGGACAGCTTGCGGGCTGTCCCTCCTGTTTTGTAAAGCGCTTATTCCAAATTTCCCGTCAGGGTCATGACGGCGGAGAGAACGGCCAGAGGGGCCGTCTCGCAGCGGAGGATGCGGGGGCCGAGGCCGACTGTTTTGGCACCGGCCTGGGCGGCCATCTCGGCTTCCTCGGCGGCAAAGCCGCCCTCGGCACCGGTGATGACGGCGATCTTCGGCTTTTTGCCGTCGGCGGGGCGGACATCGGCCAGCAGCTCCCGCAGCGGGGCACCGCCGCACTCGTAGCAGAAGAGCACGAGGTCGTACCCTTCCAGACTGCGGCAGACCGCGCCGAAGTTGGGCAGCGGCAGGGCCACATCCGGCAGGATGCCCCGGCCGCACTGCTTGGCGGCCTCGAAGGCGATGCGGTTGTAGCGCTCGTTCTTCTGCTCCTCTTTCTTGGGGGCTGCTACGCAGTAGCGGCTGAAGAAGGGGACGAAATGCGCGCAGCCCAGCTCGACGCCGTGGCGGATGACCTGTTCCAGCTTGTCCTGCTTGGGATAGCCCGCAAAGAGGGTCACTTCCACGCTGGGTTCGGCGGCGCTGGGGTAGCCCGGCTCCACCGAGAACTCTACGGTCTCCGGGCCGAAGCCGGTGATGACGGCGGTGTATTCGACGGCGTTGCCATCGCAGAGGATGACGGTGTCGCCCAGCTTGCCCCGCATCACGCGGGCGAGGTGGTGGGCGTCCGCACCCCGCAGGGTGGCGGTGCCGTCGGCGATCTCAGTGGTAAAATAGCGGTGCGGCATAGTGGCTCCTATCCTGAACTTGCTCAGCTTATACAAACGGTATCCGACTGCCAAGGACTCTCCTGTAAGGAGAGCTGGTGCAAAGCGCCTGAGCAGTTATTTTTTGCGGCAGACGATGCACTCCCAGCCGCGCTTTTCCTTGACTTCCTGCACGGCGAGACCGGCGGCTTCCAGCCCGGCGATGACCTCATCCTTCCGGCTGTCGATGATGCCGCTGGCGATGAAAACGGCATCCTCGGCCATCAGGCCGGGGACGGCGGGGGCCAGAGACAGGATGGCGTTGGCGACGATGTTGGCGGTGATGATGTCATACGTGCCGCTGGCCTTGTCGGACAGGTCGCCCACCAGAACGGTGAGCTGGTCGGCCACGCCGTTCAGTGCGGCGTTTTCCCCGGCGGTGCGGACGGCCACGGGGTCGATGTCCACGCCTTCGGCAGAGGCCGCGCCCAGTTTGAGGGCGGCGATGGCGAGGATGCCGGAGCCGGTGCCGATGTCCAGCACCCGCTCGCCGCCCTTCACCCGCTCGTCCAGCGCTTCCAGGCAGAGGCTGGTGGTCTCGTGGCCGCCGGTGCCGAAGGCCAGACCGGGGTCGAGGATGAGCTTGACGCGGTCGGTGTCATATTCCTGCCAGGAGGGCACGACGGCGAGCCGCTGGCCGATCTCCATGGGGTGATAGTATTTGCGCCAGCCGTTCTGCCAGTCCTCCTGCTCCACACCCTTGGTCTCGACGGTGTAGGCGATGCCTGCCGCCTCCATCCGGGCGGCGATGAGGGCCAGCGTCTCCACCGGCGAAGCGCCCGGCTCCAGATACAGGTGGATGATGACCTGGTCGCGGGGCTTGTCCAGCAGCTCCTGCTCGATGAGGTCTACGTGTGCGATCTCGGCCACCTGCTGCTCGATGTCGCTGTAGTCTTCGATATAGATGCCGCCCTCGGCGATCATGGTGGCAACGGCTTCGGCGTTGTCGGCGTCGGCCTTGGCCACGGTCAGGCGGATGTCGGTCCATTCCATGGGGAAAACCTCCTTCAAAATTCTGTGTTTCCTTATACTAGTATAGTACCCGATTCCCGTCTGGGATGCAAGCCTTTGGGCAAAATGCCGGAGAAAAGAAAAGATTTTTCAACATAAAGCCGAGGATTGTACACGAAAACCAAAAAATGTTCACGCAAAAATACGCAAATAAGGACTTTTGACGCAATTTGATAGATTTATCGCGGAAAGGACTTTCCTTTTTTGCAAAAGTATGTTAATATTCTATTACGGAATTATGGACGGTCTGCAACCAGAGACTGTCTGTAAACACAAACATTTCTTAAGGAGGAATGTGCTTTATGATGAAGTATCTCCAGAAACTGGGCAAAGCTTTGATGCTTCCCGTCGCGGTCCTGCCGATCTGCGGCATCCTGATGGGTCTTGGTTATGCCCTCGCTCCGGGCGTTATGGGCGTTCCCGGTGCACCGACTTCCGGTGCAGCATACACCGTTGGCTTCCTGCTGGTCAAGGCAGGCGGCGCTCTGATCGATAACATGGCATGGCTGTTCGCCATTGGTGCCGCTGTCGGCCTGGCCGACAACGACGGTACCGCAGGTCTGGCCGGTCTGGTCAGCTTCCTGATGATGCAGCAGCTGCTGAACCCCGGTGTGGTCGGCATGGTCCGTCACCTGGAAGAAGGCACTGCTACCTACATCGCCTTCCAGAAGGTCGCCGGCAACTCCTTCATCGGCATTCTGGCCGCTGTTGTGGGTGCTGCCTGCTACAACAAGTTCAAGAATACCCAGCTGCCTGACTGGCTGGCATTCTTCAGCGGCAAGCGCAGCGTTGCTATCGTGACTGCCGTTGTTTCCATCGTTGTTTCTGTCATTCTGCTGTTCGTCTGGCCTGTCATCTTCGGCGTTCTGGTTGCTCTGGGCAACGGCATTGCCAAGATGGGCGGCGTTGGCGCCGGCATCTACGCTTTCCTGAACCGTCTGCTGATTCCCACCGGCCTGCATCACGCCCTGAACAACGTGTTCTGGTTTGATACCATCGGCCTGGGCGACCTGAGCCACTACTGGGCTGGCGACACCTCCGCTGATGTGGGCTGGAGCCTCGGCATGTACATGTCCGGCTTCTTCCCCTGCATGATGTTCGGTATTGCCGGTGCTGCTCTGGCCATGGTCCAGACTGCTAAGAACAAGAAGGCTGCTATCGGCCTGGTCGTTTCCGCTGCGATCTGCGCATTCGTCTGCGGCGTTACCGAGCCCTTCGAGTTCGGCTTCATGTTCCTGTGCTTCCCGCTGTACGTTGTGTACGCTGCTCTGTACGGCATCTTCACCATCATCACCTACTACTCCGGTTTCCGTGCTGGCTTCTGCTTCTCTGCAGGTGCTACCGACCTGGTGTTCTCTGCTTCCCTGCCCGCAGCTGCCAAGACCTGGATGATCATTCCTCTGGGCATCGCAGCCTTCGTGGTGTTCTACGCAGTGTTCTACTTTGCCATCACCAAGTTCGACCTGAAGACCCCCGGCCGTGAGGACGAGGACGCTGAAGAGGCCGAAAAGAAGATCACCCTGGCCAACAACAACTACACCGAAGTTGCTTCTGGTGTGCTGAAGGCCATCGGCGGCAAGGCAAACGTCTCCAGCGTGGACTACTGCGCTACCCGCCTGCGTTTCACCATCAAGGACTACACGCAGGTCGATGAAAAGGCTGTCAAGGCAGCAGGCGCAGCCGGTGTCATCCGTCCTGACAAGACTACCTGCCAGGTCATCATCGGCACCAAGGTCCAGTTCGTGTACGACGAGCTGAAGAAGATGCTGTGATCGCATCCTGAATCGTAATTTTGTGCAGGAGACTGGTTGATCCTGCATCCGTTCCCGAAGGGCCGCTGAGGGCGGGCGTTCACGCCCATCTTCGGCGGCCCTTTTTTGTTCACACAAAACCGTTTTTTGAGCACTGCGACTGTGCTATACTGAAGACAACGAGAAAAAATCAGGAGGTTTCCACTATGAAGATCATTCGTGCAAAGGATTACAAGGATATGTCCCGCAAGGCGGCAAACATCATCTCCGCGCAGGTCATCATGAAGCCGAACTGTGTGCTGGGCCTGGCCACCGGCGGCACCCCTGTGGGCGCGTATGCCCAGCTGGTGGAGTGGTACAACAAGGGCGATGTGGACTTCTCGGAGGTCACCACCGTCAACCTGGACGAGTACCGCGGCCTGCCCAAGGAGCATCCGGAGAGCTACTGGAGCTTCATGCACAAGAACCTGTTTGACCATGTGAACATCCGCCCGGAGGCCATCCATCTGCCCGACGGCACCAACCCCGATGCAGCAGACGCCTGCGCAAAGTACAACGAGATCATCCACAGCGTGGGCGGCATCGACCTACAGCTGCTGGGCCTTGGCCCCAACGGCCACATCGGCTTCAACGAGCCGGGCGAAGCCTTTGAGCTGGAGACCCACTGCGTGGACCTGACCTCTGCCACCATCGAGGCCAACAAGCGCTTCTTTGACGGCAACGAAGACCTCGTGCCCAAGCAGGCCTACACCATGGGCATCAAGACCATCATGCAGGCCCGCAAGGTGCTGGTGGTGGCCAACGGTCTGGCCAAGGCCAAGGCCGTCAAGGCCGTCGTGTCCGGCCCCGTCACCCCGGAGTGTCCGGGTTCCATCCTGCAGATGCACCCCGACTGCATCCTGGTGGCTGACGAAGAGGCACTGAGCCTGCTGTGACCCTCTCAGGCAAAGCCTTGCGGCTTTGCCAGCTCCCCCAAAGGGGGAGCCATTGGCAGCAAGGCATTGCGGGAACGTAAAGAAAAACAGCAGCAAACAGCTCGATTATAGAGGCTTCAATTATGATCATCAAACATGCAAAGATCTATACCCCCCGCCACACGTTCGAGGAGGGGGACCTGTTCATCCGGGAGGGGCGCATCGTGCCCTTTGCGCAGCCGGAAGCGGGCGAAGAAGTTCTGGATGCCAAGGGTGCTTATGCCCTGCCCGGCCTTGTGGACATCCATTTCCACGGTGCCATGGGCAAGGACTTCTGCGACGGAACGGAAGAGGCCATCCAGACGCTGGCCGACTTTGAAGCCAGCAAGGGTGTGCTGGCCATCTGCCCCGCGACCATGACCTTCTCGGAAGAGATCCTGAACGGCGTCATGGATGCGGCTGCGGCCCACCGGAACGGCAAGGGCGCAGACCTTGTCGGCATCAACATGGAAGGTCCCTTCATCAGCCCGAAGAAGGTCGGCGCACAGAACCCGGAATACCTCCATCCTGCCGATGTGGGGATGTTCCGCCGCTTGCAGAAGCGCGCGAACGGCCTCATCAAGCTGGTGGATGTGGCCCCCGAAGAGCCGGGTGCACTGGAGTTCATCCGGGAGTGCCGCGGGGAGGTCCGCATCTCCATCGCTCACACCTGCACCAGCTACGATACCGCCTGCGCGGCTTTTGACGCCGGTGCCACCCACATGACTCACCTCTACAATGCCATGCCTGGCATCACCCACCGCGAGCCCGGCCCCATCATTGCGGCGCTGGAGCGCGGCGCAGAAGTCGAGCTCATCACCGACAATGTCCACATCCACCCGGCCATGGTTCGCTTCACCTTCCGCACCTTCGGCGACGACCACGTCATCCTCATCGCCGACAGCATGATGGCCTGCGGCCTGCCCGATGGGCAGTACAGCCTGGGCGGACAGGCGGTCACGGTCAAGGGCCCGCGCGCCACGCTGACCGAACAGCCCGGCACCATCGCCGGAAGCGCGACCTGCCTGTACGACTGCATGAAGCGGGCTGTGCTGGAGATGGGCGTCCCGCTGGAGAGCGCCGTCCGCGCCGCCAGCGAAAACCCCGCCCGGAGCATCGGCATCGACAACGACTACGGCAGCCTGAGCGCCGGACGGTACGGCAACATCATTCTGGCCGACGAAGCGCTCAACATTCAGGCTGTCGTCCAGAAAGGAACCCGCATCGTATGAATCCCGTGACCCTGACCTGGCGGCTGCTGACCGCCGAAGAGCTGACGAAGGTGTACCTCGACGAGATGCGCCGCGATTTTCCCCAGAGCGAGCTCAAGCCCCTGAGCATGATCCTGAACAGCGAAGCCGCCGGAACCGCCCACACCTGGGGCATCTACGACGGCGATGCACTGGCCGCCTATCTGCTGATGGTGCGCCCCGTGGGCTGTGCCATGAGCCAGCTGGACTACTTTGCCGTCCTGCCCCGGTACCGGGCCTCCGGTCTGGGCGCGGCATTGCTGGCAGAGCTGCCCAGCCACGAAAACGGCTGTCAGGCCATCCTCATTGAGGCCGAGTGCCCCGAAAAGGCCGAGGACGAGGCCATGGCCGTCCGCCGTCTGGGCTTCTACGCCCGGTGCGGGGCTGTGGATGTGGGCTGGACGGAGCATCTCTTCGACGCCTGGTTCCGGGTGCTGGTGCTGCCCTGCGGCCGGACCACCCCGGATGCGGAGACCACCGTGCAGGGGCTGGCTGACTGCTACCGCCGCACGATGGGCGATCCGCAGTGGAAAAAACACGTCACATTCTACCGCCCGGATGGGGCCGAAGCCCGGTTCTGACCAAAGTTTGCATTCAAACTGTGCCGTCCACTCCTGCACCTTGCGGGGGCGGGCGGCTTTTTACTGAAAAAAAGACGCTTGACAGGCTGGAACAATATGGTATGCTTAACTTGACAAACGACTGAAAATGGATCAGACCGGGCAAGGAGGAAACAAGATATGGAACAAACATTTTCCCGCCGCGGATTTTTGAAGGGTGCCGCCGCTGCGGCGCTGGCCGTCTCGGCCATGGGCCTGACCGGATGCAGCACAGATGCCGGAGCAGAGCCGTCCACGGCGGTGATCCTGGGCGACTATAAGGTGGATCTGGACCTGAAGCGCTCCGTACTGGGCAAAAACGGGGATGGCAGTGCAACCGTCAAGCTGTCGGTCTTTGTGACCAACAACGACGCCGGTGCCGCCGCGATGCCCTTCATCCGGAGCATGTTCCCCTCGCTGTATGCCGGGGAGACGGAGCTGAGAGCGGGCAACTCCAAGACGGAGTTCGCCACTCTGCCGATGCGGGTGCCGACCGAGTGCACCCCCAGCTTCATCATCGAAGACGCCGACCTGTACCAGCAGGTCAACAGCGGCGCGGTAGACCTGAAACTGACCGTCAAGCTTTCAGGCCAGACGGCTGTGTATACCCTGAATTTTGGTACGCTGACCAAAACGGTCGAAAAGATTGGATAAGGAGGAACCGAAGATGGAACTGACCCGTCGTGGATTTTTGAAGAGTGTGGGCGCAGCAACGCTGGCTGTGGCCGCTGTGGGCCTGCTGGGCGGCTGCGAAGGCGGCGAGATGGTGGGCAATGCCAACGGCCTGAACGATACCGCTGAGCTGAAGGGCATCAAGATGACCGTGCGGTCTCTGGCTTACGCAAGCTATTCGGACGGCACCTTCTATCTGGTGCCGGAAGTGCTCATCAACAACGGCAGCGCGGCCGGGATCCCGCTGAATCCCACCGGCGGCAGCTTCAAGCTGCGGGTGAACGGCTCGGAGGAACTGGACATCAACTCCGACACCATGGCCATTCTGAACAAGAACTCTAAGCTGAACGCTCTGGATACCCGCACCCTGAACCGCGGCCAGTACGCAAAGGGCCATCTGTGCGGCAAGGGCAGCGGCGTGTCGAAGTTTAATTACGTGCAGGTGCTGTTCTACCCGAACCCGCAGGACGCCAAGACCTACCTGTGCTGCAAGATCGCAGCCAAGGAAGCTTCCCTGATGCTGGGCATCTGAGCGCCAGAGCAAACCCCTCCAAGCCGGAGCTGTGCGAGCCGCACAGCTCCGGCTTTTTTGATTGTGTAGTCTGCACAAGCAGAGCGGGGCATTTTTGGCAGTTGGCGCGGAACTGTAAAATCCGGCGCAGCGATTTTCACACCGGAAGAGCCGGAATTTTACAAAGCAGGAAAAGCCTGTGCAAACAATTTACTTCGATTTTTCCCGCGCGTGGTCGCAGCGACAGAAGGACGGCGGTACAATAAAGGCGTTCCAAGGGAAAACACAAAAAGGAAAAAAGAACCGGGAGAATACGCCCCGGACATGGTTATGGAGGAAAACATTATGAAAAAGATTACGCGCCGTTCGTTCCTTGCTGTTTGTGGTGCCGCAGCCGCTGCTGCTGCCCTGACCGCCTGCGGCGGTTCCGCTTCTTCCACTGCGGCTTCTTCCGCCGCTTCCACTGCTTCCAGCAGCCTGTCCGGCAATGTGGCCACCGGCGGTTCCACTTCCATGAAGAACGTCATCGCCGCCCTGACCGAAGGCTTCGCTGAGGTGGAGCCGGGCGTCACCGTCAGCTATGACCCCACCGGTTCCGGTGCCGGCATCACCGGTGCGACCGATAAGACCCTGGACATCGGCCTGTCCTCCCGCGCCCTGAAGGACGACGAGAAGAACGATGTGAACGGCACCATCATCGCACTGGACGGCATCGCCATCATCGTGAACAAGGCCAGCAAGGTCGAGGATCTGACCGTCGATCAGCTCAAGCAGATGTTCACCGGCGAGATCACCAACTGGTCTGAGGTCGGCGGCGACGACGGCGAGATCGTTCTGATCGGCCGTGAGGCTGGCTCCGGCACCCGCGACGGCTTCGAGAGCATCGTGGATGTCAAGGACTCCTGCAAGTATGCACAGGAGCTGACCGCGACCGGCGCTGTCATCAGCGCCGTCGAGGCCAACCCGCTGGCTATTGGCTACGCTTCCCTGTCTGCCGTCGGCGAGACCGTGAAGATGGTCACGGTCGGCGGTGTGGCCTGCAGTGAGGAGACCGTCAAGGACGGCAGCTATGAGGTCCAGCGTCCCTTCGTCTTCGTCACCAACAAGTCCGTCACCCTGTCCGAGCAGGCGCAGGCCTTCTTCGACTTCGCCACCAGCGCCGATGCTGCGGACCTCATCCGTACCGCCGGTGCAGTGCCTGTGAATGAGTGATCGAGTATGAAACAAAACGCTTCGCTTCTGAAAAAGATCGAGCTGCCCCGCACCCCCGCCGAGTGGCTGGAAGCTGTGATGAACTTCCTTTTCTTCCTCTGCGGCATCCTGGCAGTGGGCTGCGTGGTGCTCATCTCGGTGTACATGATCGCTTCGGGCGTGCCTGCCATCCGGAAAATCGGCTTGTTCCGCTTCCTGTTCGGCACCGAGTGGGCCTCCACGGCCGCAGACCCGAAGTACGGCATCCTGCCCTTCATCCTGTCCAGCGTGTACGGCACACTGGGTGCGACCCTCATCGGTGTGCCGGTGGGCCTGCTGACGGCGGTGTTCCTCTCGAAGGCCGCCGGGCCTCGTGTGCGCACGGTGGTCGTCACGGCCATCGAGCTGCTGAGCGGCATCCCCAGCGTCGTGTTCGGCCTGCTGGGGATGCAGGTGCTCGTCCCCGCAGTGGCCAGGGCCTTTGGCAAGGCATCCGGTGCCTGCCTGCTGAGCGCCATCGTGGTGCTGGCCATCATGATCCTGCCCAGCATCGTGTCCGTGTCGGTCACAGCGCTGAACGCCGTCCCGCCGGAGTATGAGCAGGGCAGTCTGGCGCTGGGGGCCACCGACACCGAGACCTGGTTCAAGATCAGTGTCCCCGCCGCGAAGAGCGGCATCGCCGCCGGCATCGTGCTGGGCATCGGCCGCGCCATCGGCGAGGCCATGGCCGTGATGATGGTGGCTGGCAACAGCCCCAACATGCCGGACAGCCTGTTCCGCAGCGTTACCTTCCTGACCACCGCCATTGCCAAGGAGATGAGCTACGCCAGCGGCCTGCAGAAGCAGGCACTGTTCAGCATCGCGCTGGTGCTGTTCGTCTTCATCATGCTCATCAATGTGGTGCTGAATGTTGTGCTGAAGGGAGGAGACCGCGATGAACGCTGAGTTCTCCCCGGCCCGCAGGGCCTGGAACCGCTTCTTCACCGCCGCTGTCTGGGCCGCGGCCATTCTGGTCATGGCGCTGGTGGCGGGCATCATCGGGATGGTGCTGGTGCGGGGCCTGCCCCACATCAGCTGGAAGTTCCTGACCACCACGGCCAGCGTCCTCAAGGGGACGGACGGCATCCTGCCGGCCATCCTCAACACGCTGTATGTCATCGTGCTGACGTTGCTCATCGTGCTGCCACTGGGCGTGGGGGCTGCGGTCTACCTGACCGAGTACGCCACCAACCGCCGCATCATCGAGGTCATCGAGTTCACCAACGAGACGCTGGCGGGCATCCCCAGCATCATCTATGGTCTGGTGGGGATGCTGGTCTTCGCCCAGGCGCTGGGCTTCCAGACCTGCCTGCTCTCCGGCTGCCTGACGCTGGTCATCATGAACCTGCCCACCATCATCCGCACCACCCAGGAATCCCTGAAGACGGTGCCCCAGGGCTACCGCGAGGGTGCCATGGGTCTGGGCGCGGGCAAGTGGCACATCATCCGCACCATCGTGCTGCCCTGCAGCATCGACGGCATCGTGACCGGCTGCATCCTGGCCGTGGGCCGCATCGTGGGCGAAAGCGCCGCGCTGCTCTTCACCGCCGGTGCTGCCGAGGTCATCGCCAAGGGCGTTGCAAAGGCCTACACCTCCAACGGTGCGACCCTCTCGGTCCTGCTCTATCTGCGGGCCTTTGAGGACGGCGACTTCGATTCCGCCTGGGCCATCGGCGCGGTGCTGCTGGTGTTGGTGCTGGTCATCAACCTGGCTGCCCGCCTGGCCAAGACCAAGTTGAAACAGAAACAATAAACCTCTCCGTCATCGCTTCGCGATGCCACCTCCCCTGCCAGGGGCGCTGTCGGGCCGAAGGCACGGCTGAGAGGTTGTACGAAGGAGAAACTGATCTATGTCCTCCATTATCACAGCGCAAAACCTGAATTTATGGTACGGTGATTTCAAGGCACTGAAGGATATTTCGCTGGATGTGGGCGAGCGCGAGATCACTGCGCTCATCGGCCCGTCCGGCTGCGGCAAGTCCACCTTTCTGAAAACACTGAACCGGATGAACGACCTGGTCCCCGGCGTCCGCATCGAGGGCGATGTCCGGCTGCGGGGGCAGGATATCTTCGCCCGCGAGATGCAGCTCACCGAACTGCGCCGCCGGGTGGGCATGGTGTTCCAGAAGGCCAACCCCTTCCCCATGAGCATCTACGATAACATTACCTACGGCCCCAAGCTCCACGGGGTGCACAACAAAGCCGAGCTTGACGAGCTGGTGGAAAGCTCCCTGAAGGGCGCTGCCCTCTGGAACGAGGTCAAGGACCGCCTGAAGAAGAGCGCTCTGGGCCTTTCCGGCGGCCAGCAGCAGCGCCTGTGCATCGCACGCGCTCTGGCCGTCAAGCCCGAAGTGCTGCTGATGGATGAGCCCACCAGCGCCCTCGACCCCGGCTCCACGATGAAGGTCGAAGAGCTGATGAGCGAGCTGAAAAAGGACTACACCGTGGTCATCGTCACCCACAACATGCAGCAGGCGGCCCGCATCAGCGACCGCACCGCATTCTTCCTGCTGGGCGAACTGGTGGAGGTCGGCCCCACGGCGCAGATCTTCAGCACCCCGCAGGACAAGCGCACCGAAGATTACATTTCCGGCCGGTTCGGCTGATGAGGGAGGTCACAGTATGACAGTTCGCACACAATACGAGGCCGACCTTACCGCCCTGAAGGCGGCGCTGGTCGAGATGGGCCAGAACTCCGCCGACGCGGTGGAGGCCGCGCTGGAGGCCCTCTGCACCGCTGACGCCGCGGCCGCTGCCGCCATCGTCAAGGGCGATGGCCGGATCAACAACATGGAGCGGGACATCGAGCATCGCTGCATGACCCTGCTGCTCCGCCAGCAGCCGGTGGCGGGCGACCTGCGCCGCATCTCCACGGCCATAAAGGTCGTTACCGACATCGAGCGCATGGGCGACCATGCCGCCGACATCGCGGAGATCATCCCCCACCTCGTCACCGTCCGCAGGGACGGCGACCCGGCGGTCAGCCAGGCCATCCGGATGGGCCAGAAAGCCCACAAGATGATCCTGGACGCCCTCGCCGCCCTGGCCGGAGAGGATGAGCCTGCCGCCCAGAAGGTCATTGCCGCCGACGACGAGGTGGACTATGACTTCAACGCCATCAAGCACACCCTCGCTGAGGAGATCGCCGCCGACCCCGCCAAGGTGGACGCCGCGCTCGACCTGCTGATGGTCATCAAGTATCTGGAGCGCATCGGCGACCACGCCGTCAACGTGGCCGAGTGGGTGGAGTTCGTCCGCACCGGACGCTACCACAACGAGAATATGTTCTGAGTTTCTCCCGGAAGATTTTGTGTTTTCCTCACGTTTCCGGAAAAGCTGCCGCCTGTGCCGGGCGGCGGCTTTTTTGGTGTAAAATTGTGAAAGTTTTAGTCTGCTCAAAATTTTAGGGAACTGCTGCAATCTTTTGCCAGGTACGACCGTATTATGGTCAGAAGGGCTTCCCAGAAAGCCCATGGAACTGGCAGCGGCGGGCGTCCGGCATCCCCCCTTTTTTTGTCCCCTCGCCCGCCGCGCCGCAACGGAGGACCGGATTCTTATGAAACAGATGCAGAAATTTCCGCTGGAAGCGCGCGGCGAGACTGTCAGCCGGGAAGCGCTGGTCCAGGCGGCCTTACAGGAGATCACCCAGAACTACCGTGAAGCAAGCCTTTCCAACGTAGCGCGCACCTATGGCGTTTCGCTGGCCTATGTCAGCGAGTGCGTCCGCACACAGACCGGCAAGACCTACAAGGAACTGCTTCAGAAGCACCGGATGGAGACGGCGGCCCGCCTGCTGCGCCGCAGCGATTTGAACATCCAGCAGATCATCACCCAGGTGGGCTACGAGAACACCAGCTACTTCTACCGCCTGTTCCACGAGCGCTACGGCCAGAGCCCCCGCGAGTACCGCAATGCCCGCCAGCGCCGCCCCCATGCGTGATGTGCGGGTTCCTTTCCGGCGGCCCTCTCCGCTTTTTGGCGGAGGGGGCCGTTTTGTGTCCGGTCAAAACTGGAATTTCGGCACGGATTGTGATAAAATGAGACCAATAGACTGGATGCGTCGGTTTCTGCGCATCGCAAGAGAGGGTGAATGAACATGTTTCGTGGAGCGAGACGCTCTGATCTGGACGCTATCATGCAAATTTATGCCCGCGCCCGGCAGGAAATGGCCGCCAGCGGCAACCCGACCCAGTGGGGGACGAGCTTTCCCCCGCAGGACCTGATCGAAGAGGACATCGACACCAACCGCCTGTTCGTGTATCTGCACAACGGTGAGATGGAGGCCGTGTTCGCCTTCGTCCTCGGCCCGGACCCGACCTATGCAAAGATCGAAGACGGCCAGTGGCTGAACGATGCGCTGCCCTATGGCACCATCCACCGGCTGGCCTCGGCGGGCAAGCGCCCCGGCGTGGCGACCGATGTCATCAACTGGTGTCTGGAGCACTGCGAGAGCCTGCGGGCCGATACCCACGCGGACAACAAGATCATGCAGCACCTGCTGGAAAAGAACGGCTTCACCCGCTGCGGCATCATCCATGTGGCCGATGGAACGCCCCGCATCGCCTACCAGCGCCTGTCGCGGGAGGGGATGGCACGATGAAGGAATCGCTGAACGAAGCCGTTGCCGCCCTGCGGCCGGAGATGACCGCCGCTTTGCAGCGGCTGGTGCGAAAGAAGAGTGTGGAAGGGCCGGAGCTGCCCGGCAAGCCCTTCGGTGCAGATGTGGACGCCTGCTTTACGGAGGCGCTGACCCTCTGCCGTGAGCTGGGGTTCGAGACGACCGACCTTGACCGGTACATCGGCTGGTGCGAGATTGGTTCCGGCGACGAGATGGTGGCCGTGCTGGGCCATCTGGACGTCGTGCCCGAAGGCGAGGGCTGGCACCACCCGCCCTATGGGGCCGAGATCGTGGACGGCCGGCTCTTTGGCCGGGGGGCCATCGACGACAAAGGCCCGGTGGTGGCCAGCCTGTTTGCGCTGAAGGCCATCCGGGACCTGAACATCCCGCTCCGGCGCCGGGTGCGTCTGCTCTTCGGCCTGAACGAGGAGACCAACGACCGGGATGTCTTCTATTACCGCGACCACGGCGGCGAGATCCCGGTGCTGGGTTTTACGCCCGATGGCGAATACCCGCTCATCAACGGCGAAAAGGGCATCCTGAACGAGAGCTATGCGGTGCAGCTGCACCAGACCGGGGCCTGGAAGCTGGTCTCGGTCCGGGGCGGCGTGGCCGGCAATGTGGTGCCGGACTACGCCTGCGCCGAGTTGACCGCCCCGGCGGGGGCTTCTCTTCCGGCGGCTGCGCACATCACCTGCACCGCCATCCCCGGCGGCTGGAAGGTGGAAGCCGACGGCGTTTCGGCCCACGGCAGCCACCCCGAACAGGGGCAGAATGCCATCGGGCGGCTGGCGCTCTATCTGGAACAGCTCCCGCTGGAAGGCGACGCACAGAAGGCCGTGGCCTTCCTGGCAGAAACGCTGGGCATGGACCCCTACGGCGAACGGCTGCTGGGCCACCGGCTGGAAGACGACCTCTCCGGCCCCATGAGCTGCAATCTGGGCCTCATCGAGGGCGACGAGACGCACCTCTGGGTCAAGCTGAACTACCGCTACCCCGTCACCAAAACGGTGGACGACTGCGCCCCCGCCGTCAAGGCCGCCTTCGAGGCCGCCGGCTGGGCGCTGGACCAGTCCGTCCACAAACAGAAGCTCTATTACCCGGAGCAGACCCCGCTCGTGCAGGCGCTGCTGGGCGTCTACCGCGACGCCACCGGCGACCGGTCTGCCCCCAAGTGCATCGGCGGCGGCACCTATGCCAAAGTCCTGCCCAACACGGTGGCCTTCGGCCCCCTCTTCGACGGCGACCCGGTGACGGAACATCAGCCGGACGAGTTTATCGACCTGGACCGTCTGGTGCAGAACGCACAGATCATCGCGCAGGCTGTGGTCAAACTGGCCAACCTGCCGCTGGAATAAGGAGGATGGGCGTATGAAAATCACGCAGGTGCGGCTGGGCCGCATTTCCACCCCGCTGCGGGTG